>Ga0307517_10008525_pt1 | contig 14701 bp, 6 predicted proteins | sample 23_EM_MG_FD_194515 | JGI IMG/M metagenome (GOLD analysis project Ga0307517, IMG submission 194515) | Populus trichocarpa ectomycorrhiza microbial communities from riparian zone in the Pacific Northwest, United States - 23_EM | ecosystem: Host-associated > Plants > Roots > Unclassified | place... | reverse complement strand
TATTATTATTATTGTTGTTGTTGTATTATTGTTATCTATAATTTATACAATTAACCTCCCTGTGGTTCGACCCCGGTCTTACCGGGTTATTTATTACTTCGACACTCCTGCACTTGGGAGAAGACATTAATCTTTTGGTCGTGTCAACTAATGTATTTGATTATAATCCCGACAAATGCACACTGAATTTTCCATGGCTAATGTCGGAAGCAGAAAGTCGGAATGTCTAGGCATGACCAGTTATGCATGGAAAATTTTGGTGCCAGGAATTGATGGCTATTGACATCGTGAAGTAAGAAAAAAGTAATAAAATAAATTCCACAAGTTGATGGCTAGGGACATCCTGAAGTAAGAATCAAGTTAGAAAAAACATTGGTTAAATCTTCCGAAACTTGCATTGATTATTGGTTTTTTTTTTGGAATATTTAGAAACTTGTCTCCATTCAAACAATTGAATTTTTATATTTGATTTCATCATCAATATTATAGTTATGATAGTCTCAATATTTATAAACTTAAAATTGTATTTATTAATTGAAATTAATTTTTAAACAATTATTAACCTTTAGCTGTGAAAGAAAAAAACAAACTTGTATTGAAAGATCGTTCTTCTACTAGGCCTGATACTTGTGGGTAAATGAATTACACTCTTAAGGTACTCAACGAGCCCGTGTCGTAAGTGGATGCCTATCTCTCAGGTGCTTGTTCTTGGTTGTGAGAAGTTTTGCTAGAAGAATTAGCAGTGATCATGTCTGTACGACACACGATTGACTTTCCCCTGGTATCTACATAAATTAAAAGATTAAAATGTTATAAATCATTCATATTTTATAAAAATATTTAGCAGCACCTTCTCCATATGAGAAAAAAAATTTAAATGAATTGCCACAAATTAATTGATTTTATTTAATTTGTTTCCTTGTATTTGTATTGAGTGAAGAGTTCACTCAACTTGTATTTGACTTAGTTTTAAGATTATTTTTTAAATTTTTTCTATTTATACATATATTTAATGGGCAGCCTTTATTATGTTTCAAATTGTATGTTAATTAGCCGAATTGCATCTTATGAGTTTAATTCTGAACTAATTACCTAAAAACGTTTTTAATCAGTGAAAGCCAATTTTGATCCTTGTTTTCACAAACAAACCCTCAATTGGTCACAATCTTTAATAATCTTTTCAATTATGCCACTAGATTTCATTGATTGTGCACTCATTGTCTTTTACAGTATGGTCCTTGGTCTTGATATTCTTTAATTTCATCCTTAATTGCCCTTTTATACTTTTAATTCTTTTGATTTCACCCCTGATTAAATTAATTAGCCCCTCAAAGCTTCAACACCCATTCATTTTAGTCTTTGAACCTTTAATTATTGCAATCTTGACACAAATTGATGCTTAAACTTTGTTTTTTCTTCAATTAAGTCCCTAGTTGCATTAATTAACATAAACTGAATTTCAATTAAGTCCCTAGACTTATTGATTCTTCTAATTTCAAACAATCACTACCAGAAAATTGGCGAAAACCAACGGAATTACCGACAGAATTATTTTGTCGGTAATTTTTACCGACGGATATAATTCCATCTCTAATTTTGTCGATCTACACCGACAGAACTTTGCCGTCGGTGATATATACCGACAGACTACATACCTTCGGCAACTCGGTCGGTATATACCGACAGAATTATTCCATCGGTATATACCGACCGAGTTGTCGACGAACTATGTAGAATTTTGAAAAGAAGAAACAGTGTGATGACGTTGAATTTTTTCATACGATTTTATCGACGGAATAACCGAGAGATTCAAATCAGGATCTCCGTACAGTGACGTGGCCCGTTTATCGTCAGATGTACCGACGGGTATACTGACGGCAGTAATCCGTCGGTGATTCGATCGGTAAAATGCAATATATACACACTCTGCCAACTCTCTCCTCCTCTATTTCTCCTTCTTCTTCCCCATCCCAACTCTCCCCTCCCAAACTGCAACCAACCACCCATCCCAACTCTCTCCCTCTTCTCAACACAAGCACTCAAGTTTCTTCACAACATCCGTTCTCCGATTACTTTATTGTGGATTTTATCATTTTTTGTAAGTAAATCTATCCTTTTTAGTTTTAACATTTAAATGTCAATTTTATTTTATTTTATTGTTTTTTTTAGTATATGTATTTTGTTAACGTATATACTTATTTTATTGTTATTTGTCAAAAAAACTTATAGTATGAATGTATAATTTTGTTGTTGTTATAGTTTGTTTTAGATTTTATCAAATTGTATTTGTCTGTAAATTGTTGAAACTTTGTTTGAATTACACCAAATTAGATGTGTTGTGATGAAATAAATAATAGCTTGTTTAACGGGTCCGTTTTAATTTTTATCAATTCTATTGCGGAGTTGTGATTTTCTGTAAATTTATATATGTAAAAACTTTGTATGGACGCTGATAATTGATAATTGATAATGAATATTTAACATAAGTGTTTTTTTAGTTTGTTGGATAATATCGGGGCAAACCAATATTTTTGCAAATTTATTTACGTAATATAGTTAATTAATGCATGTTGTCATCATAATTGATTCTTCTAATTTCAAACAATGCAAATTGACTTCTTAAACTTTATTTTTCTTTCATTTTAGCTCCTGATCAAGCCACTTAAACCTTTTTAAAGTTCAATTATGTCCTTGGATTTTTTTAATTTAATTGAAAAACAAAATTAAAAAAAAAACAACTAAAATCCAACAAAAGTTTCTCATATGAAAAAAATTCATACAAATAAGAACATAAAAAAAAAAAAACACAAACACACAAACTTAGAGAAGAAATAGGAGAATTCTTACCTTATATTAGTTGTGGGTTAATCTGAGAATAAAAAAAATGACATGTTATGAGTTAATTAACAAATAAAAAATTAAACAAACTGAGGTGAAAAGAGAAGGAGAAGCCATACCTGTTAGAGAAAAGAGGGTCGTTGCTTCAGGAGAGTGAGAGAGAGAAGAGAAAGAAAGAGTGGGAGGTTTTTGTTGGCGAGATAAATAGCAGAAGAGGAAGTGAGAGAAAGAAAAAAGAGAGAAGTTGTAACATCCCCATTTTTATTCCGGGACAAATTCACAATCTAACATTAAAATTTAGGATTTTTTTTTTTTTTTTGCTTAAGATATTAATATGATGCTAACGCAAGCACATGATTTTCATATTATACAATAAAACATCCAACACATAAACAACTTAATAATTTAAGGATTGCATATTCGACTTACTATCACTGAAAAGTTCTCTGCGATGATTCTGATAAAGCAGGGTCACGATGGGGATGCGTTTGAAGAGGGATGATAATGAAAAATACACCTGTTGAGATTATTCAGCCTGACTAACTTTTCTCTACATTTAGACCACCTGGGGGTTATGGTTTTGTTTCCAGCAAAATCCTTCTCGATTGGGGAGGATCTTAGGCCTATTGTAGGCAGATCACTTAGCACTCGCCGCGTAATTGCTCGCCAAGTATGCTATAACGTGAATTGTTTATCCAGGTGCTGTGAAGTGAAGCTGCCAAATCTGAGTCATATTCTCATTCATTGCAAGGTGGTCTGGTGGGTGTGGTGATGTGTTTTAGATTCTTTGCTAGACGCGAGTATTTGGGTATGGAGTTGGAATACGATGTCTTATTGTTTAGGCATAATAATTTAGCAAGCACAGTCCCATACACAATAAATGAAAGAAAGAAAGAGATGGAAGTGGCAGGATCATCAAACCCAAAGATAACAACACAAGAGAGTGGAGGCGAGGGTCCCCGTTCCTTGTGAAGATCAAAACACCTTTTTGTTGATCCCACTAAAAAATCTTCTTATTTTGGGTTCTTCGAAATTGTTCATGGAATAAGTCCTTTACTTGTACCGATCAAAAAATAACTTCCATAAATCTGTTGTTTTAAATCTGCAGCACTTCCACAATCCACACAATTGGAAACTCGATAAACAACTTTAAAACTCAATAAATATGTTGTTTTAAATTGCTGTCGGATGTGTTTCGGAGACAGACCTGAAAAAGAACCTGGCTTATTAAGTTGTTCACTGCAACATTTTATAGTTTTACCGACGGATCAAATTCGTTGGTATAAGATTGCTACTTCATCGATAAATTTTTTATCGACTAAATCCCCGACGGAAAGAGTTCGTCAGCATGTCGTTTGTCGGTAATTCCACATTCTGTCGTTAATTCTGTCAGTAAAAAAAATTAAAATATCAATGGTTTTACAGACGGAAAATGCGTGTCAAAAAAAAATTATCGCTGGAAATATTATGTCGGTGATAGTGGTATATGCAGTAAATATTTTTCAACTCTCGGTGAAATGCCAACGGATAGTATCTGTCTCTATAAGCGTCGATGATTATGGCATTTTCAGTAAATTTTTTGCAACCCTCGATAAAATGCTGACGAAATGTTTCCGTCTGTGAAGACGTCGGTGATTGTGGCATTTGCAATAAATATTTTTCAACTCTATGTAAAATACTAACGGAAAAATTTCGTCTGGGAATTCGACGGTAGTGTTTTTTAAAATTATTTAGAATAAATAATATAAAATTATATAAATTAATAGTAAAAAAACCAATTATGCAAATAAAATTGTATTAAACATCAAAAATATAAAAATAAAGTTAAATAATATTCATCCAAATATTCATTACAAATTTAATGTGTTTCTAAAAAAAAAATTAAACTAGAACAATGGTAGAGATGAAGGAAGAGGAGGAGGTGGTGGAGGCTGGTCGTTCCCGGGATGAAAAGGCCAAAACACAAGCGCACATGTATCACCCATATGTGATGTAATGTTCATGATCATTTGGCAGAGTTATTCATAATTCGCTAAGAGTTGCTCGTATTTTTCGGTGAGATGAGCCGTGTGTTGCCGCAAGGCCACGAACTCCTTATATTGGGTGTTCAATACTGATTGGGAGCTCCCAACGATTGAGACATTACGGGCCGCCCACAAGTTCTCAGTTGTAGTGTTGGAGAGCCCATACACCCGATTTTTAACGAGTCTACCAGATGATCCTACCTCCATCCATAAATCCAGATCGAAATCCGGATGGGTTGTCCCCATATCTCTCCCTCAACCGGCTATTATAGGTCTCCTGAAAATGAAAAAGAAATAATCATATTCAATTCAAAAATAATAATAACTTATGAAATAAAATGGTTGACGATACCACGAAGTGTTGAGCGCGGTTGTCAACAAACTGTTGCACCCCTTTTTGGCGGTCTTCACTCCGCATGTGCGTCTCTACAAACAGCTCCATTGGGCTCGGCTCACGTCCAAGAGACATAGCCTGTAAGAAAAAGAATTAATTAAGTAACAACAAATTAATTAACGATATATTTCATTTAAATTAATCTTTCCATCCATTTCGCATGTGCAGCAAACAGAACAGAGCCGCCGGTGTGCGTGGTCACCGAACCATGAATTTGTCGGTTCCTGTTGTCGGCATCAGACTATGAGTGTCGTATGAACCGCTTAGACGTCACGTGCTCAATATATTGCGGCCATAGATCCCCCGGGATGTATGGCGGTTTGAAATCCCTCTAAATCGCTACGTCATTCCATCCTTGTAGACCGTTATCTCTCGTGTAATTAGATTTTAAAACATAATTTTTTATAAAAAATATCGTATTGTTTTTAATGTTACCTAGTTGTCGCGTGATTTTCCCATACCTTCCTCATAACTTTGTCATACGCGTTGTCCCACTCAAATTTGTGTTGTGTATAAATAATTTATTTAAAATAAAAATAATAATTTATTAAAAATAAGCTGGAAATTAGAAATTAACACCAACCTGAAATCTTCGAAACCATGCATTGATATGGTCTCCATTCAGGATATATGGAAACCTGACTCCATTGAAATAATAGAATCTCCATCAACGATTTAAACACCGATGATATTACTCGGGTGGCCTCAATGTTTGTGAACCTGAAAATAAATTAAATTAATGAAATATTGATTAGTTGTTCATAAATTATGTTATAATTAAAAAAAACTGAAAACAAAACAAACTTACATTGAAAGGTCGTCCTTTCAATGTGCCTCGTACTTGCAGGTGAATTGATTCCGCTGTGAAACCGCGCTGGAAGAGACAGCATCGCAAGTCGGTGCAGGTGTCTCTTCTTGATCGGCACCTAAGGACATGTCATCCTCACTGCTAGAAGAACTAGTTGCGACCATATATGAGCGACAAGCTGTTGATTTCATTCTACGCATCTACATAATTTTATACGAATAATTATATAATTCAATTTGATTATTAAAAAACAATTCGGAAGCACCTCCCCTATACTGGAGACTACCCAAAGTTTTCAAACCTGCAAATATTGACAATAGTCACAACCAATTGACCCCATTCAAAAATCTTATATATAACCTAACATCTATACAAATAACAATTAAAATTAATGGAAATAATTAAACACATACCATGCAATAATAGAGTAAAATTGAGATAAAATAATTAAATTTAATCCTATATATTCAATTACTAATTACAAGGTAAATTGAATAATAACAATTAAAATTCAAAAAAGTATTCAATTTTTATGGCAATACAAACAAAAAAAAATATCGAACAAATTAGAAAAAAAAACTATAGACTTTAGGAATAAAAAATTCTTACCTTAATAATGTGTGTATTTCAAGACTTTATCTACATTATAAAAATACACTAAATCAAAAAACACAACAAAAATAACAATAACTAAAAAAATATCATTAAGCATATTAAATGGAAATACATACCTTTTAATTTGTTGAAGATATAACTAGAGATTACAAGTAAAAAACAAGAGTTTTGAAGCAAATGAGAGAGAAAAAAAAACCAAAACGAGAGCTATGAAATGAAGTCGAGGAAAAATGAACTGAAGGGGAGGTCGCTAGGATTTATAGTGCAGTTTTATCGACGGATTCCCGACTGACTATTTAAATAATATTATTTTTAATTATTCCGTCGACGACTTTTCAAAAATCTGTTGGTAAATTTTGAATTTCGCACCAAAATTTTTTAATCACCCTCCATTTTCGCAGTCCGTCGGTAATTCCATCGGCAAGTACACGCGGTCAAAGATGCATTAATACCCGCCCTTTGGAATTCGCACCATCCGTCGGTGAGTCTGTCGATAATTGTGAACTGCCGACAAATGTCGGCGGAATGTATCTGTCGGTATAAACGTCTGCAAGTAGTCCAATTATCCGACCGCGAACGGTAATCCACACGAACCACCTGTGAGAAATATTCTAAATTCTTATTTAGGAAAAAGGGGTTGCTATGCCTAGAGTGTTATCTCTAATTCTGTGTTTTTATAATTTTTTTGTTTAACAGACAACAACACCTAAAATAAGAGGCATGACGTATTATTTATAAAGAAAAAACCCTATAAATTTGCAAAATATCAATTTACCCCTGTATAATATGCCTATATTAATCTAGGAAAATTTTAAAAATGAACTCAATCAAGTTCTTACTTGATTTTTCTAGGTCTAGAAATATAATTCGTGTATTATTTATATTCTAGTCCTTAGTTTCTAAAATATATTTTAATCAAGTCATACTTAATTAAATTGTCCTAGTTTAATTTCTAACTAATGGTTCTTAATGTGTGTGACCCATTATGTTCCTAATATGTTAATCCAAATATAAATATAAATTATAATTAAATAGAATTAAATACATTAAAAAATTTAATTATTATTAATTAAACAATTAATTAATTCATATTTGAAGATCAGGTGCATCGTCTAGTAATATGTCACGATCCCCCAAATATTAGAAAAGTCATTAGTGGTTTGACTAACCTTTCAATGACCGGTTTCTCAGTGTAGTTAATATCTTTTCATTAATAATGTTTTGATTTAACATTAAAGCATGAAGTATGTCTGCCATGTTAAATCATGTTTGTTCTCTACATAATAGTCTTTGATCGTTTGAATTAGATTTAAAACTCTTTTCAAATCTCATTTCACATTGACCAAGGATTTCTTAGTTAATACTATTTGAGAACATATAAAACATTTTCTCTAATTCACCTAGGATGATGAATACTTTCTTGATCACTCAAACACCTTCATATAATTCATGTTATACCAAATGTCTACCATTTCGTTATGTCAATTAAGATAACATTTAACAAAATCAAAGCATAACATTCTGTATATAAGATAACTTAGTAATTTCAAGTCTAAGAATTGCTTACAAAATCGTCACGTGAGCTTTTCCATAAACATAAGTGATCTCTCCATATGGAATTCTCATACGGGTTAGTTCAGTGTACGTGTCTTATGACAAGCACTTACATATTAGTTATAGGTGTTTCTTGATCACTCAAACACCTTCATATAATTCATGTTATACCAAATGTCTACCATTTCGTTATGTCAATTAAGATAACATTTAACAAAATCAAAGCATAACATTCTGTATATAAGATAACTTAGTAATTTCAAGTCTAAGAATTGCTTACAAAATCGTCACGTGAGCTTTTCCATAAACATAAGTGATCTCTCCATATGGAATTCTCAAACGGGTTAGTTCAGTGTACGTGTCTTATGACAAGCACTTACATATTAGTTATAGGTGTTTCTTATACCTCAGCTTATAAGAACAACTGTTTTCTTTTATATATATATATATAAAAAGAACATAATATGTATGAATCTTTATGGCTCTAATGAATGTCCAGTATTTAAGAAAGCATCGACCAGGAACATTTTAGGAACAAAGCTTTGATGCAATAGGAATCCCATAATTATAACTTCATAATTTCTTTTGCAAAACATTTTTTATCTCATGGACTTTATCTTTACTCTAGATTCATTAATCTAATTTTACATGAAGATTAAAGATAAATTAGGCCTTTATTAATAATAAATATGTATTTATATTAATATAATAATATCACATGTAACCAACCGATTGGTTGCAGGGCATATTAAACTAACAATCTCTCATCTACACTAAAGTCAATCGCTCATGTATCTAATATCATATTGCTCCATGTAGCATTAATGCTTCTGCATGGATAGTGACTTAGTAAGAGGATCTTCTAGATCCTCTTAGGTGGGTACTCATTCTAACTTTACATCTTTCATTTCATTGATTTATAAAATCAAATTGAATTTTTTAAGTACTTATTTGGATCATTGATGAGACCTTGGTTCTTTTATTGATGCAATGGCTCCATTATTATCACAATACTGGGCAACTAGATCAACAATGCTAGCAACCAACCTAGTTTATTGATGAACTTTTTTACCCAAACAACCTCTTTGTTTCCTCAAACGTGGAGGTGTACTCTTATTCAGTTATAGAATCAATTGTGCTCTCTTGTTTGGAACTCTTCCAACTCAGAACACTACCATTTAAAGTAAAACATATATTGACTGGTATTTACTATTTTTCAAACATTTCATTGAAAAAATCTTAATTCAAACAATTTTGAACTTCTAGTTTATCTTTTTCAATTATGGATCCTATAGTCAAGTATAGGATACCATTTCCATCGTATCTCTCTCATTATGTGTCTTAAAACACATGTCTTTGGAGGGAGGTATTCCATGCAAAATAGATGAGAATCCAATCTTATATATTTTTAGCATGTAGTCTATATGCATGGATTGCGACAATCAAAACAACCTTCTAGATCTATCTTTATAGATCTTTATATCCAATATATAGGTTGTTTCTCCCAATTTCTTTTTGGAGAAATTCTTAGATAGCCAAAACTTTACTAATAAAAAAGAATATGTCATCTACATATAATATTAGGAAAACTTTACTAAACTTTTGTAAACACAAGGTTTATTCATATTTTTTTATAAAATCAAATCTGTTGATTATATCATCAAAATTGGATATTCCTACTCTTTAAAGCTAGCATTGTACATTTGTATATTGCCTTTCATGATAGTCTTTCTCTTAAAGACTAACTTAGATCTGTCGCGGCGTGCGCAACGTCAAACTATGGGTCTGCCTCCTAAATGATGGTGAAAAGAGGTTTTGGGTTTAATCATAAAAATTATGATTATAAAATTCAGGAGTTGTCACATAGTATTATGGTTACTAGGAAACTTAATGGTTTGCGAGAGTCTAAGTAAGAGACTAATTGTACAAGTGGAAGACACACCACCCCCAGTGCACCTTACCTAAGGTAAGCTATATTGTTGTTTGATTGTTATTCTAAGTCATGTCCCTATCGGTTAGTCTTGTTTGTCTAATGTTCAAGACATATCTCTTTTTGTGAGGAAGTCTTTACTCTATTGGGTTAAATCTTAACCATTATAAGGGTTAGACTTATTTATTTCTTGGATATATCTAAGTCCTAGCATTCTAAATGAAAAACTAATTATAATAAGAATTTTTGTATTTTGGTCAAACTCTAATGGATAATCATAAACTGGTTACGATATCCATTTTGTATTTTTTTAAAACATGATAAAAATGATTTTATCTCTCTTTATAACATATGTGTAAACCCCGGGGAAAAATAAAGGTGGCATAGATTGCAAACTAACTACATGAGAAATAAAAGTGAAGAAATTCATGCATATGGTTAAATAAAAACGGGAATTCAGAAATTTTTGGATATAAGTTTCTGGATGAAATATTTCGAGACATTATAAATCAACCCGAAAATGTTGAGGGTTGGATTAAATAAAAGAAAATAAACTAAACTAAAAGTTGTGGGGTGAAATCATAAGATATGAAAAGAGGTATAACTTAATTATAAGAAGGAAAAAAAAATGTAGGGGCCTAAATGCAAATAAGAAAAATTATAGAGCATAAATACTCGTATTCTCACCCAAAAATCTGCAGAAATCATAAGGAAAGAAAAGAGGGAGTTTTTGTATTCATTCTTGCAAAATCAAGAGAGAAACATCAAAATTTCAAAAAGCCATCCAAGATTAAGGGTTTATAGATGGAATAAACACTTGTGGGCAATGGATTAACAAGGAAATTAAACAAGAAGAGAAGATGGAGGGCTGGCTGTCATTAGATAAAAAATGAGGGAGTTGAAAAATCTTCAACTGGTTGAAGATCAAAACCTTAATTCGTACTGGGTAAGGTGTTCTAAACATGATCTTATAAGTCATTTCAAATTCGATAATGAATTGGTGCCTTGATGTGAATTATAGATTAGGGTTCTTAGACTTGAATTGGGGGAAAAGTATTTGTTGTTAAAATTAAGTTAATTCATGTGTGGTATATGATGTGGGGACGTGAAACCATGATAATTTACCCAGAAAATATAGTTGTGAAAGTTATGTGTGAAGGGAAGGGGAGGTGACGAATCTGGATAGACTCGTCTCCTGACTTTCAGTAAGATTTCGGATAGGAGGATGAGGGAATTAGAACCAGGTTCCTTATAGAAATTGTAGTTTTGGATGTTAGATAAATAAGGAAATTGGTCTTGCTCAATTTGGAGCTGTAGAACTCCATTTATGGGTTATCAACCGAGACTGGGTCATGATAGACCCTGTAGAGCAGTAAGTCTGATTTTTTCATGAGCAGTTTTGACTATCTTAGAGGTAGAAATGGGTTCTCCTTTCTCAGAGAACTTGTTGCCTTGTGTCTTAGCTTTCCAACGAGACCAATATCGCTTGAAATAGAGTTCTATAACTCTAGATATAGATAAAAATCTGAGAAAAAGTTAGACGGTAATGGTTGGACAATAACAGTTCAAATGTCTAGACAGTAACAGTTCAAAGTTAGACAGTAACGATTGGACAGTAACAGTTCAATGTGTAGACAGTAACAGTTCAATGTGTAGACAGTAACAGTTCAAATGTCTAAACAGTAACAGTTCAAAGTTAGACAGTAACGGTTGCACAGTAACAGTTCAATGTGTAGACAGTAACAGTTCAAATGTCTAGACAGTAACAGTTCAAAGTTAGACAGTAACGATTGGACAGTAACAGTTCAATGTGTAGACAGTAACAGTTCAAATGTCTAGATAGTAACAGTTCAAAGTTAGACAGTAACAGTTGGAAATTGGACAGTAACAGTTCAAAGTTAGACAGTAACAGTAGACTTTCACGTGAATACTATAAATAAGAATATAAAAGAATTGAGTCATACGAACACTTGCACATTGAGATACTAACATTGAAAATATACATGATATATGTATGTATGTTATTATGAGGAAATGAACATGTATAGAAAGTAACATATGAGTAATGGATGACTATGGATTCTCTGTAATATCGACTTGAAGGAATGATAACTATGGTTGGATAAAGGAGGACAACATTAATGGGTGTAATGAGAAAAACGTACGATATAAAGAAAGAAATGATTGAAAGAAAGATCTATTAGCTATTGATATGATTATTCTAACACATATCCTTGAATGAGGAAAATTTATGAGATGAGTCTGTGACTGCAGGAGGGACCACCGGTGTGGTGCAACAGCAGCAATAGGGGATCATGAGTAGAGCTTCTACTGCAGGTAGGTGACTTCACCTTCCTTTTTAATAATGTTGAATAATGAAAAATACTTTATCATGAATGTTACTGTATTGTGTTAATTCAGATATCATATTTTCAAATGCTTAAATGTTAACAATTGATTAGCTTCGGCTAATGGCATCCAAAAGGATGGCCGAGACAAATGAATGATTTGTTTTGGCTAATTGCATCTGAAAGGATAACCGAGACAAACAATTGATTAGCTTCGGCTAATGGCATCTGAAGGGATGGCCGGGATAAATGAATTATTTGCTTTGGCTAATTGCATCCGAAGGGATGACCGAGACAAACAATTGATTAGCTTCGGCTAATGGCATCCGAAGGGATGACCGGGATAAATGAATTATTTGCTTTGGCTAATTGCATCCGAAGGGATGACTGAGACAAACAATTGATTAGCTTCGGCTAATGGTATCCGAAAGGATGACCAGGACAAATGAATTATTTGCTGGCATCCGAAAGGACTGCCGGGACAAATGAATTATTTGCTTTGGCTAATTGCATCCGAAGGGATGACCGAGACAAACAATTGATTAGCTTCGACTAATGGCATCCAAAGGGATGGCCGGGATAAATGAATTATTTGCTTTGGCTAATTGCATCTGAAGGGATGACCGAGACAAACAATTGATTAGCTTCGACTAATGGCATCTGAAGGGATGGCCGGGACAAATGAATGATTTACTTCGGCTAATAGCATCCGAAGGGATGATTGGGACAAACAATTGATTAGCTTTGGCTAATGGCTTCCGAATGGATGACCGGGATAAATGAATGATTAGCTTTGGTTGATGGCATTCGAAGGGGTTGGCCGGGGTGAGTGAACGGTTAACCTTGACAAATGATGCCTTAAGAGGATGGCCGGATTTAAGATTATGGCTGATTGTAAGAATTGGTGCATCTATATGTACTGCAAGTTGTGTATACCAAGAACATGAAGGAACTACAAATGTCACGCTTCAAACATGAGATAATGTTAATGCTTCATTAAACTGCCAGACCGTTTTCTTATTATTATTATTATTATTATTAAGTAATTACATTCTTGTAAATGTTTTGTACTGCAGTAGAGACGTCACACCAACAAGGTGCCTAGGAAACCCAATACACGGGGACCTACTTTTGCAAGGAATCATGTAGTTGCATTCTAAATCATGATGTACTTTGTATGTATCAATGTACTGAATGTATAACTATTATTATATATATTGGGCTAGACCCAGCCCAACCATCTAGCCTAGGCTGAAACAGGTCTAGCCCGACTTAGTCAGGTTGGGTCGACTGGCGACCCATCAACCTTCTCTCCTTTTTTTGCTAAGCTGGACTCGGCCCAGCCATTTGGGTTGGGCTGCAACAAGTCCAACCCGACTAGTTTGGGCCATGTAACAGCCCAACAACTTTTCTTTTTCTTTTTTTCTTTTTTATATGTTGGGCTGGAACGAGTCCAGCCCCGTGACCATGCTTAATTATTTCTTCCATTACATGTAGAATGCAGTGGCCGATGGGGGAAATAAGAAGAAGAAAAGAGAAGATGCCTTTCCTAGCTGGAGGGGTTGCTGGTGGTGTTCTTGATGGTGCTAGGAAGTCTAACGTGTGGCTGGTGGCGGCAACGACAGTGAAGGCTCGTCAAAGGAAGAGGTGAAAGAAGACTGACATGAATAAGAACCAGGGGGAGTTGGTTTTTCTTCGACTTTGGCCTTTAATTTCTGCCTCTTCAATGCATGGAATCCACCCTTATTTATAGGGGGTGGAAGAGGGACATTTTATCTTTATTGGATACAAATATTGGCCCTTGATTTAGCCTATAAGGACCTCAACCGTTGGCCCAAAATGACCATCATGAACTGTAAAATTTTGACAGTTAAAGGTTACCAAACTTGGCTTCTTTTAGGAGGCATCGCGGTGGTTGAGGTGTCAATCAGCCAGAAAGAACCACATCGGGGTGCAATCAAATGTTAGGCCATCATGTTGGTGTGTGTTTTGTCAAATTTGGTGAAGAGACAAAGCATTAAATGCTCCTGAAAAATAGCTACCCGGGTAGCCTTTTCCAAACAAAAAAAGGAGAATATGAACAACCTTTTTTTTACTATTTTCAAAATGACAATGTTTTTGGCTTAAGGGTTTTAACTTAGAAATTTAGTCAAAGTTCAATTTGGTCCTCTATCTTTCGATTCCTATTAT
>Ga0307517_10008524_pt1 | contig 14701 bp, 17 predicted proteins | sample 23_EM_MG_FD_194515 | JGI IMG/M metagenome (GOLD analysis project Ga0307517, IMG submission 194515) | Populus trichocarpa ectomycorrhiza microbial communities from riparian zone in the Pacific Northwest, United States - 23_EM | ecosystem: Host-associated > Plants > Roots > Unclassified | place... | reverse complement strand
TAACCCTGATCCACAGTCCTCTCTAGCCCTAAACGCCGAACGAGACTGGATCAACACCGGTAACCTACGTGAAGACGTGCAGGCACTCATCGGGGGACGTCCAGAACACATCGAGCTGGCGTACCGGAACCCATACATATCACCAGGGGGTCCCATCCTCCTGGGGCTGACCCCAGACTCCCCCACTCGAACTATATCTTTCAAAGGTTTCCCGAGAACGTTCATCGACAATGGTCGATTCCAGACCTTCTACGACCAGATTCGTCATTTGGGAGATGCGATGGTGGAGGATCTGGGAGATGAACTTGTCGTATACAACGAGGTCGACGGAGCCGTACACGATTATATGATCATCGATTGGCACGACCCCGATAGGACGGACACGTCAAAGGCGATCTTGAAGTGGTTGTGGTTATAGAGGGCAAGTTTTGTTTCCAATAGGTTACAATAAACTACATACTGCACTCGGCAACCATCAAAGATGTCTTTTCGGGCGTTGATGTTGAGCCCATGTTACACTGTCCACATGGGGAGACAAAAAATCACACAAGTTCCAAGTATCGCTCCACTGGGCCATTGAACCAGTTAGTGACTCTATGTGAGGGAGGTAGCAAAAAACCTGCGACTCACCTTCCCAGTTAGTGACCGCAGAATTCCATAATCCGACTTCATGTTCCCGCGTCCCACCGAAATGCTCTACAAAATCGTCCCCAAGAACTTCTCTCGCCACGCTTCCTTGCCTCATCATCCGAGTCGTCGCAGCCTCGAGCGACTGAGGCAACATCGTAACCTATCAGAACAAAACCTTAAGCATCCCAATACCCTTTAGCCGAATCATTGACGATCTCGTCAACGCACCTTCCCGGATCTCTTATCCTCCTGAGTCATCTGTGAAATAGGCACAACATTCAACTCGAGTTTCTTCTCGACCCCTCTCAGTCCCGATGCAAAGATCGCGCTTAAGGCGAAATAAGGGTTCATGTCCGCCCCGGGGACACGAATCTCAAATCGTGTGGCAGATGGTGGGACCGACGGTGGTGAGATGATCCGGACCGAAGCCGAGCGGGAGTCGTATCCGTAGGTAACGGCGTTGGGCGCCCAGAAGGCTTCTCCACCGACGAGTCGTTTGTACCCGTTGATCGTAGGAACGAGCTGCAAGTGAGGTACATATATCAGATAAGCAACGCCTTGTAGTGGAGGACGGCGGAGGTCATACGAGAGGTAAAACTAAGGACACATCCATCAGCCTTTGTTTCTACCGCCCGAATCCAGTGCTCACCGTCTGGGAGTCCGTCCAGAATACCAGCCAAGAACTGCTCCGCGGCCTCGCTGATGAACTTCGTATCTTCGTATTTCGCACCTCCGCGGCCACTGTCAGTTTCTGACCCGGGGAGCGCAAAGATGTTCCTCCCGTCCGCATCTCTCAGCGACACGTGAATGTGTCTGATGTTAACCGGTGAGTAAACACACAGGAAGGAGTGGTATCTGCTAACCCGCTACAACCCGGGAGCTAGGAACATTCATGTTAAAGTAGACACTTATGGGTTCAGGTCTTTGGACTCACATTTCCCCAAGGTTTCGCCATGAAACTCGGAGTAATACCGTGCTTCATTCCAACGCTCTTCGCCACGAATTTGAACAAAATGGCATTATCAGCCATCCGCAACGCGGGCTGATAGGCAAGGGCTGTCTCATACACTCCCGGGCCGGTTTCCGTATCTAGGCGCCAGAGATAAAAATCACGGGGAGTGTCAGGCTGGGAAAAGGCGTACGGTGACCCTCGATGGAAATTTGAAACTTGTCCGCCTCGTTGAAGATATCATGAAAGTATTGGGTATTCAGTTGGGTCCTGAGGAGGGAGTACCCGTGCACTACTCTGAATTAGTTAAGGTCCTAGGGGATCAGAGATCGGAAGAGTAAACTCACTTCCCGGCGTTAACGGGTCGAGGTTCGTGAATTTCTTCTCAGCCAGGGTATGAGGTGTTTCTAGGGACACGCATCTCAGTGCTAGAACGCACGGTTCGAATACGTTGCCGAACCTTTAAATTGGAAATACTTTGACAAATCAGCGCCAACCCCAACCATACAAGACGAACGGTTAGATATTCACCTCGTATTCGCATCCCGCCATCGGGGTCCATCCTAAAGCCTCGCACTTTTTTGCTACCAGTGATACAACCCCTCGTGAGCACACAGGTAAAGGCTTCCGTGTGTCCGGATCCAAAAATGACACAAGGAAGAAAGGGACGTTGTCCTCCCAGGGTATCCTACGGTATGTCGAGAGGTCGATCTCGGCAATTACGTCTCGGTAGCCATTCCTCTTGTTTGAGATCAACAGTTCCGGTGAATAGTTGAGGTCGTGAATGTCCCATCCGCTGTTCGAGAACAGGAACTTCAGAATGTAAATGCAGGACACCAGAGGGGGACTTACAATACAATGCTGCAGAATCCGAAACCGCTGGAAGACACAGCACTGAGGAACTTGTCCTTCGACTAGATGCAGCAGATTTTCAGGTATGGGTTCAGAGGATCGCAAATCGACGGTCGTACCATAAATTTGCCACGGAGTACCCCATCGACTATGATCAGAAGGGCGAATCAACATATTACACGGAATTGGTAGCATCTGCCTAGCCCATACCATCGATGCCTATACCTCCGTTATCTCTCTTGAAACCAGTACTATCCAAGCACACGACATACCTGCGACCTTGACTTTATTATCGTTCGCCAACAGGCTCTGCAAGTCCTCTGCGGTCTTGGGTGCATTCGCTGTTGCGGTGAGTCCAGCCATCCTTGCCTGGGTCTGTTGAACTTGTCGAGTAGTAATGGAACGGGAGAAATGACGAACCCTATAGACGCCGAACTGGCAGCGGTCCGCAAACCTCGTGCGGAGCAATCATTCCGCGTTCAAAAAACTTGTCAATTTCCGCCATGGACTCCCAATCTTCGGAGTTGACGGCGACATCGACTCCGCCAGAGCTGAGGCTCTCGATACGTACCCCTGCGGCTGTGTCTGCTCTAGCGTTTGGGAAGGAGAACTACCTCGTTGTAGGCGCGGGTGAGGTTGGGTTTATCTTTCTGACCTATCGTAACTGACACTGGTTTTGTGAAAGATGACGGCTCCCTCAGACTCTACAACCTGCCAGAAACAAGGGTTCACAAGGCAGTGAGGGGTTTGGGGTCGGACATCTCGTCGGTTGCGTGGGTGCACTCTCAAGGTACTGAGATTGGAAACGTTTGGGCCGCTGCTGGGCAAAAGGTACTACTTCGTCGCCCATCTCTGAGCGTTACCACTCACATAGTATATCTGTTCTTAGATCTTCCTTTTCGGTTTGGATGCCCCGCTCTTGATACAAGACGCCTCACACTCCCTTGTTTTGTTGGATGGTATCATCGATCCTGACGATGTTTTCAATGAGGTTCCCACGTTTGTTTATGGTCCAGGGGAGATTACTGACTCTCTGCGTTGATCCAGCTAGATCGATATCAGTGCCAATGAGAAACTGCTGGCATTCTCTTGTGACAGTGGCCTCGTGGGCGTTATCGACCTCTCAACGAGGCAGATTACCAAAATGAGGACCCTACACACCAATGTAAGTCTTCAATTCGGTCGATAGTTTAATCCCCCTTCTCAAAAAACTGACTTCCATTGACAAGATTTGTGGTTCCGTGAGATTCGTTCCGAATAGACCAAACGAAATCCTCAGTGCGGGATATGACTCAGCCTTGCTGCACTTTGACATCGTTCAAGGATCGGTGCTCTCGAGATTTGACATTGGTGAGGGACTGGTGAGCCTGACGGAACTCCTTATTCATACTGTTCCTAGTCGGCCTGCCACCCTCGAGCGGGGTATCACTCTCACCGCCATTCGTTCACTCCGTCGCGTTCTCCGAAAATGGTGTTGTGGTCGCGAGTACCGCAGATGGTCGTGTGTGGGTTGGGAGGGGTGGAGATAAATCGATCGCATCAAAGAAAAAGCGAACCAGAAAGTGGGAAGGACTGAGGGAAGACGAAGGGAACCTGGTCAGCGTTGCTGAAGGACCAGTGGTATCAGTGTGCGTCGAGAATAGTCCCAATCCTGAAAATGAACCTAATTGGACTTTGCTAATAAAGGGACTTTGCGGATTCGGAAAGCTTCGTGACGTGCACGCTTCTAGGCTCGTTGTCCCAGTATAACATAGGTGTCGGATCAACCGGGACCGGGATGGTGTGGTCTGAAGAAACAAAAGGACTGGAGAAAGTCAACTGTATGCGGTCAAACGGCACGTATATCGCAGTGGGAGGGTTTTCAAATGGCGGCAAAGGACTAGTTGAGGTGTATGGAGTGTAAGGCTCGTACAACGACCTTGACATGAAGGAGGGCAACAAAATTATCAATATCCTACACTACGAGTTTGAATAGATTGTGTCGTCTACACGCACATTATGATTCTCTACGCTTTTCCTCTCCTATCTGCTTCTCTAGCTCTGCGATTCGTGCCAGGTACCCATCCCTCTCCCTTTTTAACCGGAACAGGTACTCGTCTTGTGCGACACGCTGGAAGCCGATTGATCTGAACAGGAGTTGGGACCAAGATTCCGAGGGTAGGTTCTCGGCTGTCGGGGCTGTCTGGTTTGGTGTCTGCCTCCTTGAGACGTATTTTACCCGCTGCACGCTGAATTCGTTTCCGATTAGTTGGATAGTTGCGCAGAAAAGAGCTGAGGTGACTGCTCCTGGGAGGGCGCGGCGGTATCCAACTGATGAGGAATCTCAGCGACGAAAACGATACTCGGGATCGGAGAGACGGCTTACATTTCCACGACGTAAGGAGGGCACCAGCGATGGCACCGCTTGCAGCTGTATCCGGGATGCGAGTAAACCTCATCTCGCCAAATGTTGGAGGTGATAGAGATTCCTCAGATACATTCGCCTCCACTAGCCTTGATTGCCTTCGTCGTATGTATTGATTTGTGTTGAATGTTGAGACAAATAATGGACTGATGAAGTATTCGCGAACGCCTGAATCCGTTCAATATGATGAGGTCACTTCGAGCAAGCACACGAACGTACTGAAAAACGTGGCGCCAGCAATTCCACTACTTAGAGCAGCAGAAGACGCGTAGAGTCCCAAAGCCGGGACACCCTTGACAGTGCCGTGGATTGCCCACAGAAACCCGCCAGCAAGAGCTACAACAACGGGATGTTAGGGATAGATATGAGTTCTGACAAATTTCTACAGACTTGCTTGTGAGAGTTGTGCCCTTTGCGACGGTGAGCGGGGCGGATTGGTCCATTACGAGCTGGGGGTCGGAGGGAGTTCGCGCTTTGCATTTAGGCAGTCACGTGCGTATCGGAGGGCAGGAAGCGGATAAGGGTGAGTGATTATGTAATCCACGATCGACTCGATATTTTCCTTCGCGTTTAGCGTTTTCCAGGTCAAGGACCGAAGTCATGGCCACAGAAACACTCGTGACCGGCAGTGAAGGTGAGCGCACTTGTATCTTGTGAGGTGGGGAAATGCTAAATATCACTTAGCCAGGACGGACGAACGCCCCCAAAAACGCACCAGGGCGGAAGATTCTAACAAACGGAAAAATATCTCTAATCGCCCACAACTATATGCTCCATTTCGGGCCCTTGGTCTCGTGACAACACATGTACCATTTGTTCTACAAACGCAATCGTACAAAGGGGCCGTAGATGGACCCAAGGTTCACATCCTCACTTGCTTGGGAAACTCTTGGGCATTATGGGATGGAGGGAAGATGACGCTGCTATTCGTCGGTGAGTAAGTGTCTGCGTCGTTTGTTTAGTGTGACGTTTGAGCTGATGATGTGGTTCCGGTGTAGGTTCGCAAGCACCTGAATCGATCACGAGCCTTGCAATGGATGGGAAGGCGGTATGGGCTGCTACTGGGGCTGTTGTACGAAAGTATCTTCGAGGGAAAGAGGTATGCTGTCTCCTCGATCCGGGGGTTGCGCCGGTCTCATTAGTTGAAAGGTCTTGAAAACTTCAAATCCGTTCGAAGAACCTGTCACATCCTTGCTCGTCTTTGGCTCACAACTCCTCGCTTTATCCGAAGATGGGGGCAGATTACTCATTTGGGATACCCACGACGGAAGTGAGGACATTCATGCACCTATACGTATGCATCTGACTTGGCTCGATATCTCAGCGTTCCAGTCGTCGATCCAGTTCGAACCAGGGTTCGCTGCCGTATCGGTTCTTCACCCCGCGACATACCTCAACAAGATACTAGTCGCCAGCAGCCAAGGAGCAATGCAACTGTGGAATATCCGTACTCAGTCCGTACCATCTGATTTCTCAGACATCTTGGTCCTTATAGCCTTTCCAGAACTTGCATCCACAAATACTCCGCCTCAAATCTCCTGAGTGGTTCAGCCACCTCAACTTCTAACCCCGCAATCACGTGTCTAGTCCAGTCTCCTGCCATCGATGTGGTTGGAATTGGATTTGCATCTGGGGAGATCTCAGTATATGACATCCGAGCAGACGAGAGGCTGATGCGGGTGTTCATGCAAGAAGGTGGCATCCGCTCGCTCGCTTTTCGAAGCGGTACATCATGATTCAGCCCTCCAGAAACTATTGAGAAATTCTGACATTGTTTCGTCCTTGGGTGGATTTAGATGGCACGCAAGTCCTTTCTGCCGCTGCCTCCACCGGACACATTGCTTTCTGGGACCTCAATTCTGGCGGGAAGCTCTTGCATGTGATCCGCGGGGCCCACGAAGGTGCGGTAACTGCAGTTGAATGGATCCCCGGACAACCCATTCTTGTGAGTTCAGGAGAAGACAACAGTGTTAAGGTGGGTTCCTATTGTTATCTGCATCCATTAACCCTATTAAATAAGATACTGGATTGCGGTGGCACCCGTTCGATGATGCAGCAATGGTTGTCCGATTCCCCCACAACGGCCCCACGCCTACACAAGTTCCGTTCAGGCCACCATGAGCCTCCCCATCTTATTCGGTACTACGGGGAAGATGGGAAACAGTTACTGACAGCCTCCAGGGATCGGAGTTTGAGGTACACCTCCGTGGTTCGAGATTCCCGCTCCTTTGAACTTTCTCAGGGTGGGGAGGAGACGCGATACATCAACGGGCGCTTCTAATATTCCTTTCCCTAGGATCACTAATGAAGAAAGCTTCCACGCTCTCGATGCCGATCGCATCGCTGAAGTTCCCGCCGATAGCCGCAATGTCACATTCCACAGGAAGGGCGAAGGATTGGGATGATGTTATTACCGCTCACACCGACGAAGGCTTCGCAAGGTCGTGGAGTTTGCTTAACAAGAAACACGGGAAACACTCGTTCAAGTTTAACACAGACGAAAAGCGGAAAGGTCCGCCTATTGGGTCCGTTAAGGTATACAATTCGGTTCATGTCTCACGTCGATATCGTGACGAATGAGTTGCGTACCATCCCGTTAGGCTGTGTGCGTTTCCGCGTGTGGGAACTTCTGTTTGGCGACCACGTCGACCGGGCTCATAAGCATGTGGAACATGCAATCCGGGTTGAAGCGGAAGGAATTTAACGTCGGGCCTTGCCCCCCTGGTGTTTCAAGTCGGTTTAATATTCGAGCCGTATCAAAGAAACAGACGGAGTATCGGAGTGTCACCGGACTGGCTACTGATGCCTTAAACCGGCTGGTAATAGCCAGTACACTAGATGGTACCATCAACGTGAGGCAACTACTATGACTCGGGTTGAGCTCACTGACCTTCATCCTCTCAGTTCTTTGACTTTCACACTACCCAACTGGAGGAAACTTTGGTGTTGCCGTCCAGTACGACATCTATTCTACTGCATAGAGACAACGGTCTACTGGCGGTGATTTGCGATGATCTTGTTGTACGAATAGTGGACATCGAAACACGGAGGATAGTGAGAGAGTTGAAGGGGTTTCGTGGACGGATACTTGATGTGGTTCGTGGCTCTATTTTGGTTCAGACTCTGCCGGCGTACCGAAGAAACCGCGTAGACTTTTTCCCCAGACTCCCGTTGGCTGGTCGTAGCGTCCCTAGACTCCATCATCCGTACATTCGACATCCCCACAGGGCGGTTAATTGACGCGTTCAGAACACCAAGTGTCCCCACCAGCATCTCGTTTTCTCCGACAAACGACTTCCTCGCAACCTCACATGTGGATAGCGTTGGCGTCTTCCTATGGGCAAATCGGGCCCAATACACGGAGGTGTCGTTCCAGACTGTATCAGATACAGACATCACGGACATCGGGCTTCCAACAATGCAGGAGGACGTTAACGAAGATGGTTCGTTACCTTCCATTTCCCAACTATTTCGTGCCCAACGGGCCCCTTCTTCGTCTCTTTTGCGTTCTGCATTGGTACTGATAGCTGACGAAATCGTTGACGGATCACCTCCGTGTCTGACTGAATAGGTCCTCAATCGCTGGATTCCTCACAGCGACCCGAGGATGTGTTTACTTCTCCTGATCAGCTTGCTAGAGAGCTGGTTACATTAACCCTACTTCCACGCTCACGGTGGCAGACGTTACTCAAACTAGAAGTCATCCAGGTGGGTAACGAAAAACCTCATCCTCCAGCGTCGTGCAATAGGCTTAACTCCGCTCGTGTGTAGCAACGAAACAAACCGAAAGAGCCTCCGAAGCCGCTGGAGAAGGCACCGTTCTTCTTGCCTACACTTCCGGGCGTTGAGCATCGATTCGCGATCGCAGAGGGGACTGGCGAAGCCGGGAAAGAGAAGGAGACCAGCAGGCGCCTTATGAATACAACGACGGAGGCTGTGAGCACCTTTGTGCAGAAGCTCCGGGGAGAACCCACGTCCGGGTCATGTAAGTATACCTTTTGTTTCTCTTGATGTCCCTTCTCTCCCCCAGAGGCGATCGAAGTTCATTATCTGACACTCCCCTGATCTTTGCTCTGACATCCGTTCCTCTAGATGACGACTTCTTCAATTACACGAAAACACTCACCCCGGCCGCTATGGATCTCGAGATCCGGTCCTTGGTGTCGATCGAGAACCTCCAGTCGTTCATGGTTGCTCTCACCCAACGACTTCGGTCCCGAAGGGACTTTGAGGTCGTCCAGACTTACCAGAACCTTTTCCTGAGGATACACGGCGAGGTCCTTGTCGCGAACCCCGAGTTATTGGAGACGATGGAGAGGTTGCTCTCCGTCCAAAAGGCAGAGAGTGAAAGGGTTTTGGATCTTGTGACTTCCTCATTAGGGACCTTAGATTTCGTGAGGGAGGTATTATAGCTTGGGTATTTGTGTTGAGCCTACGGTGCCGCTCTGGATCTAAGTGCCTGGGGAAATGTGCACCTCCAGATGGAAAAGCAAATGGGAAGTTCCACATCTCCACGCGGCCTCTCCTCGCCATCAGACAAACTCGCAAGAACAAACACACAATTTTGGGTAAGAAATGCGTCGACGCCATCTAACAACCTACAGTTTTTGGTGAGTTTGTACATTGCCTTTGTTGGGTCAAGGGGTAAATCGAGAGGATAAGACACTCTTTAAAATAACGTAGAAGTGGGTACAGGTAATCCACCCAATCATGGGCATGGAAGGGGAAGCGCACACATGAAGGTAGAATGGCATCCTGGATATAGGTCAGTAGGCGGAAAGGGGCGGTAGCTGTGCGTGACATACCAGTCAGGATCTGGGTCGCTTCTTCATCCACCTCCACCAATGCCTCCCTGAATTCCTTGTACTTCTGCCTTATGGCCTTCTCTTCCGACATCGGCCCCGGTTCCAACTGTGACAGGACATGGTCCAGCCGCTGGATTAGATCTGCTCGGTATCCTGCCGCCCCAACCCCACTGAGCTCCTCCCTGATCGCGCGGAATATCGCCTTACAATCCGAAGGGCGGAAGCTCCCCCACCCCGAGCGCCTCCATTCCGACCAGATAACGAACAGGTATGACGTGGTAAGTTCGACGTCCCCAAGCTTTCGGACTTTTAAGATCACGCCGTTCTCAGATCCCGGTACGAGCCCCCAACATCCGGGACGGAGGAGGGGTCGCTTCTTCAGCCAGTCCCAAGCAACCGTAGGTATATGTGGTAGCAGTTCATCGTCGGCCGCCATTTGTAAAAGCGTGTTAGCTACAATCCGGCCGACATCATCCGTGTATGGGAGCGTAGTGACCGCCGTTATCCAGAGTCGCATCATGGTGTCAATGTCGCTTGCATGCTTCATGAACTGGGGTTCTTGTTGGAACGTGTGTAACACCGCGTGCTTCAAGGAAGAGGGAAGTACTACTTGCAAAAGTTGACCACCCAGTTCGGGGGTCCAATGGGAAATTGGCGAGGAGGATGGTGAAAATCTGGCGGTACGGAAAGATGTGTCTGACGGCTTACCCTGGCCAGCTTCTTCCCGTCGGGCTGCATATGGTAGGAACGCAATCGTGGCCTCGTACTTAGATACGGGAATGCATTGACCATACTCCTGAATTATCAACCTGAAAAGTTGTTCGACCCGCGTACTGGTGAAGGATTAGCAGGGTAACGGGGGTCTTTGAGATAGAAACACACTTTTCGTCTGGCGTTACAGTGCTGGTATCCAACACATTGGAGCCCAAGTGGGTAGCAACGATTGTCAGGCAATCGGCAACGACCGAGGTGGGGGGAAGCGGATCCTGAGACAGAAAACGGAGTGCGAAACCAACCAACCAATGACCCCCTCTCCAGTAGTACTTGACCCGGGCTACCTGATCCTGGGCCAGAATGCGTGCAAACGGCACGAGTTCATCAGTTGATGGGTAGTAATGTCTCCAGGTGAAAACCACCCGTTCTCGGGGCAGAGCGAACAAAGGATCGATGACCTTCATGACCCTGAGACTTGGAATGCAATCCAAGTTGATATGGGGTGGGAAGTCTTCCTTGTACCGTTGAAGTACATCCCTAATGACGGCGGGTGCTGGTTCCACATTCGAAAAGCGTGAGAAGGCACGGAGAAGACATGCGGCAGACACTCCTGCAAGCTGCTCTGAACCGCCGCCAACCGTTGCCACATCGTCACTGATAACAATGCAGTTGCTGAGTACATTGAAACAGTCTACAACGATTGTGGAGTCAAGGTCGGGTAGTGTGAGGGTTGTTCCAAGATAGTTGAGAGTTGTCACGTTGATAGGTTTGTCCAATGATGTCCGGAGCATCCAAGAAATACAGCGGAAGTCCAAATTGGTCGCTCGGATCTTGGGCGCCCGGATGGGGACAGTGGTTGTGCCGAACAACCAACCACGAGTCCTACGAGCGAAATCGACCAAATATCGGTATGTTGTTCGTCCGAGGAGAAAGACGAGAAGGGAGGCATCCATGACAAATGCGATGGGTAGTGCGAGGGGGTACGTGAGGGTCTTGGTAATGGCGTCGACCGGCGGGGGCCAGGCCATGTCGCTCCAACAGTTGACAGACACGGTATAGAGGTATGAATGTCTGACGAACAGAACGTAAATCAAACGAAACGGAGTGTAAGCCGAACGAAACAGGAGGTAACCCAAACAGGGCGGATGATAACCCGAACGAAAAAGAACATAACACGAGTGAAGTAGATAGGCAGTACGACGAATCGTGCTTGCCCAGGGCGTCTGATACGGACAGGTCTCGAAGGTCACCCCCGCAGCGACAATGAAAAGGTAGAGTAGGACACCGAAAGAAGTCACACCCAGGACAACGGACGCGACGGTGGCGTCGATCTCCCACAAGTATCGGGAGAGAGCGCAGCCCAGCAGCAACAGCGCAGCCTGCAACATCAACGGCAATGATTCCATCACGTGGTCGAAATACCACGCAATGACCCCGTCCAGCTTCCGTTGCCGATTCTGGCTGCGTTCAGTGGCCGACCCTCGCATGTCAATCGAAGCATATCGGTTCAACCATTGCTTTCCGAGCATTGCCAAGAACGCGGAGAAGAGAGAGGCAGCAAGGCTGGCGTACAAGAGACATTGAACTTGGATTATCGTTCGTGGAGGGCCGGTCCACTGTGGTAGAGCGGGAGCATCACCGCCGAAGGTGGTGTTGTCAATTTTGTAGATCAGGACGCGGAGGAGAGCAGCGGTTTCTTCGTTTGGGTCCGGTCGGAGCTCGAGCTGGACCTGGGTGATGAATGTTGATGTCACGGCGGAGAACAGACCGGCCTGTCCTGAGCGTCAGCATCACACCTCTGTTACACCCCTCCAGACGCACGAATATCAGGGTCGTGTTCAGATCTTCCTCATGTTTCTTCATAAAATCCTTGTCGTACTCTTCGGCCTCCTTGCGGTAGTGTTTGTAGAATTTAGCACGAAAATCCTCCTGGATCCACCTTGTGTCGCTCCTCGGGCTGTGAGGTATTTCAGTATGGGTCGAGAGAGGTGAAGGTTGATGGTACTCATTGACTGGTTGCCCGCCCAACCCGTCCTCTCGTTCTACTGCCGGACCATAACTGGGAACAAGTGTCAGAGATATAGAGCGCTGCCGATGCGGGAAACAACAGTACTTCGACGCAGCGTTCTCGTCAGTGGCGTTCAAGTCGCGGGAGCCTCTGCGATCCCTGGACCCAAGATCCGAGTGATCAGTGAGGGAATCTATACGTAGGTGATAGACGTACTGCGTTCTTGCGGTTACGCCTTCCCCAATAGCATGCCTGGCTCCAATGCTCCCGTCTTTCTTACTACTGCTCGCCACAGGTGATGAGCGGGGCGACGTTGGGCGGCGAGGGGGGGACTTACCCTTCCGTCACAACTTCGTCTAGATCCGACATGCCGCGGATATAGAAGCACACCGGTGAGTAGGCACGGGTATAATATGGAGGAAAAGCAGCAAGTGCTTGCCAGGTACAGTAGCCAGCGCTCGGTCAGCGCTTTAGCCAACGACGTCAACACATTCAGACACTGCCACAAGCTTACCCCCTTCCAGCATACTATCAGAGGTGCTCCGGAGTCGCGTACAGCGTCGAATAAATCGATGGAATTGACTCTCAACCTGTGTGACATTGCAGAAAGCGTTTCGGGCGTCGGCATCGATTCCACCTTCTGGGGGGTAGGGAGGAAAGAAAAGAAACCGAGTTATCGTGATCGCAAATTCTCAAACCACGCTACAACATTCGCGTTCGCGCACGGCCCGCGCCACACGCAAAAACTCTCGTGCTGCCTGAAAACCATCATTCCGAGTTTACCGGGTAATGCTGGTTTGCATTGTCCCCGGGACCCTCCAGCCTTCATATTCAGCGATCGAGCTCTTCCTTGCAACTTTTCGACAACCTTAATGGTTACAGGTCATCGACGCGTACACCAGAGTGGAAACTCGTACGCGGCCCCTCGACGGTGGTGGGTATTGGCGGACGGAAGGAGCGGAATGTGGCAGGTGACTCACGACCGCGTCGCACGGGTAACAACGTGTATCACACCAGTCGTCTACTATCATGTAACTAAGAATTGAGGGACATACATTCGGCCGGTAACTACCATGATAGATCTCTGCGCAGTATATAGAATGGCGGTACCAATCGTCTCACGAGAAACGGCGATCGAGGGGTTGGAGGAAACGGTATGGTGTAACAGCATCTACGCATCGTGGTGTCATGTCTACCGTTCCGTCTTCATTTGGATGACGGTAACCCCAAGGCGAGGTGGGGATGTAACAGACTTCCTGTAGTTGGTCATAAGCTCAGTGGATCTATTAAAAGGACGGGCCGAAAACTGACCTCGGGCCCGCAGGCGGGGTCGCATCTGAGCCAGACCGACCAGTCTAACCAATCCATAAGCTTGGTAATATCTGATTGCCACTCCCTGAGGAGACTTTCAAGCTCCTTAATGCCGATATTCTCAGAATCAAACGCATCCACCCAGATGTCACCCAAGACACCACAAATCTGGGAAAGAACGTCTTCTACGGCTCCTTTGATCAACTTCTCCTGTGGCGTCAGCAAAGCCTCGGGGGCCCAGGCGGTATGTGTAGCTGCACAATGCTTCACCACTGGGTCGATCCATGATCGATCGACGGGACCGGTGGGATTGGGAGGAATAGCGGACGTGAGCATGTATGGGGTTAACATTATCAAGACCTGGGACCTGGCTTCGGCGACTTGTTCGGTAACGTTCCGCTTCGATTCTTGGTTCCGCAGTACGTGCTGCAGTAACTCTAGACGTTTCCCGTAGCGATCGACGATGACTTGAACGATACTTCCCCAATCGATCCCGCTCCCTTGACCGTCCCGGGTAAATACGTCGGTGAGCTGGTCCCGGATGTATTCAGAGTCTGCCTTGGAGATTTTATCGAGACGGAATTCTTCCTTGGATTTCCCTGTCCTCGCCTCAACCAGGCTGGAGAGTGCTGGGTCGAAAAATGACACAACACGAGAGTAGTCGATCTTGATCCGTGTTTCTCCAGGGGGCCTGCTATGCCACATCCCCGAGTTGAGAACTTCGAAGATGACGGAAAAACTGGAGCGCGGACTTCCCCTCCAACCTGGTGGTAGTTTCGGAGGGTCACCAGGTGGGGGTGGCGGGGGCGGCAGGACGCGGTAGAACGGGCTTGTGTGATGTAAACCGGGGCTATTCCATCTATTAGAATGGGGAACGATTTTGGACTCCGATACGAGATCCGTCCCGTTGTCGAAGTCACACATCATGATTTCGCTGTTTGTAGGACCCATGGGTCAAAAAACCAGGAAAAAAGGCGAGAAAGGTGAGGCTCACAAGTCCATTTCCATCCTGAAGAAAGAGCGCCATG
>Ga0307517_10008523_pt1 | contig 14702 bp, 12 predicted proteins | sample 23_EM_MG_FD_194515 | JGI IMG/M metagenome (GOLD analysis project Ga0307517, IMG submission 194515) | Populus trichocarpa ectomycorrhiza microbial communities from riparian zone in the Pacific Northwest, United States - 23_EM | ecosystem: Host-associated > Plants > Roots > Unclassified | place... | reverse complement strand
TAAGATTAGATTTGAATGTTCCTATCTCCAAGAGAGCATTCTGTGGATGACTCAGTTATCACGAGTCAGTACTAGTCAGTACTGGTTTGAGATAGAATTCAGACCGGGGCACCCGTTCCCCGGGACCTGGCACACTTTCAAGTTTACAATATCTCTGTTTCATTCCAATATGGGCTTCAGGAATCAGAATGAAATCAAGCCACATATTCATATGTGCATCTCTTTTAAATCCTATCATGAACGCAAATCAGCTGAATTCTGGATTGAGGGACGAGACCTCCTCAAGCCGCACTGCCGTTGAATACACCTTGATCTCCGGGCGGCGAGATTCAGTCTAGAGTCAGCGTATTGCCAAAAGGTAGCGAATCTTCCATAAGTAGTCATGAATTAGTAGTGGCATTCAGGAACCAATATTGCATAGGAGTTTAGACGGGCTGTACCAAATGCAAGATCTGAAATGGGTAATCCAAGTGGTTTGGTCGACACAAAAGCGCTGTCTAGAGCAGGTTGTCCACCAGTCAGTGGTCGTATAGATGACTGTCAAGGCCTAACGGTCAGCACACCTTTGGGACACAAGAAAATTCTACAAACTCGGGTAGCTGAAGAGACCAAGGCCTAAGTGGATTTCCAAGGCCATAGCATTCGGGGCCGCTATGGTAGTAGGGTTCTCTGTATGAATTCTTGAGGTGAGGTTTCCGCGAGCATCATTCCTTACTCCAGGATAAAATCAAAATTTTACATCCATGATTGAGGGTTCAAACTTTGTTCATCTCTTCGAATGCGAACTTGCACTGTACAAATAATAACGTTGCTTCCAAACTACTTGAGGATCAGAGGCAAATCAGTCCATGGGCTCACCTGGCGGCCGAGAGTCCAGCAGCATCTCCGTTAAATAAGTCCTGATCGCCAGGGTTGGGGCCGGAGTCCGCGAACTGCCAGAACGTGGCGAAGCTAGTTGGTGTTTTAATTATTTAGAATTCCGACCGTCGAGGATGTCTTACCTCCAGCCAGCCAGCAAGGGTCCGATGCTTGATGCATAGTGTGCGATCCAAAGTGCATTGTTAGCCCCAAACGCGGCGCTGTTGCCCGTGCAGGATGTCCACCAACTATTGGAATCTGATCAAGCGTCAGATGGCGATTTTTAAAAAGAGAAGGCGAAGATTCTTGCCAGGTGGTAACCGCATGATATGTGTTTGAGAAGTCTGCTATCCAAGAGACAATCGCGGAGGGACTCAGGCCGTAGCATTCAGCTCCGATTGGATTGACTACCACTGCCAGTGGAATGAGCATACTTGAAACGACGACATTAGAATCTTACGCCAGGGAGAGTAACCCCTGTTAAATATGGCGCGTTCAGGTATCTACGGGAGATTGAATAAGTAGATAAATTTATCATCAGCGCTCCATCCTCCTCCGTGGTCCAGGAAGAAGTTGGCGCCGGAAGAACTGTGTGGGTGCGCAAAGTGGTAAGCACCCCGGATGAGGCCAGCTTTGGTAGCGCCGGCGTATTGACTAGAAAATAACGAGCTTAGTATGAAGGCTATGAGCGAAAATTTTCAGTCCAACAAATATGAAGCGTGAAGCTTGAATTCACTTGTTCCCGGTACCCTAAATTTCCTGTGTGCCATCTCGAAGGCCGGGCGTCACCAGAACTGATCCCCCATAGTTCCAACATATTCCATCCATCAGTAAAAATCACCGAAGGCAGCAGTTTATTCACACTTACATACTTAGAAGTAGGAGTAACGTGGTAAGACCCTACGATGAGTGGCCATTACACGACGTCTGAGGGGATTGATAACACGACGCACTCAGCGCCTGATACTTGTCTGATTTTTTGCCTTGAAAGTCGGTCGATTCTTAGGCGGCGTCACGCGATGCGTACGGAAATACGGAAAGGCCAGGTCTTCGTAGCCAATCTTCATTCCGCGTCGATTCCCGACCTCAACACTAGCGACTTGTTCATTCTCTCCCCTTTTTATTTTGGGGACCGTATCTGGTTGGTTCAACGCACAGGCATTGGTGATAGTTACGAGGCCCGGAACAGCCTCGAAGAGGTTCCTCACTTGAGATGCAAAGATGTCTTTATCACGCGAAGGGTCGCTCTCTTCCCCGAATTCGTACTCCCCGTAGTCTAAGTGTTTCAAATGGGTGAACCCATTCAATTCACTGGCGATTGACATCTAAGAAAGAGAATAAGATCAGTTATTACATGGCCTGATGGCCTGCACTTACGCAACCAGCGAGCGGAAAGTAGTCACTGTGAAATCCTAACTCCTCCAAGTTCGGTGCGCCACGAACGATAGAATGCATAAAACTCTCGATGTCAGATCGAAGAACATAAGAGATCTGTGCATTGATGCTTCCGTGAATAGAAAGACTCGGCAACTGGCCGAGAATAAGTGCAAGGCGCAGTGCGTCATTCCAATGTACCTGCATAAAATGCATTAGAAATTTTAACATTTGGTGCCATTCTGAGAAACCACATACTCTAAGGTACAGAGGAATTTATCGGGAAGTACGGACCCAAACCAATGCTTGTCCCCCCGCAGGAGATTTGAGGCAACATTGAGATAAACGATGGAGGGATGCCGTTCCCAGAAGGGCCATCGCTTGCGATGTCTTCACCTCTGAAAATGTTTCCGAAGACAAGGATCGCAAGCAAGGAAAATCAGATCCTAAAATGGACGAAGTAGACTCAAAATCTGAGCAACACGGCTGCAAGACTAAGGTGTGTAGTGAGGGGGCTAGAGAGGAGATTTGTTGGAGAAGTTTCTGGCTAACCGAAGGCTGAAGTGTAAACCCATCGATACAAATCGAGAAACTGGTGATGCCCTGCAGCACAGGTCAGAAATTTGGTTACATTCAGAAGTACAATGCATACCGGAACGTAGAGGAGACCCGAATCTTCGACCCATGGCTCGTCTGGATCGTCCCTAAAGCCATCGAAAATGAGCGCCAGTGAGTGAAAGAATGGGAGAGAACCTTTCGCTATAACGTCCGAAACTTCTGATAACATCCGAAGGTGGGTCATGAATCTTTGTTTCTCGCGATAGATTAGACAAAAACGTGAAGTTTGCGCACGACGGGCCCGAGTAAGGGATCGGTCGCGAGTTTCTGTAAGACCAGTAGGGCATCATCCTCATTCTTCAAAATAAGCCGGGAATGAAAGAGAGGAAGAGGAATTTCTGAGATATGGTAGTTAGTTAACCCGAGGGAAAGTAGGGTCGACGGGGTCGCGTGGAGTGGGAGATGAGCGGGTAAATCTCTGGCAAGAGATTGTTGAGCGGTCCTTGTTCAGTGGCCATGATAGCTTTCTAGGTCAGAAGAGGATTATCGATGAACGAAAGGACGGGTATCTAAGGGTGAGCGCTGAGCCTCTTGGGACGGGATGGAGTTTGTTCGGTAAGAATTTGGATGATCAGAAACTGATCTCAATTGATAGAAACCTACACACATACACACACGTTCACTACACGCGAACAAATGGGTTTCAACTTGAAGTCCGTGCTGGTGCTTACGAGATTGCCAATAAACTCCACGCAAACGTCCGGAAATCGTCAACGAACATCCCAGTAGACACCAGTGGATCGATCATGAAAGCCAATGACCAGACAAACCAAAGGAAAACCCAAATGTAACCCACACATCTGAGCCAAATGGGGGGCCTACTCTTCGCCTCCGGGCCAGTTCGCCACCTCTCGCTCTTTTGTGCGGCGTTGGGCGACAAGTTCTTCATGCCATTATGTCCATTTCGGTGTTTCGTCCGAACATCATTCCCATCGATATCGAGAGGTGGGTTGAAATACGCCCAACCGGAAGCGACCATTTTCTCCAGCATTACTGCAGCTGATTGTAGGACAAAGAATTTGAGTGCCCCGTACCCCATCCGGCCAATGAGCATGTATTCGCCCCCGACGTGGATGAGGCCGACGATGAAGAAGGCAGTACAGTGCCAGAGAGAATTCTGGACGATGTTCGAGAAATTTTCCTGACGACCATGCGTTCGGCGCTGGGACCGGATTATTTTTGACGTCGCAAATGTTGTGCAACCAATGACGGCCTGCGTGCATAGATTTAGTTATACGCGATATAATTTTGAACCAACGTAGATACGGACCTTCCGAAGCATTTGATGCCACACTTTCCTAAATCACATCATCAAAATTGTTTACCATCATGAAAAGAGAAGGCTCGCACCTCCAGAACTGTTGCACGCTCCATCCCTGAAGAGGCGATCCAAATAGGTTGGGCCACCTTTCCGGTGCCGAAAAACCGCACGCAACCACACCCGCAGAGAGCAGACAATGCATCGAGTTGATTCGTGCATAACCTGCCACGCCAAATCCTAGCACACCCAAAGCCCGCCAATGAAGAGCAGACTGGGACAACGGGACAGTGGAGGTGGTCATGCCTGGGTTTGAGGCGTTTAACACGTATGCCATGCATTCTAACATGATGTAAAGGAGGGCTCGAATGACTTGAAACCCAACAAATCTCCATCGCGGAGTGGAGGGAGAGGGCCGGCTTGCGAGGTGCGGCGATTCGTGGGCCCAGCCGATACCGCGGGGGTTGGTGTAGATGTTAAAAGCCCACAGCGCGCGTTCCTTGAAGGGCCGTTCGGTGATCTTTCCATCATGCGAATCTTGGAAATTTTTCAACGTATCGGGGTGGGTAACAAACATCATGTCGAACGCGATGAGCAGTTGGGTTAGCATAGCGGAGCCGAGGCCAAGATCTGCAGCAAGGTCTTGAGTGGTGGTTTTCGTTATGACATGATACGATATCCATGAGAGGACGAGGAAGGCGATCCATTTCAGTGTTCGTGGTCCCCCAGGAATAATGGAAAGAATAATGATGAGCTGGAAGAGCCCAAAGAGAAACCCACTAAAGTGTTCTCGATGAGTGTTATCCATTGCGGAGATTCCGGTGCGTTGCTATGCCCCAGCGACGTGGCAGATGTTGAGCGCCAAAGTGGAAATATTGCGTCTTCAATTGGATTCCTACGCGGGAAGTCTTAGAATTCAGAGGAGGAGGTGATGGTCGTTGAGCGACAGAAATACTTAGTTTATTTAAACCTAACCAAAGCCAAACGTAAATTTTTCTGAAGTTTGACATGCCCATCAAAGAAGGCAAGTTCGGGCGCTTTTTCTGCAAATTCGAGGGTTTTAAGGGAGAGAGAGCAGTTAATTCCTGGTCTGAAGGCCGCTCTAGCATTCCATCATCATGGCGAAGAGATAATTCAGAGATGAGGGGAGTCCCGTCGTCACTAAGTCCAAAATCTAAAAATCTTATCTTATCTCATCACCGTTGTGTGACATTCTCCGATCGCTCAAGTACTAGTAACGATTTCCCATTTCGCTTTGAACGCGACGAACAATGGTCAGAGACCGTCAGACAATCCAAGGTCAACGTGGATAGTATACTGTACATCCTTTCAGCTCTCACTCGATTTATAATTATAGTTAGTGGGGGAAGCCTCAACAGGGTCAGATTCTGATTACTCCTGGTGTCTTTGGTTGGTCTTTGGTGCCGCAGTGCGTCTTCGTAATTTTTTTCCACATTTGACATGACACCGTTTTACTGGTATTATCCAGCACAGTACGCTCTGCCTATAGCAAGCAGCGTCTAGTGGGTATCCTGGTTCCTATCTTCCAAAGGCAACGAATACTTCTGCGCGAAGTCGACTGGCAGCGAGTTGGGAAAGAAGAGGAAAGTAGAACCATCGTTGGACCTTGGTAGAGTATACGATGAGGAGAGCTAGGGCACATTTGTTAGTCCATTTTGATCTGAAGGACAAACTGAGAAACGCGTTTTCCTTACCAACACAGGTGTGCAATAAAACCTAACGGCCGTCAGCCCAAGTCTGACTGAAACCGAACTCAAAATGCACGGACTCGATAACCGTATGGCATAAGTATCCCTGTACATCGGGGTTTGTTGATGGGAGATTGGCCCCATGTTGCATCTGCGTATGATTCGGAGAGCCCATGAAAGTTGGGAGATGCCATGAGCAATCGAACTGAGGGCCCGATGTAAATCTGAGGCTAATATATATGGCATCACAGCCACTCCATGAGGCAAGGGCCATGGACGGAATGGCATGCGCGAACCAAGTATTACTTACAATACTATGTAATTTACTATTTACGTAAATCAAGCACATCGGACCAAGTTGGGACCAAGCATCTCCAATATGTGTCAGCACCTTCGATTGAACCCGAGAACCAGCTCTCACAACGTAACAAAATATTAGTGCTAGCCATACTTCTCTTTGCTTGTTACAATTAATTGTTACAAGTTGACATCTATTTACGTCTACAAGTTAGTTAAAAAAATATAACCTTGTTGTTAGGCTGGGCACCACTGCACCAAGTTGGTCGGGCTTTTCACAACTTTTTGTGGGTACATCCCCAGCTCAATTTATTTCACTGCGACTCACCAACTTAAAGCCCTCTAAGTGATCTATCTATTACCCATCATTCACTTTCACTGGTACCCCACCTTCGTGGCCACCTTACAGCGGCTGGACACGGATGCGATGGGTTTACCCGGAACCTACCCTGTTGGAATTCAAGTCTCACCAGTAGGACGATCTGGCTGGGACTAAGCTGGGACCAGATCGGCCCGTCTAGGATGTACATAATTATCTCTCTTCTGCTATGTATGACCTACCCACAGCTTTGCATCTATAAACTTGCGCTAAGCTTTATTGCTATTAGAGATCTTGAGATTGGAGATGTTGTATTTTCTGGACCTTGTCTGGACCCTCGTTACAGTCACTCATTGCATTGTCATTGTTCGAAATTTCTCCATTTATTCAAGTATGTGATGGTGGTGCAAGACAAAGGAGGCATCAGGAAGATGGCGTTTTAGTTTCGGGGCTTTTTGTGGTTTTTCGACGTTTTTAGAAACCGCAAATAATTTATTCTAGCCAAATTGGTTAGATTAAGGCACCATTTACGTGAGAGGTTTCCAGGTTATTTCGGACATTTTCAGACGTTTTTGGATGTTGAGAAACCTCTGGAAACTAAATGCTGATGAACAGAAATGGTGCCAGGTGCAGCATTTGCCGATTATGTAATGCAGTGCTCTTGACAGCTTGTTGAAGGTGGCGAACAAGAATGTATATGTCCTACATAAACACTGGGAAGACCACCCTATCAAGTTATTTACTTGGTGAATTCTCGGTCTCGACTTTGCATTGAGGGGTTGGAGTATGACTACTTGATCGGGCAGCTTGCGGGCAGCAGTGATACGTCCCGGGGATGACTGAGCTTGTAGCTCTATCCTCAGCCGAGATGCGTCATGACAAGTGGCATGCCAACGAGGCGGCGTGAAGCAATGCGAGCTTGGTTCTGGACTCGGTTTTCAACCGATGTGACCCGAAAGGCGGTGCTAACTCGAAGGTAGTACTACTGTACAAGGCAGTACTATTGACTAGTCTATTTACGTAAATTAAGTCCTTCGTGCACCGCAGTTGAAGCGGTATAAGAATGAACGGTAAGCAATGAACACTACATCCTTCCCACATCCTCCAGACTTGTTCGACCAATGCGTAAGCCACACCTCCAATGCGTAAGTACCTTCGATCGAACCCGAGAAGCAGCTCTAACAACTTAACAATTAGTGCTAGCCATATTTCTTATTGCCTTATTTTTGGAATTGTTAGGCTGGTCCATCTTCGTCGGGCTTTTCACAACCTTTGGTGAGTGCATCTTCAACCTAATATATTTCACTGCGACTCACCAAGCCCTTTAAGTGATCTATCTATTGCTCGTTATTCACCTGCACCCCACCTTCGGAGTGCACTTTTATATTGGTCGACCCGGAAGGTGGACAGCCAAAGTTTCTATTTGGCCTGACCACGGGTCTCACACCAGAGGTGCACCAGTGAATGATACCCGCCGTTATTATCATTCATTGGCACCCCACCTTTGGAGTGGGATATTGACCGAGGACCCGGAAGGTGGGCGGCCAAAGTTATTATTTGGCTGACCACGGGTCTCACACCCTTGGGTGGACACTGGACACAGGTGCACCAGTGAATGATAGCCGTCGTTATTGTCACACCACCTTGGGGCGGCCGTTATTTGGCTAAACACGGATGCCACACCCATTGTACAAAAGGGGACACAGGCAAAGGGATATCTGATAGATCCTCCTTGTTGTTCTACACATGTAACCGCCAGCAGCACACACACGCCCACCGTTGACCGGTAGCCCTCTAACAACACCACAAGCACCTAGCCCTGCTCGACCAAGTCCTCACTTTTACCACTACCCACCTTTGAACTTGAGAAGGGCGGGATGGACACCGCCGAGAGACAGAGAGCAATCTAGCGAGATAGAGATGGACCAGGCGTGGCCGTATGGCGAGGCGCCACCGCGTGGACATGCTGCAGAAGCGGACCCACCACCACTACGAGCTCCCGCCGCTGTCGTATCTGCGTGTACCCGCTGTCTTCCTGGGCGTCCCACTCTCCTTGGTCTCCTTCCTACGCGCACACCTCGCATGTATCATATTGCCACTCGTCGTTCTCATTGTACACTCCCTACTCTCACCAGAGTATTCGCTACCTATCCCTCCAAGTCCAAATTAAACGTCCTGCACATCGCGCCCTCACGCTTCGGAATTCCTCCGCCAGGTATCCAAACTACCCATTCCGTTGTACATTCCCTACTCTCACCAGAGCATTCGTTACCTATCCCTCCAAGTCCAAATTAAACGTCCTGCACCTCGCGCCCTCGCGCTTCGGAATTCCTCCGCCAAGTATCCAAACTACCCATTCCGCTGTACATTCCCTACTTCCACTAGAGTATTCGCTACCTATCCCTCCAAGTCCAAATTAAACATCCTGCACCTCGCGCCCTCGCGCTTCGAACTTCCTCCGCCAGGTATCCAAACTACCCATTCCGCTGTACATTCCCAACTCTCATCAGAGTATTCGCTACCTCGCCCTTCGGACTGCCTCCACCAGGTATCCAAACTACTTATTTCCGCTGCATCCCCCTAGGCCGCTACCTACCGCACTGTACGCTCACGCTCGCACTATCATTCACCCGCAACCTTCAACTGACGCTGCGACCTTACCCACAGGTATTTTGGGTACTAAAACTCACTATTTGCAGCCTGCAGGCATTCAACGGCCACAGGTAACGGTTAAAAAGAATAAATTTCATAAATTTTACATTTCAAAAAGATGCTAATTCACCAAGTACACATCTGAGCCATGCTGACTTCTGCTTTTGTTAGGTCGTTTGGACTTATCGAAGAATGGGCGCCCGAAATGTGCAAAACATTTCGTTCGCCTGGGAAAGGATTAGTAAACAGCTAGATGACATCTGCTCACTGCCCCAGCTTGTTCCCAGGTGCCGGAAGGGAGAAGAGGAACCAGAGGGATCCTAGTGTGTCATTTCCCCCCTTCTCTCTTTCCCTGCCCCCACTGACAACCGTTAAACCCAATCGCATGGCGAACTACGTGAGGACACAATGACCCTTTCATGCCCCGCCTATGAGGGCGGCACAACACGACGAAAAACTATCCACGAATAGCGAGCGTATGAACAGCTGGGAATTCTACCTAAGGAAGAATGAACCAACCTGCCCTGCCAGAAGCTACGACATGCATACCCAGGAGCGCTGGTTTCCAACCACGCTTGGCTAGCTATACATTCCATGGTATGTGTCCATGTATATTAAGGAATCTCAGATGTACTTGTTTTTGCATGAAAGCAAATATACGGTCTAAACCTAAACCTCTTTCTCCGCATTTTCGATGTGCCCTTTCACCAAAGAAGTGCGTTTCTTAAAATGTCCTCTCACTTTGAAAGCACTAAAATTCTCTAATTTTTAGAGTTCAGCGCTCAAGGTGTTGTATGTCTTAGATTTTCAAACCTTGTGGGTGGTGTTTTAAAACAATGCTCATGCTCTTGCAGTGACTCGCACCTAGGCCAATCTACCTCCCGCCGCAATGGTCTCATTCAGTTCATTGCTGGAACCTGAGGGGGAACGTGAGCGGGCGGAACGTAAGCTGCCGTAAGAACATGAGCAGCAGCGAGGCTAACCAACTAAGACATTTGCAAATGCAACTAACTCTTGAAAGGTATCATAATCCGGGACGTACTCTTAGCGAAGAACTTGCATTCATTGTGTAAGTACCTTCGATTGAACCCGAGAAGCAGCTCTTACAACTTAACAATTAATGCTAGCCATACTTCTCTTTGCCCTGTTTTTAGGCTGGTTCATCTTGGTCGGGCTTTTCCCAAATTTTTGTAGGTGCATCCCTAACCTAATATATTTCACTGCGACTCACCAAGCCCTCTAAGTGATCTATCTATTCTTCATCATTCACTTGAAATGGGGGCACCCGTGTCAATGGATCGAAGTAGCACCCACGGAACATCAGTAAAATCACCACCACTTTTCGATGAGCTTTTCGTCACTTCCACTTTTCAACAGCTTTTACCGCCACTTGAATCACATTTCATGTCACCTTTTTCGTAGCTTCTGGAACTTAAATTTTGGGCATTTGACAACTTCCAAAAAATTTTGAACTATAAGACTCCGGTTGTAAGTTAATACTCAATATAGTAAGCACAGCGTTGCGCCCAAATCTCCTCAAGCTGGATAAATACAAACACGCAGACTTCGGACGCCGTCCACGCGCCTCATAACCCCTCCAGTGGGCCTGACCGACATACCCTACGAAAAATCCGTGAAGCTCTACTGTGGTTGCTGCGAAGACCTCTACTCACAAATCCCCCCGGTGTGGCTCCATCGATGGCGCGTACTTCGGATCAACATTAATCCACCTCTTCCTCGTGTACCCCATCCTAATTTCGCTAAAGGACGGCGAGCTCCCCTCGAACTTGATCTGCTATATCTTCCTCTCTAAGAATATCAGGAACATTCTCCGACCTTGGCCCCCAAATGGTACGGTTTCGGCGATGGCGAGAGTGAATACGGCGAGTGCTTATCCCATCAGCAGAAACAGAGTTTGTGACACCAAGTGGAGGTGCAGGGGTGGTAGTCGGAAGCCCAATTTCCTCTGGTGTAACATCTGGTGGAAATGCGTCCCACAAGTTTCTGAGGATCAGATCGGACTCGATAGGGGTGGTCCATGGTTCACCCTGTCCAGAAATCAGCCATATCACATCCAAGATAAGACGGCGCGGAAGGAGTGTTATCTCCTGCCAGTTGCTGTAGCACAGTTGCAAGCACGGGAATAGGATGACGACGACTTGGCAGATTGCAAGGAGCTATTAAGGCTCGAGGATTAAGTGCATAGGTTGGTTTGAGCAGAAAGCCCACCTACCTGGCCAAAGGTCCATTGAAAACTGTCTTCTACTTCCCAGATCTTCATGTCTCTAGACCAGTTCAAGAACATGACCAACGCGTAAAAGAACGGCAGCCATGGATGCAGCTTTGTGGCAATGAACCTGGTGAGGGGTCAAAGGTTGATAATCATGGCCTCGGTCAGAACATACCATGTCGCTGAAAATCCCCACCTACATGGCAGGCGATGAATTTTAGGTGCGAGCTGGTGAATTGAAAGGAGATATACCTGAGACGCTTGCTCAATGGCCATGCTCTCAAAGACTTCTTTCGTTTCCCTAGGTTCCTATTCATCAACTGAAGTGCGCAAGAAGCTGGTACAAGCTACAAGGTACTTACCTGCTAACTGATGCATAATTTCTCGTCGCTCCTCACCATGCCGATGAAGCACGCACTCATATACGAATATAGAACAAACGGCCAATCCGAGCCACACCTTCCCATCCGGCATACCTTCGAGTCGGATTAGGCTTGGTGGGGGTATCGGATCCGGGACTCTAGCAGTCTGAGTGACGTGAATATATCCTGTTTTGTCAAATTGGTGGACGAGGTTGAGACCGAGACAACATAACACGTATAGTAGGCCCAAAGCTCGGTGCCATATGATCGCCCAATCAAGGCTTCCCAAACTGAATGCACCGCGGAAGACGGACTGGCCATTATTAGAGCTGGATGTGGCATCCTTCTTAAAACTGGGCCGTTGGAAGAATAGACGAGGGATGACAAGGAGCAGGACGTAGATGGAAACAGGGGATCGGGTTTGAATGATTGCGAATTCGATGTCAGAAAGGCTCAGTTGGTTCCTCCCCCTACAGAGCCAAATGGCGAAGATGATGACAGCGAGTTGGGAAAGAAGAGGAAAGTAGAACCATCGTTGGACCTTGGTGGAGTATGCGATGAGGAGAGCTAGGGCACGTTTGTTGACCTGAAGGACAAACTGAGATCAGAGAAACGTGTTTTTACTCACCAACACACAGGTGTGCGATAAAACCTAAGAGCCGTCAGCCCGAAGTCTGACAGAAACTGAACGGAAAATGCGCGCACTCGATAACCGTATGGCATATCCCTGTACATCTGGGTTTTTTGATGGGAGATTGGCCCCATGTTGCATCTGCGTGTGGTTGAGAGAGGCCATGAAAGTAGATGAGCAATCGAACTGATCGTAGCAGCGTGCCAAGCACGCTAATCCCCGACTCTCACGGGACCAATACGTCGGGCAGGGTTGAAATAAATACCTATAAATACTTTGGGGGCTGCTCGTCGTCAACCTGCGGTTGACTCCTCGCAGCCCATTCTATTTTCTGCAATGCTTGAGCAGCTTAACTAAGATGTTAAGTTTCATCTCAAAATCTCCAGATCAATGATTGTAGATGAGATATTCAATCGCAAAAGCGGACATTGCTCAGAAGAACAATATGTAACCCAGAATATGGAATTTTGACAAAAATAATATAAAAGTGGACACGTCATTCTTTTCATGCAATTTCAGAACACTGCGGCAGATTTTCTGTGCCCAGAGGGCAGGGGCCCAGATCTAGCCGCCTGATCTAGCCGCCTTCGCAGACGAATGAGGCTGAGTTTGCACTATACAGTATTACCAAATCATTCCCCACACTGTATCTACACAACGTCATCCACACGGGACCCTCGACCGTCGACAACAGCCTTTTAGAACGAAATTCATGATGAGCGAGAAAGAAAATTATATACAAAAATCGAAAGAAATGTTTTACACACTAATATCAAGTTTCGAGTGGATATTTCCAGGAAATGATCGCGTACAGGGCCGTTTTCTGCATTTTCTCACACTCAACAAATCGTTTGGCGGGTGGAGTCCCGTTTGCAGTTCGCAACAACCCTCCCTCTTACTTACGTAAGAGAGTCGGGGATAATTCCCAAGGCAAACTACTTCTGTGATGAACGTCATCGCTCCAACCACTCTCGTTGAGTTTCGCGCTCATAGCGACACGTATTCTGACAGAACATCGGCCTTCTTTGGGAGTAATTAATCGACACGGAGGCGGTCAACTTACTGGTCCCATTCTCCAGTCTCGACGAGGCGCCTACGAATCTGACCGTAAAGAGTATTTCGCCAGGAGGCATCCTGAATGAAGTAATCCCGTTAGTCAACTGTGGTTCGGGATCGTTAGAGAAACCAACACAAATAATTTGTCCCATATGTACAGATACAAGAACCGCCCTGTTCTGACAAGACGCGAAACCGGCTGTTTAGCTGAAGGCCGACGACCAAGGCCCAGCTAACGAGGACTGCGTTGTGAGATTAGAGATTATAGGTGTTTTAAATGCACCTTTATACTTGCCTTTATATGTCCTGTGTAGTGTTTCTGGCCACTGACCTTGAAACAGGCTCCAGAATTTTGTGGCGGCAGAGCCGAGGAATTCCTTCCCAACCAACTGAACCATTTTTGATCTAGTAGCCAAAGGTGTGTATCCATTCTCCCGTATCTTTGTGCTATCTCACGTCTAGTAGATGAAGGGTACTAACACCGACCCACACATCGACCACCACCCACCTTTCGGCCACTTCGAATATCTCAACCAAATTACATCCAAATGAGCTCAAACTTTGTACATGTGCTGTAGTACATATTATTATCACAATGGCAGTGTTTTTTTGGTGTAAAGTTGCAAGGAAATTGAAATTCTGAAAACGGCCTCTGTCACGCATGATGATGGTGCCTCCGTCACGCAAGACGAGCGATATGCCGTGCTGAGTTCGAATCCCTGCCTTTTTTGGGCCGTGACATGGTGTGACTGGTCGAAAGGTGGGTGGTGGTCGATGTGTGGGTCGGTGTTAGTATAAGTATTGTAGAAGCTGGTGTTTGTTTTGATGTTTGTCAAACGATGCGCAGTCTGTCCCGAAAAAGGCAACGTGCGTGGTTCACGCTTTTTGCCAAGGTTCCCCGGGCCTCTCCAATCACTGCTTCACCGCTTCACCCTTCTTTCCCTGCAGGCGACATGACAACTCATATCATTCCAAAATTTGAAACCAGAACTTTATTACACGGCGACGCTGCGGAAGCTTGTACTTGATATTCCATAATTCATCGTAACAAAGTCGAATGATCCCGCACACGCCGGCGCTAAAGCATTTGTGATCTAGGAGGTTCACCGTTGCAACAGCTTTCGATCTACGCGGCTGGCACGCATATTTTTTTCTCTGTTTTCCACATATTTTGGTTGGTCTTAAGTCCACTTCTGCGTAACAAACCTCTTATCCAACCATGTACGCACTCCGCAGTTTATATTCAAATTTGACCGCCGGGAAACTCTCGCCGTCCAGCTGCTTTCAGCCATGATGTACAGATGAGCTTTATCGTATCGCAGTCTCCCTGACACTTTT
>Ga0307517_10008522_pt1 | contig 14702 bp, 12 predicted proteins | sample 23_EM_MG_FD_194515 | JGI IMG/M metagenome (GOLD analysis project Ga0307517, IMG submission 194515) | Populus trichocarpa ectomycorrhiza microbial communities from riparian zone in the Pacific Northwest, United States - 23_EM | ecosystem: Host-associated > Plants > Roots > Unclassified | place... | reverse complement strand
GATAAAATTTCAGAACATAAACTGCAATTTTCGTTTCAAGGATCGGTTCTAATTTTCGTAGGTGGATGTGTGCTTGCGACCAAGATTTGTTTTCTTGATAAGTTTTGGTTTTAATTGATTTTGTTTGCTAGTTTAATTGCAACCATAGTTTAGATAATCACAAACCAAAACCCCCCAATTACATAACGTACAACATAAAAATCTGACTTGAAACTTTCTCGTGGGATCGACCCCTTGCTTTATACTATCTTGTGTGTTGTGTTTTAAGCTAGGGTAATTAATTTGTGCGACCGCGACATCGCAACACCAAGCCACACATATAGGCCATAAGGAGAATGCAAGCAAAAAGTGAGGATTACCCTTTTATGATGAAGGGTAATATTTATAAAATCTTATGGTGCGTTGAGCTACCTATTTTCAAGAGTTTAGTAATATTCAATTAAACTTAGACCCATAATTAATTTATATAGGGGAAAGTTTGATGAGGACCCTTTTCTATGACTTTTTTTATAAGGTATATAGAGACCTTTCTAGCCATGATAAGTAGGAGTGATTTATTCATGGATCACATAACATTATTGAGAACAAGAACTAGGTGGTTATTGATTCTTTAACATCAAAAGACCAATGTTGAAGGGGAAGATAACATTATATTTTCGAGAAGTATTCTAAACTATAAGGATCTACATTTTAGGCTAGTAATAAATCTAGTTTAAAAAAACAATTATTGTTCTTATGAGCCCTAAAACCTCTATTTCATATCTATATAATTGGGATTTTTACAATGTATTTCATTCTAAATGTATTATACCATGAATAAAGATGGTCTAGATAGAGAGATTTTTTACAATTTAAAAGAAATGGAGGATTTAACAACAGTGGTAGAACATGACTTAAGACACTATAAAGTGAGGAATTTCTCCATAGATATGGATCATTAGTTTGGGTTCTTCTTATACAAGTGATGCTCTTACTTTCTAATTGATAAAAATATCAAGGTTAAGTGTCTTGTTTAAATTAAATTCTTATTCTTATGTTACTTCTTTGATACTTGTACTTATCATTTTCCCTCCTTGCTTTTAGGTACCAACTCTTGCATTTGCTACCATTCATACCGCTACTTCTACTACTTTACCATTACTTCTTCTACTCTACCATATGTTAAAATTAGATCTTTTTTATTATTTTTAAATAAATCTTTATAACCTATAATTGCTTTCCTTTCAATCCATGAAGAGCTTATGAGATGCGTCTATTACCCACTAATTACCCACATCCCAACATGGATGCAATCTTAGAAAGACAATCCTTTTTAATTAGTGACTTTGGCATGAATAAGGATTATGAAAAAGAAGTCCAATGTGCTAACATCAATGCGACTTCTAAAATAGAAATTATAGAAGGTGTTTCTTATATTGATAAAGTCCCTTTGATACATGAAACTCTGTATTATTATTATCTTAGCATGAGATGGACTTGGAAGGAAACCTAATATTATAAGAAGAACTTATACTGGTTGTTATTTCACCCCTTATTAATCAAGAAATAACTATTTATTATAAAGATGTTGGTCCTAATGTTGTGTTCAAGCAAGGCTTAGTTATGGGTGTTAAGAAAATTGTTATGGATTCCCCTTTCCCAAGTCAAACATAATCTACTTTTATTAGTCGAGTTTACTCTTACTTAGTTATAAGTAATTTTTTGAATTAAAACATCTTCTTTTCAAATACTCTAAATGACTTGATGGATCTTCTATCTTTTACAGTTAGATAGGAGATGTCCATCCTATAAGCAAATTCTAAAGATGAGCAGTACAAGAAAAATCTGTTAAGGACTGCTAATGAGGTTTAAAGCTCTTAAAATAAAGAGTGACATCTTTAATGACTAGAACATTATAGAGCATCTATAATAACTTTTAAACAAAATTATATCCTAAAGATTTAAAATTTCAATAAGTCAAGATACATAAAAGAGCTTGAAATAAATTCAAGAAGGCCTAATTTTTCTCAAGTCCATAAAGTTTCTATACTAGAGTTACTAATTAGTAATAAAGCATTATAAGATTTAATATTGTTGTAGAAACATTTATAGGAAACTCTATAGACCCATCTTATTATGAAGAAACTCTCAAAGAATATAGAATCTTATGAAGTTGAAGCAACTTAATTGAGATAGAGACTAATAAAAATTTAAGGGCTAACTGTAAACACCCAACAAAAAAAAAGTAAAACCAGAAATGAGTCCACCATCGTTGCCGATTTCTGATTTAGGAGTGATACAATTTTTAGTTGTCGATTTCTTAATCGGTAGCGACACAGTTTGGCTGTCGATTTCTGAATCAACAGTGACACAGTTTTTGCTGCTGATTTCTAAATTGGTAGCGACACTGTAAAACCCAACAAAAATTAGTGTTGGACCGGCCTATCCTAGGAGAGAATTGGAACAGAAACTAGCCCAAGAATAATCCAAAAAAAGGATAAGAACGGCCTTGTCCAACACCCAAACACCCCACCTCATTTAAGAGGGGGAATAAATGCAAGGGAGAGAGAGAGAGAAGGTGACTCTTCCTCTCCCCAAGGTCCAGCTGCAGGCTGCTAGAACCGCCCCTCTCTCCTTCCTAAAAGAAAACTAAATTGAACAGCTGCATGCCCATCTTTTTTTAGAGTAGAGTGAGAAGAGATTAGAGGGGAAGAGAAGTGACGCAACTTAAAGGAGGAAAAAGCCTAGACCTCATTCTAGAATCAGCTGCAACCATTGCTGAAGCACAACCCCTTCTTTTCAAGGAGAAAAACTAAACAGAACCAACCTGCATGCAATCTTCCTTGAGAGTTGAGTGAGAAGTGAGCTAACTGAAGAAGAAAAAAACAAAAAAAAATAGAGAATGAAGAGCCTAGAGGGCCGACTAGACAATAGGTGAGAGAAGGAAGAAACTGGACTGAAAGAGAAGAATAGACCACCAAACCTCTTCATAGAGCTATTAAGAACCGTGAGGTATGAACCAAAACTCTTCTCCACCATTCTTGTGATTTTGAGACCATCAAGAAAGATGAAAACCTCAATTAAATGACCTAGAATTTTCCAGCAACTACTAAGGAAAATTTGACTAGGAAGAGGGACGAAAATGGGACTAAGTATGGGACCTAATTCCAGAACATACAACTAAAGAAATGAACAATTATGATTGAATGCAAAAAAAAAAAAAACTTGGAGAGATGGCCGACCATAGCGAGGGCTGGACAAAACATGGATTAAAGAGATAAAATGCAAAAATGATGACCTTGTTAGAGTTGCTTCATTATGTGAAACTAAAATAGAACTTATGCTTATGTTTATGATAGAATTTCTGCATATATGAATGATGAAATTACGTGAAAATATGTTAGAAAGTGTTATGAACAAAATTGTACTATTATTTGAATCTTAGAAGCATATGGAAATCGGAATTGAATTCACTCTATGTTGATGCCTTGAGTTTGTGTGTGTAATGGATGAACTTGTTTAATTAGGCAGCAAATGGTTATACGTATAAGTATGATATGTTGTTGGCTATACTATTATGTTAAACTTGATGAAATGCATGCGAACGATTGGATGAAAGAGGCATATATGCTTCGACCAAGAATAGAAACATTGACAAAATCTCACATGATGAACCTCTATAAGTTGGTGTGAAATAGCATGAATGTGGGACTTGTTTATGTGTCGTTGAATTGCTATAAATTGTATTGATGAGTTTTAGATAATACCATTGAGGACTTAAAGTGATGTTGGAAGGGATGAATTGGGGAAAACCTTGATAAATGAATATGTGTTGATGTTTGTGTTCTTTGGTGATGAGTAATTAATGGAGTGTGATTCGGTGAGGTTCTATGCCCATCTAGGGTAAGAAACATTGGTAGAGGGAAGCCTAGCGTAAGCCTTACGCTTAGCGAAAGGGAGTGAAACCAGAAACAACTTCATCGTCATTGTTAATTTCTAAATCGATAGCAACAAAGGTTGCGTTGATGATTTCTGAGTCGGTAGCGACTCAGTTTCATCAATAATTTCTGCTTCGACCGTAAACCATATGCGCTAACGATTTCAACATTGGCCAAGAAACTATGTTCCGTTGATGATTTCTAACTCGGTTTTTGTCAATGATTTCTGAGTCAGCGGTAGCCCATGTGGGCTGGTGATTTCTGCCAAGTAGGTTGCTCCCAGCGAATCAGTTTCGCTACCAAATTATGGTGTCAGCAGCGAATCAATTTTCGTTATAGTGTTAACAGTGAATCAGTTTTGCTGCTAAATTGTGATGTCACCAGTGAATCAGTTTTCGCTGCCGAATTTGTGGAGTCAGCAGAAATCAGTTTTCGCTGTCGAATTTATGAAATCAGCAGTGAATCAGTTTCGCTGTCAAATTATGGAGTCAGCAACGAACCAGGTTTCGCTACCGAACTGTGTTGCCAGTAGCGAACTTGTTTTCACTGCTGAACTATGTTGTCAGTAGCGAATCAGTTTTCGCTGTTGAATTCTGTGTTCTAGCGAATAAGTTCGCTAACGAGTTTGCATCACCAGCGAACCAGTTTCACCGATGATTCTGTATTCTAGCGAATCAATTCGCTGACGAATCTGCGGCACTAGTGAACTAGTTTCGCTGACAAAGTTCTGCGGCAAATTACATACCAGAACTAGTTCAATGATTAAAATGATTGCATTGTATGATTGTAATATATAAACACTAGCATGTGAACACGTGTGTTCTTGAAATTTGTATGGTGATGAGTTGTTTGATTACCAAAATGCAAATGTACTGATTTGTGACTATTGATATGTTAGGTGGTGCGAACATGACCCGATCTGCGACCGGACAAAGATATCACACGGAAGGAGCAGGTAGGTGATGTCCACCTTCTTCTAGCATAACGTTAGTTTCTGAAGTGAATTTATTATGAAGGATCTATTGTTGTGCTATATGAAATGCTAAACTGTCACGAATGGTTGTATGACTATTACAAAGGATTTATTGTTGTATTGTACTGAACATTAACTATCATGAATAGTTGTATGAATAGTACGAAGGATCTATCGTTGTATTATACTGAATGTTAATTGTCACAAATGTTTGTATGAGTATTGCGAAGGATTTATTGTTGTGTTATACAAAATGTTAATTTATTATGAAATGCTTGTTTGAGTATTACAAAGGATCTACTATTGAGTTATACTGAATGTTAAACTATTATAGAATGTTTGTTTGAATATTACAAAGGATCTATTGTTATGTTATATAAAATGATAAATTGTTATAATATTTGTATGAGTATTACGAAGGATCTATTATTGTATTGTATTGAACATTAACTATCATGAATAGTCATATAAGTATTACAAATGATCTATCGTTGTATTATAATGAGTGTTAATTGTCATGAATATTTATATGAGTATTGCGAAGGATTTAATGTTGTGTTATGCAAAATGCTTGTTTGAGTATTACAAAGGATCTGTTGTTGTGTTATACTGAACGCTAAACTATTACACAATGTTTGTACGAGTATTACGAAGGGTCTAATATTATGTTTTAGTGAAGGTCAAATTGTTACAAAAAGTTTGAAAATGCATTACAAAGGATATATTATCATGTTATAGTGATTTCATAAACCGTCTATAAAATGTTTGATTGGTTGATGATTAGCTTTGGTTAAAGGCATCCGAGACGAATGACCGGGTTATGATTGCTGATTAGCTTCGGCTAATGGCATCCTAGAAGAATGACCGGGTTGCGTTTGATGATTAGCTTCGGCTAATGGCATCTGAGATGAATGATCGAGTTATGGTTGTTGATTAGCTTCGGCTAATGGCATTTTAGAAGGATGAACGGTTTGAGTTTGATGATTAGCTTTGGCTAATGGCATCCTAGAAGGATGATCGAGTTGTGTTTGATGATTATCTTCGGCTAATGGCATCCGAGACGAATGGTTGGGTTATGGTTGTTGATTAGCTTTGGCTAATGGCATCCTAGATGTGCCAACTAACTTCAGCTAAGGGAATCTTGGAGTGATGACCGGTTTGAATTCGAGGGATAGTTTCAGTTAACAGTATTTGAGATGGATGACTGAGTTTGATTATTGTAATTAACCTCGGTAATAGATGAATTATTAAGGATGATATTACGTAAGTAAGGAGAAATGAAAGAATTGTACTCTTTTGGGCTGTAAATGAAAAGTAACATTAATATTCCTTTAATTATCCATTTCTATGCTTTTAAATTATTTATAACACTTGAAATTATCTTGTGTTGTAACAGGAACGTCACACCAACAAGGTGTGTAAGGAAATCTGTTCCATGACTCACCTTTTGAAAAGAACTATATTCGCTTGTTATCGGTGTTATGTATTTTGTAGGAACAGATGTACTAGTTGTATAGTGACCATTCGACACTTTTGAAATGACTAGTATTGATAGTTGTAATGGAACATTAACGCAAATGTATGGATGTGTAAACATGATGTTATGAATTCATGTATGTGGTATTCCTTTTTTGAGGATGTTGTATGGTGAAATTACTTGAGTATTGTACTACACTAAGAAATAAATTCTATTATGATAAACCTCTAAATACTGTTGCAAGAATGTGTACTATCATTATTTATGGGATGTTGATTTACATTACCCTATGTGGGTTATGCCTTACAAATAAATGGAACACATTTATAAATTCACAAAATGATATTGTGAAAGCATCAATAACCTGATGACAAAAAAAAAAAACAAAACTTCACCACCAATTTTGGCTTGGAAAAAACGAGGTTGTTACACTAATGTTTGATACTAGAGCTTCTACAAATAAAACAAAGATAAAAGTCATATGTCATATAATGAAGTTCATTTTCCTTCGAGCATCCAAGGATATTACAACAATTAACTTAAGACAATAACAAGCATTAAGGAAGAAAGCTATACAGAACTTTCAACATGTAATTTCATCTTTAAGAGACTTAAGGCTAGATTTAAAAGGAATCTGTCTTAGGCTTTTGAAAGTGTAATGGATAATTTTTATTATATTAAATAATATTTGTTTTATTTTTCAAGATTTTGACAACTTCATGTATGTAACTAAATTTCTTATTTTTATAAATATAAATTTATTTATGTATGAAATCTAGATTTATAGTTATCCATTTGTTAATAATTATTCTTTCTCTTTTTCAATGTTGAAAATCGTTTGTTCTCTAACCATCTAACTATTTGTACTTAATAATCAATTTAGATTTTTGTTATTGAGAACCAATAATAAAAAAAGTTAATTATATAACAAGAATAACTTAATTATAAAGCCCTCGAACAATATAGAGATAGAGTATTTTCACACTTATGATCTTCAGGACAATCCCTAGTTTCCTTAGGAATCTTAGATATTATTGTATTTCTTATATACGAGTAATATATTTTGGTTGTCAACCATTGATCGATAAAAATAATGCAACTCTTCATCTTAGTTTGCTAAATGAGATGCACCACCTTTGAGAATTTTTGTAATGACGTATGGATCTTTCCTAATTAGTAATATAGTATTCCACTTCAGATCACCTTCAAATAAGCTTTTTTATCAAACATGTCTATTATTTACCCTTTCAGCCCTCTATTTTGTGAGTTAACAAGTGATCTAATACATGGAGTTTTACCACTTTAAAATCCTTTAATTCTACAACATAGCATCATAACTATAAGTTAAAATATGAAGTTTCTAAGATAATTTTCTATGAAGGCTTGTATGCTTGTAACACTTTTGATCATACATTATTCCAAGTCTTAGGATTAATTTTTTACTAATTTCTCTATATTGAGGATTAGAGTTTTATTGGTCGACCATGTTTACTTATTGGTCTAGGCATAATAAGAAGTAGAATGAATTATTCTAATTTCATACTCATGCGCAAATGTTTTCATATCCTCCCTAGTTAATATTGTCTCTTAATCAATACTACTTGTTTCTAGAAGTTCAAATCTATGGATAATTTATTCTTTAGTGAATTTGATCGTAGTTTCTTGATTGATGGATTGATAAAGGGATTGCTTCAACTTACTTAATAAAGTAATATGTTACAACTAAGATATAATAATATTTTTTTCAATGATGTCCTTTGTTTAGCCTATGAAAGACAATTATTTAACTGTAATATTAAAAGTAGTTGATAGCAAATGCTATATTGAGCCAAACTATTGGTATGATTGATATCCTTTTGCATAACTAATTTAATCTTTAGTTATGTCTAACCAATGAAAGTTATAGCTAATGATTAGCCATCTCATCTTGATTCCACATTGATGACCTTTACATGGTCTTTTATGAACTTCATTTATGATTAATATTTTTTTTATTCCAAAATATTTGAGTAAAACACTAGTTTTATATCTCTTATATAATATGTTTTCTAGGACAACATAATTCATCGCTTTTAATCTAAAAGATCTTGATATTTTCTGTGAAAGGTCATTTAAATAACAAAATATTAAGGCAAAATCATGCATCAAGATGAGTTTAAGATATGATAAGGCTTTAATTAATATATTTCACGTAAGAGAAAGAGTTCAAAAAGCCTAGTAACTTGTGGATTAGACAAGGTTATGTGGTTTTGGGCTTATTGTTTCTAATGCATAGTTTTACGCTAACAAGCATACCTTTCAATTAGACTATTAGATCAAGCTAAAATTTTACTATAAGATTCTAAAGGCCTTATTTCCTATAGGATTAAATTTTTATAGTGATAGGACATTAGAAAGGCTTTGTGATAAAGCCCAAATGCTACTGTGTAAGAATTTCATTGTTTACCAGGTTGGTTTGGGATTATTTTTCCTATTTTATTTAAAAATTTAATGTTATTTTTAAGCCTTGTATATGATGTTTTACAAATAGAGTTATTTAGATTGTATTTAGTTTTTTCAGACTTGGTTTTATTTTAGAATAATATTATGTGAGTGCAAGGTCGCTCATACTCTTGGTTTTTCATCGAACTCTTCAAGACTTATTAAAGATTAAGTGCCTTTATGGAATTCAGTCTTATAATTTCAGTTCTTGATTCTTTATAATCAATAGGTTGAAGTCTTTCATCCAATAACTTTGACTCATTTGTTCAAGTTGCTTTCTATCTTCATTCTTATAATTGGGTCAAGTTTTCTATCAATATGATTTTAGTTTTCTTAGGTTGTTTTCTATCTTCATCGTGGGTTCTAGGAATCCTACCCTCCAGTTTCGCATCACCTTAATGATTAACTTCTTAGTGTAATTATTATTATTTTATTAAAAAAGTTATGATTTAGACACTCGAGCATGGAATATATATACTCAAATCATGTTTAATACCATAGTCATTTATTCATTGAATAAAATTTGAAACTCTTTTCAAATCTTATTCCACCTTTTGCAAGAGTTTCCCAATCAATACTATCTAAGAACACGGGGAGCATTTTTCATAACTCACTTAGGATGATGAATTCTCTCTTAATCACTCAAATACCTTTATATAATTCATGTTATATCCAATATTTGTTCGTTTATTACCATTGATTAAGGCAACATATAGTCAAGATTATAACATAACATTCCCTATATAAGATAAGTTAGTGATCTCAAGTCTATAAATTATTTACACAACTGTCACGTGAACTTTTCTATAGACATATTTGATCTCTTCATATAGAATCCTTATATGGGTCAGTGTACATGTCATTAGGAAATCACCTACATATTAGTTATGAGTCTCTCATACATTGGCTTATGAGAACAATTGTTTTCTTTTACAAGGAAAAAAAATATAATATATACTAGTCTCAACAACTCTAATAAAGGTTTTATCTTAATACAACATTGATCAATAATATTTAGAAATAATGCTTTAATGCAAAAAGAATCTCATAATTATAATCACTTTATAATTTTCTTTGTAAAATACTTGTCACAATGACTTTATCTTTATTATAGACTCACTAATCAAACATTAATGAATATTAGAGATAAATAATGTCTTTACTAATAATAAATATGTTCTTACATGAATAAAGTTAGTGTCACATATAACCAATTGATTGGCTACCAAACATATACATTAACATTGTCTAGGCTAGGTTTCTCATCATAACTCCAAACAAAATAGTCTTTATGAGTATCAGTAATGATACTAGATTTTGAATATATTCTTCTAGGAAATAGTCTTATATAAGTTGGTTTAGGCTCGTCTTACTTTCCAAGTTGATTTATGTTAACAAATCCTAAACTTTAGCTTTTCCATCACCAATATTTGATTGTGCTCCGGTGTTAAAGGAAGACTTGTTACATCAAACATGATTGATTGATCATCTTTACTAAACTTTAATGAATAAATTTTGTTCTTATATATGATATTGTTGTTGTTAACCTTCCACAAAGACTTTATATGGGTAAATAAGTCATCGTGACTCATTTAATCCTCTATTTCAAACTCTTGACCAATGTTTTGCAATTATAAAGCACTTGACCTAGAAAGTCAATTGTTAATGGTCGTATTCACAATGTTTTCTGCTTGTAGAAAAAATCAATAGACAACTCATATGGTCGATGCCCATGAGCTATACTGCACTAACATCTACCCTGTAGAGCAATGCATCTACCATTTCTAAAATCACCATGAATGGCTTATGATTAGCTTTGAGAATTTTAATAGATCTATTAGGTAGCAAAAATATTAAGACTTGATGTAGTGAAGATGACATGTATCCAATCTCACATAAGTAAGGTGTTATAGTTTGTCTTTATTTCGACCATGAAGAAAGTTATACTAGAAGTCATGGACAACTATTAAATCCATTTTTTGTACTCTTGTAGTATCCCTAACTCCTGTAAAATCTTACATTACTACTTTAGAAGGAAACATATCAGCTTTTCTATAACCAGTATTCTTGATTAATGATAAATGTATTATGTTGAGCATTACATCATTATCAACCAATACCCTACCCATTATATTAATACACTATTGAAACTTGTTGTTTTATACAAAGGTTTAATATGCTTGCCTATGACCATTGATAGCTTAAGGAATGTTATACTTAACCCCTAATTGATCACATGTTCTAACTAGTTAATTTTATAATTTTTACTTTTTATCTGCACTATCTTCACAATCACTATCAAGATAGAATAATTGGTTACTAGAGTGAAAATACTTTCTTGATACAATATCATTATGGTCACTCATCTCTATTGTAGAAGGGATTTCCACCATGTCAACTTCTTTTATTGCATCCTAGTCATTTATTTATTACATCAAAATTGCAAACTCATTGACTTCTTTATTTTCACATTGTACACTTTTTTTAGAAAGGATGGTTGTTCTTTTTTCTAATATATCTCATTCTAAGAAGGCATCATTGTCATTTATAAGATCAACTTATTTATTAGGTTGTGCATCTTTGTCTGTATAAACTTTTGTTGATGCAAATTTAGACTCTAAAATGTTAATTTGGATAGTATTGTTGTCCTTAATTTTATTATCTTGTTTAACTGTTACTATACTTATGATAACATGAAATTTTTCTTTAGTTTAGGTAAGTTCCCCAATTCTTTTAATATGAATGCCTCCCTTTTACTTCTTGTAAGTGATCTTATAGCTTGAGTGGCATGGTTTTAGGTCATTGTTATACTAATTATTTTCTTTGCTCTAGTTTCTAAGCTATTAGCCTAGTATGCGGAACAATTTTATATTGTTTTTCAAGCTCAATATTTGGATTACCTTGTATATATAACCAATACCTTTGTTTTTTTTTTTTTTGTCATGGTCGGTCACTTCTTTCATAATTCTTTATTATTTTCATGATGACCTACCTTCTGAGAAATTTTCTTAGAAATCTATCTCTTAATTTGTTGAGGATTTGAAACGACCTTCTAGGTGGACGAAGATGACATTTGACTTGACATCTTCCCTACCCTTTCTGCCAAAGGCTTTTGCTACAGTTACCATGTTCTTAGCATAAATTAACCATTGCAGATTATTGTTGGCTTGTTTTGGTGCAAGTTTAGACTTATTTTTTTTAACACTGATTGTTTATGTGGTCGATAATAAATATTACATTTTAGAAATTTAACAAATATTTGATTTTGACCACATATTAAAAAAAAAAAGACTCGTTTGACTTTAAATTATGAAAACATACCACTATTTTATGTATTATTTTTAGGCATTGTTTGATTATTAGAAAGTATTTTTTCTTGGAAATAACTTTCTTGATGTTCGCATGTTTGACTACATTAAGGAAACTAGTTAATGAACACTTTTTGACTACATTAAGGAAACTAGTTAATGAACACTTTTCGATTAAAGAAACGCAAATGCTTTAGGTGGAGGAAGATGTTTTCTAGTTTAAGAGATTGGAAAACATTACATACAGACTTAAAAAATATAATATTATAGAAAATAATAATTTATAAATATATTTATATATGAAATAATATATTAGGATATATTAATAGACAACATAAAATTATGTTAATTTGATATATTGGAGCATATAATACTTTAATTTAAATAATATTACTAGAAAATACATTTGAATAATACTTTCCTTAATTTAGTTTAATTTGAAAGAATATTTATTCATAGATTTGATATCTTGAATACTTATAATCAAAGGAGCACATTATGAAGAACGCACAGGTGAGGATACCGAGGGACGGGTTCCTCTTATTGTACACAGAAGCATATAAATAATTATATGCATGCATATAAATAATTTGATGACTAATTTCATAAGCATGGCCAGCGTATTCTTCACAGAAGCAGGGACAAAAAGAAAATGGGCAGTGGTTCCACACACATGGCCAAGGATCCCAAGCACCAAACTTGGTCTGCAATCTTGAAGAACACAGCAATGTTGAACGTGCAAACATGGAGTCCACAATTTTAGGCCAAAAGCTTATGAAATTACAGATTTTTTGAGGAATAATACAAAATTCAAAGGTGTGATTGTGGTAACTGTTGCTATCGTCATGTTGGTGAGGTGCTGCCTTCTTCGATTCTTGAAGAAAGAGACGCCCAACAAACTCAGCCCACCGAAGGGACCAAAGCATTTGGGTTCTTCTTTCCATGCTCCGTTTAGCTTTGTTCTGTGAAGGAAGCAAGACAATCAAGTGTGGTAAAACCGACGCAAAGGTTTTGGTATCTAACACAAAGCCATCGTCAAGCTGTAAAGCAATCAATTGAAAACTTTTTGGGTTGAGCCCATAAACAAAACTCGCATTCCAATTGCTAATTTTAGTTCAAAAGAAAAGGATATGCTATCAATAAAGTTGTGGGCAGGCGCTTCTTTATTAAATTAAAAATTAAAAAATATAAAAAAAAAATGAGAAGTTACTATATCACCAGAGATATTTAACAATTTATTGAAATAGTCATACGATAAAATTGTACCTAACTCAAAAAAATTTAATTCCCCTTTTACTATTACTATGACATAATTATCTTTTACAAATTATATATCCAAACTATGACTATGACATAATTATCTTTTACAAATTATATAACTTTATATTGGTTATTTTATTTTTTTATTACACAGTACAATCATTAATACAACCCTCAATTAAAAAAATATATAATGCCTACTACTAAGGTCTGTTTTGATTTTTTTTTAATTTTTTTTAAAATAAGGTATTTACTTTGATGCTTTAAAATTAAAAAATAAAATAACTCTCAAAAGGTTTTTTTTTATCATTTTATATTGGTTTTATTATAGATTTGAAGATTAGTTATAGGTATTTTGATAATTGACATATATTAAATATTATTAAAAAAATAATCTGTTGGCGTGTGCAATGTATGCACTAGCATATGGACGACCCCCTCATCGTTTGAGCAATGCTTGTGGGGTCGTCCAGCAATCAAACACCACCTTTCAAGGCGATGTTTAAAAGGTCTCGGTGCTCTTTACGTGTTAAGGTGGTGCGTGTTTCAAGATTTCTAGTTGTTTGGCATCGACGATCTTTTTTTTCTCTCCCCTTCTTCTCTCTCTCCCCACCTAGATTTTCACACCAGCCCCTTAAAAAACCCATTACAGCCCTTTAATTTTTTGATTCTTCATATTTGGTTCCTTTTCATTTTATTATATTTTTTTTTATCTTGAATAGTTTATAAAATTGGTATGCTTTTTAAATTTCAGCCCTTAATTTTTTTTTATCTTCAAATTTGGTTCCTATTCTTTTGATTTCTATTTTTTTTGTTTGAAATCATTTTTTAAATTGATTTTGTTTTACGATTCCACCCTCCTTTGTTTTTTTTTTCCTGTCAAATTCGATCCTCATTCTTTTGATTGTTATTTTTTTTTTGACAAGTTTTAAAATTCATATTCTTAATTTGGTTTGTAAAAACCTTTTTATTAGACCTAGATCCAGGGTTTCATGGATTACGAGTTTTAAAGATTTGATCAAGTTGAAAATATTTGCCCTAATTTGCTTGGTTTTTTATTTTCCTTTATCCAAGCTAATTTTTTTCTTATTTCATCCTTTAATATTTATTCAATAAAACACTGTGTTTTATATTTTCTTTAGCTTGCTTTATGTGGAATTTTTTATTGATCTTGCAAATGACTTGGTTATCTCGGGACTTTTTAGTTATTATTTTTGTTGGTTTTTTTTATAATTCTTTAAATTGATATTTGTTTCTTGATGTCATCATTCAATATTTGAAATAAT
>Ga0307517_10008520_pt1 | contig 14702 bp, 22 predicted proteins | sample 23_EM_MG_FD_194515 | JGI IMG/M metagenome (GOLD analysis project Ga0307517, IMG submission 194515) | Populus trichocarpa ectomycorrhiza microbial communities from riparian zone in the Pacific Northwest, United States - 23_EM | ecosystem: Host-associated > Plants > Roots > Unclassified | place... | reverse complement strand
GGGGGAGGAAACGTAGGGGGAGGCCGTGAATCGCTAGTTGGACGGCAGTAGGGGCGAGGACGAGGGTGCACCAGGGGTTTTCTCCTACCGGGAAGGACTGGTTGAGGGCCCTGGTGAGGGAGTCGAAGTAGGGGGCGTAGGAGGCGGCGGGGGTGGCTTTGTCCGTGACGGTCAAAGAGACGGAGCCACGAGGGTTGACAGTAGCAGTGAATCCAAGGGGGAGGAGGCAGTTTGATTCGCGGAGGACGCGAGCGGCGATGTCTGGAAAGGTAGCGGCAATGGTGAGAGCGTCTGGGTGTGGGGACGGGGACTGGCGAGGAGCAAAGAAGCGTCGTTGGGCACCTGGGAGGGAGGGAGGCCCCTTTTTAACAGGAGGGGCGACCGCACTCGCGACTTGTTGTGGGGAAGGAGGCTTCCCAGCTTTGCTTTTGCCCTTGCCGCCCGAGCCTGAGCCGGAGGCAGCTTGCGCGTAGGAGGGGGAGGGGTGGACGTCTGGGTGGAGGTGGCCTGGGGTGAAGGAGTCAAGGTCATATCGTCCTTTCCGGAACTCCCCGGCTTCGTATGAGTTGGGATAGAGCTTGGCGTACTTCTCGGGGTCACCGAAGGCCTTGCCAAGCCTCGTATCGTAGAATGGTATGAGGTATTTAGGGTCTTCAGCCGCGGCTGAGGGAGGTGTGGGTGGTGCACGGGCCCTCTCTTTTCCTTTCTTCGAGGGGGGGGGGCCGGCAGTAGGGGGGGGTCGGGGTAACCCTTGTTGTGGGGGGGCAAATGCCAGGGGGGCAGGGGTAGGGGCTGACACACGATGTGACAGGTCACGTATGGATGCTTGGAGATCGGCGATCCCCGGAGCGGTCTGTTGTTCATGGGAGTGGGGAAGGTTCGCGAGTTGAGAGGAGATGTCATGGAGCTCCTCCCTCAGGTTCTCGTTTTCCTCGGAGATGGTTGCGACCGCCTGGGTTACCCCGCTCAGCTCATGTGAGACGGTTACCAGGCCCTGTACGAGCTGGGAGAGGAGAACGACCGTGATGGATTCTATGGGGAGTGTGCCGGCCTGTGCGTCTGGGCTGAGGTCCGGGAAGTCTTGCATGCTGAGCCTGAGGGCGCTCCTCGCCTGGGCGAGTTGCCTCATCATGAACTCAATGGGGTGATCGGTCGAGGGGGTTCCTGAACGCGACGGGAGGGGGGAGTTGAGGGCTGAGAGCCTACCGAAGGCTTCGTTCCCTGGGGGGAGGTTGTGTGGATTTGCCATGGCGGCGAGAAGTGGAGGAAAGGTGGGCGAGGGGTTTGTTCCGGACGCAAAGCGGGGTAAAGTTGAGATTGTGTGTGAAATGTAGGGGGGGGGAAGAAGTTTGCGAGAAGCGTGTCCTATCCCTTGGTCGGAACCAAGCGCCTTATATAGGCATCTTCCCACAACCCTTACCCTGGTGACTCATCACCTCGCGCTACATAATCCTCTATGACTCATAGTGAGTCATAGCGCGAAATCCATCGATGACTCACATGAGTCATCGCGGACACTCCGTTAACCAATCAAAACTCATAAACCAAGTCATGTGCTCGAGTGAGTCACATGCGTAAAACCCATAACTCATAATGGGAGTCATGTGCGAAAGTCATTACATCATATGATGTCACAATCGTGAGTCATGAAACAAACAACCAATCATAATATAACGATGACTCGCGAGTGGGTAGTCATGTGAGAACTATGAGTCAAATGACGTCATAGCGTAAAATCCAATATACCTTTATGCCTAATAAGTATTAGTCATGTGAAATCTGCCTTGCTTAGTCACAATTTGTGACACATAGTGTCGTGAACACGGCGTTTGCGCCTCAATCCGAAAAGAGTCTTGCCTAAAACCACATGTTCGGCAATCCTCATCAGGACGATTCTCTCCACCACTTTTGCAATAGTTGGCAGCAGGTGAATCATACGCCAGCTCTTCACAATGTCATAAAGGGGTTTGTTTACCTTTTGTATAAGTACAACCTCAGCAGAGTGCCAGTTAGGAATGTCGTTTGTCAAACGGTAGTCGATAAGCCTTTTCAAACAATCAAGTTTCTCCTTCCACCAGTATTTTATGAAGAGGTACTCAATGTCATCAAGACCAGGACCGGTATTAGTTGGGCTCCGGTTGATAGAAGATCCCAGCTTGGAGGCAGGGTCTATCTCAACAGTCGATGGAGGCCATGGTTGCTCATTACCAGGGCGCGACTGGGCAGCGATGAGGTCGCTAATATCACCATGGCGACAAACAAGTCGACCTTCAGAGTCACATCAGCAAAAAGAATAGGTTCGCATTCTGCACATCCTGGTGCATCCTGAGTGCATCCTGTGCATCCTGAAAAGGTGGTTTGCATCCTGACAGAAAAAAGTAGCAGGATGCACAAACGCGTTACTTGAGAAATTCTTTAACGCAATATCATGGTTGAAAAAGATTTTGAAGCTTGTCGGGTGTCAGAATATTGGATAATAGCGGAATTTATTTTTTATAGCAAAAAATGAACTCTTGACTTTGAATCCATGTATGTACCGAAGATAGTAGTTATAAAAAATTGGCATTAAGTGCAATTGGTTCAAAATCAACTGCTAGCGAACTGAGTGCATGAACCTGAGACATTTATATTTAATCACTATTATGTGTCGTCAAGCCATCGTGATGATTCACAATTTCGAAAAAGTTGATAAGACTAATAGTGGTGTATTTTTAAATTTGTTAGTGGCCATTTAGAGTGAATCTCATTTTTCAGGATGCACAGGATGCAGCTGGGATGCACTCAGAATGCTCAGGATACGAACTGATCCGTTTTGCTGATGGTCTCGCATAGAAGGAAGTGTTCACCTTGATTTCAGTTGCCTGGCTAGTGTAAAGATTACCGGATCACCGGACTTCTCAATCGTGTCCTGAATAAATTCCTGTCGGGATCTCAACAGCATGGCTCTGTATACTCGTTGAATAATGTTATAGTCATCCGAAATAAACGGCAGTCGTGGTCTGATCGGTCTCATGCGATTTAAATCGGAACAAATTTGCTGGAAGTCGGGGTTCCAAAAGGGGCACCCTCAGACATTTGTCCCAGACCTCGGAAGTGCGTCCACACCACTCCGCAGCCTCAACCACATCTCCTCATCTTGTCCAGAATCAATGTATTCCAGTATATCATCAGAATCTGATGCCGGAATGTTCCTCCAGGCAGGTTGGCGCCTTATCATATCGGTCAGCTCATCCACTTCAAGTCTTGCAATGACGGCGACATATTCAAGTCCCACTTTCCCATCATACGAGAACCGCATCGTAGAACACCCGATAAATAAATCGATAGTGCTGAAATCTCTGAACTTACAGCCCATCCGAGGGTGCACCCTCCTTCTATTCCGATTGCAGAATTGGGTCAACTACAAACAGTGACAGTCAGATATTTGCGTACTGCCAAGTCTCGGGTTCGGGTTCCACTTGTGGTGTTTGGCATTGAAGTCGCTCATGAAGAAGTCACAGCCATCCCATGTCGCTTCGCAAGCCAACCACTCCAGCCTGTTCATCTTGGGAGGAACATAAACACCACCAATTCTCCACCTCACCCCTCCAACATCATACATAATCACACAGGTCACCATGTCGTGTACGTCCACCAGGACCAAACCAGACAATGATGACCTTACAAATACCTCAACACCAGACGCCGGAATACAAGAAAACAAATCAAAATCCACATGTTCATGTACAACACCGTCCCCGTCCTTCTTCCGAGGAGGATCAACAATAACTAACAAATCAAAAAACGAAAAAACATCCATTAGCAATAAATGATTAGCCCTGTTCCGTCCGACATTGATAGACAATGTTGTAATAAACATTAGGCCTTGGCCGACGAGGTGATATGGGAATAAGAGGCGCGCCTCTTAAGAATCCTTTTTGGGGGCGCAGTCAGGCCCAACCCAAAGCCCATGGTTGCATTGTCACCGATAGTGGCAATGGGAGGAGGAACCACAGACGGACCGGCCGAACTAGATGGCCTAAAGGTCTTATTAACTCTGCCTGAGGAGGCCGGTTCCACAATTTCAGTAATACGGGAGGGGCCACCCTGCTCGTAAGCATCAACAGCTCTACCTTTGCCTTTCCTGTCAACCTTAGGCCGGAAAACCTTAGCCTTAGGCAGAGCACTGTCAGTCATGCCCCTATGATTGTCAGCACATCTGTCAGCGTATTTCATGCCCTAAACCTTGTCATCTGCAAGGCCTCTAGCAGAAACTTCCTCCTCTACTATCATCTCCGAAGTAATTGTAACATCAATCCCACGACGACGACGGCGTTGACGATTCCTGGACCTATCGGATACACCTGTAACAGATGTATTATCAGCAACGATGGGAGATCTAGCACCAGCAGGGGCAGGGGAAGAACTCGATTCAATAGCCACGGGGCACCGATTATAACCCGTGAAATAGTTGCATCTCTTGCACAGCATATACCGACAAATGGTGTGGCTACATGATTGTCCATTCTCACGAGGGCAGTTAAGCTGACCACATCGGTGGGACTTCGACAAGTGATCACCAAAACAAAAGTGACAACGGGGAGGGAATGCACACAGCATTTCAACATGGCCAACCTGAAAGCACTGGTTGCAAACTGGGGCGGATCTGTGTTCCTCAAAAAACCTAGCGTTCCTGGACTTGCCAAACAGGAAAACACGCCCCGAAGAAAGAACCTAGTCACTAGCATCATTATGCTCAAGGGTGAACCGAATGCCGCAGGAAGTGGCGCACGCCTGTTTCATGGTGAAAACAGATCCAAGTATATTGGGTCGACCAGCAGTAACAATACCTGGGTTCGAGCACTAGATATCTGTCCGGAGGCCATCAAAGGCTCTATCGCCGGTCCAATCCTCAGGGTTCCCTAGCGAGCCTCTACCAGTAGGAGTCAGAGGAACACCAGAAACTAAAATCTTAACCTTTGCCACATCCAGATGGAAGGCAAAGTTAGTAAGACCAGAGGGGCCAATCTCCCGAATCAGAGTCGACCGACATCGTTCCAGTCTATCCCAACCTGAGTGGCAGTATGTTCCGCCAGCGTCAAGTAAATGCACCCAATTTCAAGCTTGGATCGGGCTTCCCGAATATACGGGTCTTGTCCGAAACCTTTCCAAGATTGCTCAAGCTCTGGTTCATACGGATACGGATAGCCTCAGGAGTAACCGGAAGATGTGTCCGTGTGCCAGCATCAAAGCGCATGGTAATATGGCGCTTGCAGGCATTGGGGGAGGGGGAAGCTGTAGGAACCCTGGCCCCTGAAGGACCTGGTCTGACAGGGGCGGGAGGCAGAGACGGTACCAATCGCGACCGAACCTGAGATCCTGGTCTAGTTATGTGTGGCACAGGGGAAGGAGGAGGGGCGGCAGTAACCCAGCCATACCTTGCCACGCCAGTAAGGGGGGTCGGGGCTTGAACACCAACGGGAACAGGGGGTGGTGCCGCAGTGCCAGTCTGGCTTATAGCCGGGTTCCTCCTCTTTCTATTGGCCTTTCGACCACGAGTATCCTTCCTACCATCTTCAACAAAACCGGCACCGGGAGTCTCATCAATGGCCACCTTCTTACCACGAGAAGAAGACACAACACCAACATGAGCAGGAGGGGGGGAGGAGGTCACATTACCGTTCACTGGGATGGGCTTAGCAGCCTCAGCACGAACTGATTCCGGAATATTTTCCCCCGCGTTCCAAACAGGTTCACCCCTAGTAACCGTAAGCTCAGCTTCATGGGCAACCGTGTCCCCTTCCAACTAGGCAATGACCACCTTCAACAGCTTGATTTCCCCTTTCAACGAGACAATCGCATCCAAGCAGTTGTTTTGCTGTACGCCCAGGCGACAAATGTCGGTAGCCACCTCCTTAAAGGAATCATATGCCTCCTTACCCCCAACCAGCCTGTAAGCCTGGGAACTATCGATTATGGAGGTATCATCCGAATCAGCGGACGACATGACCGAGCCGTGGGAGGAGGAGGGCGAGGATGACAGGGGAACCGCATTCCCGCAATGGATATCCTCCAAACCGCTCAAAAGATGAATGTCAACCTGCGAAGGTGACTGGTAGCTCATGGTAAGAGGGAGGCCGGGAAGCAAAGAAAACATCCGGTCGGCACAAGGGGAAAGACTGCGGGTAACGGACCGTGGCTGAGCATCGGTGGCGTATCTAGAATCACCAATACCTATGCTATCATTGTTAAACCCACCACCCAAGCCCATAGGGCTATCGCGAACAATAACGGCTGATGATAAAACCACCTGGCTGGTGGTCAAAAAGGAGGGGGAAACTTGGCTCTCCTTGGGAGGGGGTATTGCCCCGTCGCTCCTTGGTGTGAGCGATAAACTCATGTTGCCGCTTGGACACAGGAATATAGGCAGGGCGGCAGGAGGGAATAGTGGAATTGGGGGGGAAACCGAATCCAGCACCAGGGCGCAAAAAGGGGGGGAAGAACGGGGGAGGAGACGAAACCTGAGTGATCCGATCCTCCCAGCGGATGCTACCTGCTGGAGGTGCATAGTCCTCGTCCAACCATCGGTCCAATCGGACGTTGCTATACAGCTTCCGCTCACTGGAGGAAAGTCGCTCAACAGGGGAGGGGAGATGTCGTTGGCTATCGTCCACCTCAACCACCGAAGGAACATACAGGGGATCCTGGGATCGGTCCTTGTCAATGGACAGCCAGGATGCAGGTGGGACCATGGGATCAGACACGATAGTCGAATGGAAATCTGAGTTCATCATCGGGGAGCTGGACGGGGTGAAGGACAGGGAGGAGCCCTCGGGAGAGTGGAAACGGGCGTAAAAGTCCAAAGACACAGTGCAGTCGACATGGCACTCAGCAGAAGCAACAGCAAGGGAGGCACAGCCGCAAGCAGCCAAGATCCCGAAACAAACCATCTCGACAGCATCGAAGGTGCCCAAGTTGAAGCCTGAAACAATATGTCAAACCTCATCGTCGAAATCAGGGCAATCATTGGTATACCCCAAAATGTGAACAATGTGAAGACCACAATAGTTTCCACCCAGCGCAGCATAAGAAAATCCATGAACAGGTACAAGACCACGTTCACCAGCAGTAATAGCCGGCCTCACAGGGGAGCGGAAGCGAGGAGGAAGAGGGAGGGCAACACTGTCACCCATCGTGAGATTTCACCTGTAGCAAAGGCCAGGCGAGCTATCAAAGAAAATTCACTGGTAGTAAAAGCCTGGCGAGCCACTAAAAGAAATGCTGCCCGAAAGCCAAAAGCTCTGACCCTTCAAAGGCAAAAATTCCCACCGAGGCCCAAAGGCAGAGAGCGCGACTGTCAACGAAGTGTGTTTACGATAACAGCGTGGTGTTGAGGGTGGTGAAACCGTGGATTCTTACTGGTTGCAACAAGAAAACAGGAAAATAGGGGAGTTCAATTTCTTTTATTTATAACGATATAGCTAATGGAGCGACTACCTATCCGGGCTTGCACAACTGTGAGGCAGTACGTTCCAAGGAGTACACCAATCCCAACCCCGCCTAGTGCGCAGTACATCTGGAAAAGTACCACCCGCCTGATTCGTAGTCCGAAGTCCGAGTATTCGGCTAGTACACGGGAATCACAAAAGTAAACCACCCAACTAGAGTACGAACAAAGTAAATCCACCTCCCATAGCCATCCATCAAACACAACCGTAAGCAAGGTCATAGCTACAACCAAGCCCACATTCCGGCAAACCGTTCACGCATTCCTCCAACCAAACATAAATCCAACATGTCACAACACATGGACCGCCATCCATCTCGCAGCCCATTATACTATCAGCATCTCCATACCATATTCATCCCCATCAGCACCGGATGGCCACCATCGCTGGACCATGCACCAAAGCCGGCCACAATGCGTTCCAAACACCCCTCTCCAGCGCGTAGCCTCAAATGACTCCCAACAATCGCAGGGGAATCCAAGCCACAAATACACCAGTCGGATTGGCTCAACCACCATTGTAAGGCAGTCATATTCCAGTCAACCGCAGGTAAATCTTTTAGACTTGGGCTCGAAACGATATACGGCGAAACGAAACGGCGCCAAGGAATCACACATGACACGATCTCACACAGAGGTGAGGGAAAATCTCTTCTCTTCACAACAACAACAGTCTCTCGCACAACAACACCTGTCCACTAACTCAACTAACTAGGGCAAAGACAGAAGTATATATCATCACAAACTCCTGCTATTCTCATCAGGAGGTACTATACACTTTCTTCAGACAGTTTGCTCCATGTCCCATCTTTCTCCCTTTTTCCCGAAAACTCATGCTAACAAAATGCAGAAACAATCATCACTCTCCCGGTGTCCTCCGGGTGTAAAACCCATTTACTACCTTTCCGCCTCCGTTCTGATCGCTGCATTCCTACATAGGAAATGCTTTCCACAAACACACGCCCGGAGCCATATCCCATATGCCTGACTCCACAGCGCATGTCCAAAGCCACAGCACTTCCCCGGAAGCTAGCTAAAGAACAAAGGAGATACCGGGAAAGTCTGGCGAGCAGCATTTCCAATATAATCGTCCCAGTCAACCACTATATTGTGCCAAAACGGAATAAAGTAGTATTCAGCACACACAGGAAATCAACCCAAATGAGCCCGGAACATCTTGGCGCTACTGCCGCACTTCCTACAAGGCCAGCCGGCGGCCACCATGAAAGGGAAACCTGCCTGCCGTCACCACCAGTAAATTTGAGGAGAGGCTTGCACTTGTCGCTGCCGTTGCAACTCTTCAACAGGCATCTGGTACATCTGCTATCAGGCGCACCGAGATGAAACAGGCTGCGAGTACCGTTGATCAACTGTGTGAATGTCCGCTGAACGGGATTCCCGCATACTGTGACTACATCGTCATTGTCCTTGTGTTCACTCGGAATGCCCATACCCAGATTAAAATGGGACTGCCACCAGTCTTGCCACTTCTGAACCCATTTATCATTGAACAAAGTCTGGAAACGGGGATGCTTGGTAAGATACCTGTCGCAAGACACCATGTGGAAGCGATGGTCCACACCATGACAGCTATTATGACCATGAACATCCGTACCACTGCGAATCCTCAACAGGATGTAGTGATCAAGTCTGCTGAGACCCCGTAGGTGTCTAGGCTACTTCGGAGTGCGATCGTAATAGCCTTCTGCTTCCGCTCAATGACAATGAACCCACTTGGTTTGCCTCAGGTCTCTGGCGATCATAGCATGACCAAGACACCAGCCCAGTTCCGTACGTGCATAACACCGCCCACTGGCTCTTTGGCCTTGGTGTCCGACATCTTATGGCCAGCAATCTCATGGTGACCAGGGATCCACGAAACCCTGACTTTACTAAAGCGATTGAAGAGGAGCGTCAATGTATCCCACATGCCAGCAGACTCACCCTCAGATTCCATCTGTGCAATACACATAATGGCCGGGATACAGTCAGAAAATATGCTGATCCAGCCATCGAAATCCAAGCGAATGTCTCTCAGCGCGGCGACAATGGCGAATATCTCGCATTCCACGATGCTCCACACCGCAGGAGTGGCAAAGGCCCTAGCGCCTTCAGTCATCCCACATTCCTCAATCGTCCATGCAACCGCAGTCCCTTTGTCGCTCTTTGAACGGTCCGTGTAAATCATAAGCAGATCAGGTTCTAGAACTGCATCTTCATAAGCATCATGAAATTCCTTCACAGCTAGTTCTTTCCCCTTCGCAACACAGAAAGTTGGCAATGTTGTCGCAACTTTATCAGACGACATCGGGTAGGCCAACATTCCTTCTACTTCCCAGTCACCCCAAATCGCATCAAACCATGGCTGGTTCTCGCAATATCAGTAATTGATGATGTGACTGTAGCATCGCCGTTGAAGGTATCGACGCTGTATGTGTACCGGAGGTGTTCAGAACTCCGGCAGGATAATATTGTTGGCAAGCTTGTCAGGACACCGAAACAGTGATCGAAGACGATCGTTGACGTGGACCTGAATTCGTTTCACATACGACGAAAGGTCGGTTACAAATTCAAGCCCAAAGTACACGGTCGGTAGGTAAGCAGCCTGAAACAAACTGTATGTGCACCACATATCCAACCCACCATCACTCCCAAACCTCCTCCCCAACGCTGATATCCTCCTCCTCACGTTCAAACCCCATTCCAACCAATAAGATATATGAGAAGACATATTAAGAAAAACATTAAACCTATAACCAAGAACCCTAAGATCCTCCACAGGGGTTAGTATATTTCCATCAATATCCAGATCCTCCCATGCATTTCCTCCAAAACCAATCCATTTAGTCTTGATCGTGCTAAACCCCATCTTCCAACGCCTCGCCACTCTGTCGCAGTCTTTGACCAATTCCACCATCATGTACCTCATGAGATCCCTGCTATCGGAAGCAACAAGGATAACCCCATCGTCCACATAACTGCTAATCACAGTGCGGACTGAAGAGGTGTATCGAAGACAAGGCTCAAAAATATCTGCGACATACACACCAAACAAAAAGGGCGATAGTGGGGAGCCTTGGGGAATGCCAGAGTTGACGAAATACGGCTTCGATATCGGACCATTGAACCTGAATCTAATCAGCCTGTTACTAGCCCATCTCCAAACCCAATGAATCTGGTTGGTAGGGCATTCCCGGGCAGCGAGGAAATCACACAGTAGGTCAATATCGATATTGTCGAAGCCTCCTTCAAAATCCATAGAAAGCCTGGCACATTTGTAACCCTCGTTGTATCGCACAAATTCGAACATAACAGACATAGCGTCATAAACACCGCGCTTACGCCTAGATCCAAATTGAGTTTGGCCCAGTACCACATGATCGGTAATCCTCAGCAGGATATTTCTTTCGATTACTTGTGCCAATGTCGGCAGTAGGTGAATCATCCTCCAGCTCTTCACAACGTCATAACAGGGTTTGTGCGCCTTAGGTATAAGTACAACCTCAGCAGAATGCCAGTCAGGAACGTCGTTCGTCAAACCATAGTCGACAAGCCTCTTTAAACAATCAGGTTTCTCTTTCCACCAATATCTTATGAAGGGATACCCAATGTCATCAAGACCAGGACCGGTATTAGTTGGGCTCCACTTAATAGCAGATTCCAACTCGTAGGCAGGGTCCATCTCAACAGTCGATGGATGCCATGGTTGTTCATCACCCGGGCGCAACTGGGAAGCGACAAGGTGGCTAATATTGGCGTGTTGACAGATTAATCGGCCTTCAGAGTCTCGCATAGAAGGAAGTGTCCGCCTCGATTCCAGTTGTGTGGCCATTTTAAAGATAGCCGGATCCCCGACCTTCGCAATCGTGTCCCGAATAAATTCCTCTCGGGATCTCAACAGCATGGCCCGGTACACTCGTCGGACAAGGTTATAGTCATTCAAAACCGCCGGCAGCTGTAGTTTGATCTGTCTCATGCGATTCGACGGACCGAATGTGTTGTAAGTCGGGGTTCCAAAAGAGGCACAGGCCGACATTCCTCCCAGACCTCGGAAGCGCGTCCACACCGCTCCTCAACCTCAACCACATCTCCTCATCCTGTCTAGAATCAACGTGTGCTAGTATATCATCACAATCGGATGCTGGAATGTTCCTCCATACTGGTCGTCGTTTCACCATATCAACTGGCTCTCCCACCTCTAGCCTAGCGATGACAGCAACATGTTCCAGCCCGGCTTTCCCATCATAAGAAACCCTCGTATTGGAATTCCTGATAAACAAATCGATGGCGCTAATATCGCGAAACGTACAACCCGTTGGAGGGTGTATTCGTAGGCCATTCTCATCACAGATTCGGGTCAACCACAAGCCGTGACAGTCAGATATACACATCCTGCCGGGCCTCGGATTCGGGTTCCATGAGTCGTGTTTTGCATTAAAGTCACCCATGAGGAAATCACAATCATCCCATGTCGTCTAGCAAGTCAACCACTCCAGCCTATCCATCTTGGGAGGAATATAAACACCGCCGATCCTTTTCCTCACCCCACCCACATCATACATAATCACACAGGACACCATGTCGCGCATGTCCACCAGGAACAAACCAGACAATGATGACCGAACAAACACCTCAACACCAGACGTCGGAACAAAAGAAAACAAATCAAAATCCACATACTCATGAACAACACCCCCCCGTCCACCTTCCGAGGAGGATCAACAATAAACAATAAATCAACAAAAGACAAAACATCCATCACCAGCAAACGGTTAGCCCTGCTCCGTCCCACGTTAATTGATAATGTTGTAATAAGCATTCGGCCTGAATGGCCGACGAGGTGATATTGCAGTCAGAGGCGTGACTTTGCAAAATGCTTCTCGAACCAGACCACCCAGAAGCCTTGTTAACATTGCTGGAGGGGGCCGGTTCCACAATTTCAGTAATCCGCGAGGGGCCAGCCTGCTCGTAAGCATCAACAGCTTTACCCTTACCTTTCCTGTTAACCTTAGGCCGGACCACCTTTGCCTTAGGCAGAGCACTGTCACTCATGCCCCTTCGATGGTCAGCTCATCTGTCAGCATATCTCATGCCCTCAACCTTGTCATCAGCAAGACCTTTGGCAGAAACCTCCTCTTCTACCATCACCTCCAAAGTAATGGCAACATTAATCCCTCGATGATGACGACATCGACGATTCCTAGATCTGTCGGACACACCTGTAACAGATGTATCATCGGCGACAATAGGAGATCTAGCTCCTGCAGGAACAGGGGAAGAACTTGATTCGATATCCACCGGGCACCTATTATAACCGGTAAAGTGGTCGGATCTTTCGCACAGCATGCATCAACGAACAGTGTGGCTGCATCATTGACCGTTCTCACCTGAGCAGTTAAGTTGCCCACACCGGTGGGACTTTGACAAATGATCCCCAAAACAAAAGCGACAACGGAGAGGGAATGCACACAACATCTCAACATGACCAACCTGAAGGCACTTGTTGCAAACCGGAGCTGATCGGTGTTCCTCAAAGAACCTAGCATTCCTGGACTTGCCAAACAAAAAGATACAGCCCGAAGAGAGGACTTTGTTACTGGCATCACAACGCTCGAGAGTGAATCGAATGCCGCAGGAGGTGGCGCCAGCCTGTTTCATAGCGTAAACAGAGCCAAGCATGTTGGGTCGCCTGACAGTAATCACACCGGGGTTCGAGCCCTCTATGTTGGTCCGGAGGCCATCAATGGCCTTATCGCCACTCCAGTCTTCAGGTCTCCACAGTGAGCCTCTACCGGTAGGAGTGAGAGGGACGCCACAAACGAAAATCTTAATCTTTGCCACATCCATATGGAAGACAAAGTTAGTAAGACTGGACGGGCCAAGTTCCCGAAGAAGAGTAGACCGGCATCGTTCCAGTCTGTCCCAAACCTACATGGGGGTATGTTCCGCCAGTGTCAAGTAGATACACCCAATTTCAAGCTTGGGGCCGGCCTCCCGGATATACGGGGTCTTGTCAGAAACCTTTCCAAGATTGCTCAAGGTCTGCTTCATGCAGATACGGATGGCCTCGGGTGTAACCGGAAGCTGTGTCTGTTTGCCAACATCGAAGCGCATGGTAATATGGCCCTCACGGGTATTGGGGAAGGGGGAAGCTGTAGGAACCCTGGCCCCGGAAGGACCTGGTCTGACAGGGGCGGGAGGCGGAGACGGTACCAATCGCGACCGAACCTGACGTCCTGGCCTAGTCATGTGTGGTACAGGGGGAGCAGAAGGGGCGGCCGCAATCCTGCTATATATCGCCCCGCCAGTAGGGGCGGGCGGGGCTGAAACAGCCATGGGAACAGCAGGAGGTGCCGTAGCGGCAGTCGGGCCAGTAGCCAGGTTCCTTTTTCTTCTATTGTGCCGTCGACCACGGGCACTCTTCTTACTGACTTCGACAAAACCAGTACAGGGGGTGTCATCAAAGGCCACATTCTTACTACTAGAAGATGATGCAATGCCGACATCAGTAGGAGGGGGGGGGAGGGGTCACATCACCGTTCATTCACCTAGCAGCTTCAGCACGAACCGATTCCCTAATCCTCTCACGCGAGCCCCAGACAGTTTCACCCCTGTCAACTGTAAGCCCGGCAGCCATCAATTATCGAGGTATCGCGAACGATAACCTCAAACGATAGAACCACCAGGATGGTGATCAACAGGGGGGAGGAAACTCGACTCTCCTTGGGGGGGTGTTGCTCTGTCGTCCCTTGGTGTGAGCGATAAACTCATGGTGTCTCTTAGACACCGGAACAAAAGCGCGGCGACCGGAGGGAATGGTGGAGTCTGGGGCGAAACCGGATCCGGCGCCAGGGGGCAAAACGGGGGGGGACTGTTACGGGGTAGCTAACACGGTAGGATTCCGAGCTAACTAGGCCAAGGATATTTGAGACAACGGATAATAGTCAGAAAGGCTCGTAGGTAATAATTTGGTAGAGGTAAAGTAAAGAGTAGTCAAATATCAAAGAGTTAGAATATAACTCGATAACTTGTTATATTGTTAAGGTCTCTTCTCCGTTGCTTGGTTATTCTTCAACCACCGGGGGAGAGACCTACTATTTATACTAATGTTCATGCTACTTCAACTTCTCTAGTTAAGAAGTATCTTCTTAACGATTCAGTTCGTCAGAACATAGTGCGAACACTGTTTGACCCTGAGAACTTGCCCAGCTCAACT
>Ga0307517_10008519_pt1 | contig 14703 bp, 9 predicted proteins | sample 23_EM_MG_FD_194515 | JGI IMG/M metagenome (GOLD analysis project Ga0307517, IMG submission 194515) | Populus trichocarpa ectomycorrhiza microbial communities from riparian zone in the Pacific Northwest, United States - 23_EM | ecosystem: Host-associated > Plants > Roots > Unclassified | place... | reverse complement strand
AAAAACAATAAAAACCATGATATTTAAATGTTAAAATTTAAAAAGATAGAATTACTTACAAAAACTGATAAAAATCCGTCGGTAAATCAGAACACGGATGCTGTGACAAGAAGACTTCAAGATATATGACTTGTTGAGAAGAGGGAGATTTTTTTTTTGGGGGGGGCGCTGGCTGTTTGCAGTTGGGGAGAGTTGAGATGAGGAAGAAGACGGAGAAATAGGGGAGCATAGGGTCGAGTGAGAGGGGATATATTAACTTTTGCCGACGGCTTCACCAACGGACTATTCCGTCTATGATTTCGTCGGCTCCTCTGGTGGCAAACAGGGCATGTCACCGTACGGCATTGCCGTTTTGAATCCCTCGGTGATTCCATCGGCATTTTCTTCGGTGAATCGGTCACGTCACCATACGGAGCTGACATTTTGAATCCTTTAGTGATTCCGTCGGCATTTTCATCGGTGAATCGGTCACGTCACCGTACAGAGCTGACGTTTTGAATTCCTCTGTGATTCCGTCGGTAAAAAATACCCGCAATAACCTCCACGTCAGCGAACCGCCCTTTTTTTTTAATTCTCAACATTCCGTCCGTAATTTCATCGGTAGATATCGACGGCTAAATATACCGATGAATTTTGACCGTCGGTATTTACCGATGAAAGTACCGACGGAGTAAATTCTGTCGGTAATGGCGACCTCAAATTACCGACAGAATTATTTCATCGGCAATTCTATTAGTATTAAGCGAATTTATGATAGTGAGTGAATGTAGGACCCAATCTCATAGTTATTGGTATCATGGAGTTGAAAAGGTTAATGATATATTATAAATTAGTCATATTTATAGATTCAATATTGTTTATTTTAGTCAATAGTTTCTATTTTTTCAATATCAATCAATAAATTTTTTTTTAAGAAAAAGTTGAAAATGACACTAATTGTTGTTTAGCTAACGAATATTAAAGGAGGGTCTAGTAATTTTTACTTATTATTTTATGGATATTTATGGAATATTATTTCATGTTTGTGGATTTCAAAACTAAAGATGAAAGAAAAATATGAAAAAATATTGAAAAAAAGAGGGGGCTAATTAATTGATATAGATGAAGAATAAGTCAGACTATGGGCCAATCCACTGTTTTACGTTAAAGGGTGGCAGTAAGCTATGTCAGTTAGTCGTCATAGTTTATGATAGATGATAATAAATACTGATGGGAATTGAAAGTGTTTTAGGTTTGTTTTTTAAATAAATTTAAAAAATTTTAGAGTCAAGATTTATATAATTTTTAATTTTAAAATTTATAAAATTAATTAAAATATATGCAAGTTAATCTAGAGGTTTATATAATATTTAATTTTAAAATTTATAAAATTAATCGAAATACATGCAAGTTGGTCTAAACACCTACATTAATCTAAAAAAATAATAATAGGAAAGTTAATTATCTATGTGAAAACCTAATTTAAGTTTATTAAAAGATATAATTTATATAATTTTTTAAATTTAAAATTTGTATAAATTTATATTATTTTATATTTAATTTTTATTAAATAAATAAAAATAATAAAATTCAAATTCATAACTATTTTATCATTAAAATTCTGATATATATACAAAAATTATTTTAATTTAAAAATTTAAATTATTAAATAAAATATCAAAATATAATTTATAATATTTCTCGACAACAATCAAGTACGAGGACTCCGTTAAAACTTTTCTTCGTATAAGATAACGGTGCATGTCTGAAGTGCAATGCAAAATACCAGTACTGTATCTTTGCTTCTAAACTTCTCTTGATCAAACATTTTGCATGAAATATGGCATCGACACCAGCATCACCTCTTCTGAAATTTTCAGTCAGACGTTGCAAGCCCCAAATAATTGTGCCAGCAAAGCCAACACTCCATGACCTGAAAGAGCTCTCAGACATAGATGATCAAGAAGGGTTACGTTTTCAGCTTCCATTCATTTTTTTCTATCGCAGCCATCCTTCCATGGAAGACAAGGACCCCGTGAATATAATCAGAGAAGCCATAGGAAAAGCACTAGTGTTTTACTACCCTTTTGCAGGTAGGCTTATAGAAGGCCTTAAAAGGAAACTTGTAGTCAATTGTAGTGGTGAAGGGATCTTGTTCATTGAAGCGGATGCAGATGTTTCAATGGATCAGCTAGCTGATACCATTCAGCCACCTTATCCTTATATTGATGAGCTTCTTTACGACGTGCCTGGCTCCTCATTTATTCTTGGATGCCCTCTATTGTTGATTCAGGTAAATAAATTAACGAGTGCATGGCAAACCATATTATAATGAAATTAAACGATTTCTTTTACCATTTGATTGCAACTTAACATGTTAATTATTATATCATTAATAATTTGATATATTACTATTTGTTGGGTAAGGTCTCTATATTTGTCTGGTGCAGGTGACTCGTTTGACATGTGGGGGATTTGTGTTTGCAATCCGTCTAAGTCACCCCATGAGTGATTCCTTTGGATTGGCGAATTTCTTGAACGCCGTCGGGGAATTTGCAAGAGGCGCAAGTGCACCATCCCTTTTGCCTGTTTGGCAAAGAGAGATTTTGAATGCTCGGAACCCACCTCGGGTTACCTGTGTGCACCATGAGTATGATGGCAATAGTACTAATATATCAATTATGACTATGCACCAAGATAACAATATGGTCCATCGTTCATTCTTTTTTGGTCCCAAAGAATTAAAATCAATTCGAAAACATATTCCTCCACCCCATAAAAAATGCTCAAATTTCGAAGTGATTGTTTCATTTTTATGGAGATCTCGGACAATAGCACTTCAACTTGACCCCAATGAGGTGGTTCGTCTGTCATGCACGAATAGCATACGTGGTAAGCCAGGCAAACTACAACTTCCTCTTGGATACTACGGCAATGCTTTTGCTTTTCCAACAGCAATTTCAAAGGCTGGACTCCTGTGTCAAAGCCCTTTAGGATATGCACTCGAGTTGGTGAGGAGACAAAAAACCCAAATGAATGAAGAGTACATAAAGTCAGTGGCCGATCTTATGGTGTTGAAAGGGAGACCACACATCACATCAATTTGGAACTTCATTGTTGCTGATGTAAGTCGTGCAGGGCTTGGAGATGTTGATTTTGGATGGGGAAAGCCCATTTATGGTGGACCAACTGGGGCCATACCTTATATTATTAGCATTTTGGGTCGATTTAAAAATAGTAAAGGAGAAGATGGTATCGTCATCCCTATATGGTTGCCACAACCAATTATGGGCAGGTTTGAACAAGAGTACTCGAAAATAATCCAAAAACCTCATGATGATTTGAATGGCATCAAGAACACAGATATTCTCATCCATGCTTTAATATATATATATATATATATATATATGCGCGTGCTTCCATGTTTGGTTCTGTGCACTTTATATAGTGTTGCTAATCAATAAAACTATAGGTTTTGAATTATTTTTTTTGTTTTCATCGTCATATTAGATCGATCCTAATCAACCTTAGTTGACTTATCAAATTTATAGTCCAAGTTTTTACATGATCACAATGAGCTAACTCAATTTTACCATCAGTCTCTATCGTAACCCGATTTTTTACTCCCCTTTTATAAATTCTAAAAAAATATCTTCGACCATTCACACGTTTATTTTGTGATTTTTTACTATTTTTATCTTGTTGATATCTTCTTGAAAAACTAGAATTATATATATATAAATATTTCAATGCATTAATTTGTGCCTATTTCATAACTTTCAATATCTTTTCAAGGTATCAAAATTTAAAAATATTCTTTTGATGTATTTTAGCCATTAAAGCATCAATTTCATAATTCTTGATTACTTTTCTTATGAGATTGATGTTAACTTTGGTTTTCTTAAAAAAACCAAAATCCAAAAGAATGAGAAAAGAAAAAAAAAATCAATATAAGGAGCAAAATGGATAAGTGGGCTAAAGTGAAAAAAAAAAAGAGTTCAAAATAAAATAGAGTTTCTAGGGGACTAAGCAATTAAAAAGAAAATAATAAAACTGGTGTGACTATAACTAGATGAGTGAATTGTAGAAACAATGCTAGCAAAAAAAAAAAAAAAAAAGGAAGAGAAGAGCCACCATAAGAATTTTTTTTAGAGAAAGTGAACTAAAGTTTGGGGAAATAAATCCTAGAAGAACATTATTCATCTTCTTCCACCTTTCTTCCAAAAAAAAAAAAATCATAGCCTAATCTCTCTCTAAGACCAAAAATTTTCTTCTCGATTTCCATCTCCTCCGACCTCTATTTTTAACAAGACTACCACCATTCTCTTCATCTTTGAACCCTATACAATGTCTCTTCATCAATTGAAGTTAGCAACCCCTCCATCATCCTAGATCAAGGAGAGAGAGAAAATAACTACCAAAACTTTTCTCTTCGATTTATCTAGTAGGCCAGTTTATATGCCAATCAAAATCTAGTGGTACCATACTCACCATTATTCTTCTTATTTGATCGTTGTTTTAGCCTCTTCTAGTCCATCTTAGCTATCTTAGAAGGTCTATTTCAAACTTTAAACATCTTTTGAATGATTATTTTAGTTTATTGTTGATTTTGATGTATTTGTCATGATATTTTTTAAATTGAGCAATGTTTAACGGATTGATATTTATGTTTGAATGATATTGGCTAAAGCCTTCAAAGTTTGTATATTGATGGTGTAATGTTTTTGGCCATTTCATCATTATCCTTAGCATTGCAACATGTTTTTTAATTTTTTTTTTTATGTATGAACATTTATCTATTTAATATATGTATTGACATGGTATTTTATTTTAGATGATACAAAACAAATGCTCATTCATGCATGTTCATATCTATAATGAATCTTGTATCATGGTTATAAGGTTTATCACACATGGGTTTTGACCTATATTAAAAGGCCTTGCATAGCAAAGACCGACACTCAAAAATCCTTCATAAAACATTCATTGATTTTATTTTATTTTTAATTAAGACTTTTCATTTCCAAATAAAAAGTATAAGTCTTCAATTGATTATTCATTTACGATGACCAAAAGTAAATAAACTATAACTAGTCATTACTCTAGGTGTTGATAGGGAATAACATTTTCATCTTCTATTTAATTTTTTTAAAACCAAAGTCTATTCCTTTAAAATTCATCAAACCTCTTAGGTAAAGTGTCTATCAATGGTTCCTAGTATAAAAAACCCTTTATAGATTGTTGCAATTAAAAGTCATTAGATTGTTCATTTTATTTGGGTCTTATGTCCACCAATAACTTTTAGTAGAAAACAACCTTAATAGGTCATTACATTTAAAAGCCAAAATGAGGGCATTAAGTTGGTCACTTACTTTTCTTTATAAATCTTCATCCATTTAAAATAACATTGATCGATAATTATCTTGGCTTTGAGCAAATCATCCACTCACAATACCTATGCATAGATGAGTCCTCGATAATTGCTATACATAGGTGTTGATTAAAGGTAATTTTCTAAAAATAGAATAAATATGATTGTTAATACAACAACACACCATATGATAAATAAACCTTCAGAGGTTGTTATCCAAACTCTTAGTCCAATAAATGACATCTAATACTACTAGATCTTATTGCCAAATATCTAAAACATTAATTGTCACTATTTGGACACATGGACTAGGTTATAAAACTTCATTCCGCAAATACAAATGAATCTTCATCATAAGATAAATGCAAATTCATTGGTCATTATTCATGGACCTTATATGCACAAACAAAATGTTTGGCACCACCCTTCTTGGGTTTAGGGCTCGATTCACTAAGTCCAATATAAGATCATCATGATTATTTATTGACATTACTTGAAAAGATAACCAATGATTATAGGTCTCAATCAAAAGTAATTGACTTTAAATATGTCAGCTCATAAATTATTATCAAAATAAATAAATCCTCATCGATCATCATTATGGTAGCTATAGGGAGTGACAAAGATGACCTAAACTTAGAAGAGATAAGTTTAAACCTTGAGTTTTAACTCTTTATACTAGACTCAATATAGATAAACTACTAGTCGATAAGGCATAATAGACCAATTAAAAATAGAAAACAAGTAGCAATGCAACTTATATCTCATAGAATGTTTTAGGATGATAATATCTTTCATTTATCATAACGACTCCTTTACCTTAAAAATATAAAATACTAGTTAAGATTTTCAATGACGATAATAATAGGTAGTGATTTCTTTACATTTAACACAAGTTTAAGACCTTTTCCCCTCTCAAACCTGAAGCAAGCTTGAACCATCTTAATATCCTCTTTACATGCAGCAAAGAAGCATAGTCATCTAGGATAAAAACCAGCACATTATCTGCATATTGTAGATGAATGATAAATTTGTCGTGATTATATTCAATGCCCCTGAAATAAACTGAGTCTAATGCTCTTTGAAACAATACTGATACACCCTCTACTGCAATGTCAAAAAGGAAAGGTGAAAGAGGATCTCCCTATCGCAAACCTCTCTCAACTCTGAATTCAATACTCAGGGAACCATTAATAAGAATGGCTAGTTGTGACTTTGATAGGCATTCATGGATAAGAGCCCTCCATTTACTGCTGAAGCCCATGTATGTCATTACCTCGTCTAAATACTCCCACAAAACCGAGTCGAAAACCTTGTGGAAGTCAACCTTAAAGATGAAATTGTGTCCTTCTCTCCTTTACAGTCCATGAACCACCTAATTACCAATCATGAATCCATCTAAAATTTGTCTTCTTGCTATAAACGCTGTTTGATTTGAACTAATAACACTTGGAAAGATGGATTTGAGTCTAGTGGAGAGTATCTTGGCCACCATTTTGTATAAGCCATGAATTAAACTAATAGGCCTATATTCAAAAAATCTAATCGGCATCTTTGTTTTCAGAAACAAGGCTATATAAGATGAGTTGATACCTTTTGGGAGCTTTCCAAGTTTGAGAAATTCACTTACCATGTGAAGAATCTCAATCCCGAGCAGATGTCAGGCTTTCCAATAGAAAGTAGGAGTGAATCCATCTGGACATGAAGCTTTAGACAGTCCCATACAGCTTGCTTAACTTCGTCCAAAGTTGCATACTGCTCCAGCCAAGTAGACGATCAAGGAGAAATATTTTTAAATCCCATTGCTCCCATAGTAGCCCTTCGATGATTTGTTCTGGTGAAAAGATTGAAGTAAAAGGATACTGCAGCAGCCTTTATAACTGATGGAGAGGTATTGTGGTGGCACCATAAATGATCTTGGAGATAGTGTTACTGTTGGGTTTTAACAGAATGAAAATGCAAAAGAGAACAAATATCGACTTCTTGTTTAACTTCACTGTTTTATTGATCATGCGGACTTAATGAAAAACATTGAAAAGTAAACTTTAAAGGCAAGTAACAGCAACATTATCTCCTGCTGTTACGTAACAGAATTCAAAGGATAATGACTAAACAAAAGGATTATATCAATCCTAACAGAAATTGACAAATTCAAATAGCTAGTATTTTATTAAAGCTAAAACTCATATCAGCTTCCACATCAGCTGTTTCTTCATCAGCAGCTTCTTCGTCAGCAGCTTTTGAGACATGAATTCAACAGTTACACAATCTTCTCATGCGTGCTGCCAAATGAAAGAATCGCGAGTTTCTATCCATCTCAAGTTCTGTCTTGATTTTTGTCTGCAAATGACCTCCACATTTCTAATAACCTCCCACTGCTCTAAAACTAAACTGTTCATCTTGTTTTTTTCTGCAATAGTAAGTTCTCAACTCTCCCCTTGTTCTTATAATTCCTTTATTCCATTCTGAATCTCTAGCTATCTATTATCCTCATCACCAAAGACCATCTTATTCCAACCTCGTAGCTTTTTGGCCACATAACTAAGTTTTTCCACCAAACTGAATCTACCTGGAAATTGCCGACAGCTTTCTCTCCAAAACTCCTCTGAGCCCTTCATAAATCTCAAATGGTATACCCAACCGTTAAAAAATCTAAATGGTTTCCAGCCCCAGTTCTGTGTTGTTGGTCCCAGGACTAGCTGACAATGATTTGAAAGACCTCTCGAAAATCTGGTTAAAACCATATCTGGAAACTGACGATGACAAGCAGGTGAAGCAAATGCTCTATCAATTCTACTCATTGAACTTCCCCGACACCAAGTGTATCGATGTCCATGAAGATGGTATTCCAGCAAATCATAAGTGTTGATAAAGGACTTAAAATCCTTCGCACTTGCTAAGTTGAGAAATCCCCTACTTCCACAAGCATTCAGTGTCTCATTCCACAAAATTCTACGCTCAGAGACAGAATTCGAATGCATAAACTCTCACTGGTGCACACTGAAATTGATTCTACTTGAAAAAAATTTCATTCCACATTGCTAGAACACCCCCTGATTTCCCCTCTGAATCAGTTTAATGCCATCTAATATTTGACTCATTTCATAAACCATGAACATATCTATCAGACCAATTCTCCCGTTTTGTTTGAAACACAAAACAAATCCCAATCTCGGGATTAACTACCATTTATTAATCGAAATGCGTTTGTTAATCATGCATGATCCACAGCTATTCCAAAAAAAAAATTCAGAATTCAAAATGAAAAGCCATACCAGGCCCCAATTGATCTGCGATTACTAAGGAGCAAACCAATCTTCAATCTCCTTGCCCCCATTATCCCGAATATATGCAGCGAAGGCTTTAACAGAGTGTATATCCCCGAAACCCAGTGTTTGACCATCATCTAGCATCTCCTGAACTTCTTCCTCTATGTCAATTTTCGGGAATGCCATTGTGATGGCACCATTACTACATATCAAGCTAAGGGTTTAACACTATGCCGATTCTCAGTTCTGATATGACCAATTCTAAAGGCACATCATGCCTTTGGCATTATCAATCTAAGAAGATGAATCCTAGTTTGTTTGTTCACGATATATTGACTATGAACAGAGATGAGGTGAATACACAAATGTTAAAAAAGAACAATTGTGTGAGCAATGTTGGCATAGTACAACACTTTTTTTTAGTTGGTAGTGTTGATAATATCAATATTAATAACAAGGGTCGAAGAAATCCATCTTTGTGAAACTTTCTTTTTAATAACATTTTTTTTTCTCTGATTTGAAGAATTACAGTTAGAGACTTGGAAGTAACAAGAACCTTTTAGAGAAGTACAACTTATTAAGCTTTTATGCGCCTTAATGCGAGGTAAGCCAATAATCTATACCCCACAAACATGAATATCAGGACACTAACACTAACTACTGGGCTAATTTGCCCTGCAACATCTTGTTCAACAAACTTACAACTTGCTCTGTCACTTCCATGAGGTAGTGAGCAGCCCAACAAGGATGAAAGTCTCTTGCCCTCACCATATTGGACATTGATAAGTAGCTTGTAGCTGTAAAATGTTGTAGAAATGTACTTGATCCAAGCCATGCATGAAGGCAGCTTATGCACGTAAAATCCTCCAGTTAAGACAAATGCTAGCATTGTGATTGTAACTATAGTTGAAGCTTGTTTAGCATCCATTATTGCTGCACCTAGAGCAAGGCCAAGACCCTGAGAGACGAGCACGTAGCCAAGTAGAACCAGAAGAGTCAAAAGGAAAGCACCCAATTCCGGTTTCAATCCGGCCATCCAATAAGTCACAGAAAGAAATATTGTGGGGAGGATGAGCTCCATTGGTAAGTCTCCGACTATTCTCGACATGAAATAAGAAGAAAGAGTGTACATACCGGAGGCCCTTTCCTTCACAAAGATTGCTCTTTCTTGAGGAAAAACAAACACGGAGTTGGAAGATGGGAAGACCCCCCAAAAAATTGACATGAAGAAGAGGAGACCCAGACGGTCTTGAACATCTCGAAAATCCGAGTGCCACCACATTAGACCGGCAAATACTGCAGCCATGATTACTTGGAAGACTCTCAAGGTATTGAATGACTCGTGCTTCCGTTCTTTGAGGCTTCTTTGAAGAAGAATGCTGAATTGGTTGAACCAAGCGTCAATGCTAATTCTGTCGCTGCTTCTATGTTCTTTGGAATTATAGCTTCCAATACCATTCTCTTTTGTCTCCATGAAGGCAGCTCTAGCCTTCGGAGCCAACAAGGTGTTATAAGATGCAATGAGAGATTGCTTTACGTTCGGCTTATCTCTTTCACTCACACCATCAGTTTGGAACACGCCTGCATAAGTTAATCAAAGAGGTTAAAACCCGTTCAGCTATGTATCCAACAGGATGCAGTAAACCAGCAAATGCTCAATATAGCATAAAGTCTTGCAATTATTATGGAAATCGATCAAGAAGCCAATAAAGAGATCTTAGTTGTAGATCCCACATAGGACCCTCAAATACTGTAGTCGCACTGACAGATTTACAGGCACAACCTCAATGCTGAATTCTGTTTAGTAGTTCCAACAAAAATATATACAAACTTCCTAGCTGAGTACTGCAAGTGCAGCAAGTTCAACAATGATTCTCAATCAGCAACAAAAACAATTGATGGAGCTTGAGATTCATTGGATTAAAAAGTGGATTTCGAAAATTTCTAAGTGTAGGAAAACAGGATTTTATGGCCACTTTGAGGTCTATTGAGCTGTAGCCTAATAATAAAAATACAGGGTATTTTCCTCGGAACTGAATGAGAGATATATAGTGTTGCAGATTAATTTATTCCGCCATGAACATCAAGAAATCATTTAAGAACGTTACAAAACCCGAAAAGACTACCTCATCTTCTGGGAAAGTAATGTAAAATACAAATCATTTACTTCAAGCTTAAATATCGCTATAAATACTTCCATCAAAGTTTAATTAAGCCTTTCAAGCTTAAGATCCAGTTCCAGATCCTCAACCACTTAGCACATGATGATAAACAAAGATTGATTTTCAGATAACATTATTTAAATATAGATTATGTAGCAAGATAGCTGAAATTTTTTCGCTTGCAATGCTAGCAGGTGCTTGTTCCTATCTTGGACGGGACCTTTTTGGAATATAACTAGCTATCGTTAGGGCAAGTGACCATGCGAGATAGGTAAGCACCTATTTGTCTCTAAAGAGGGCATTACTTTATTGAGTTGAGCTAGGATTTCAGAATAAAACACAGAATGTAGAATACATTCATAGCAGAACACAAAATTAAGGGATAAATGCTTAATTGAGTGGAGTTCCTGTTTCTTGGAAGCAAAATGTGGTTGGCCAGGAGGGAAATTTCTACTGATAGCAAACGATCGATCAGCCATATAAAATATATGAAGATACGAGCACCACTAAGCTACTTCAGCCAACCAAGTTCTAAGAAATTATGATACCTGAAACCTCATTGGACCAGGCTTATATAAACGTAAATCTACCTAATAAAAAATCCAAAGAAAACAAACAAACAGCTAAAAAGGAAATACACCACAGATTAAAAACATATATGCATACAATAGAATGAGTAATGAGCAGCACAGCCTAGCTAACAAAAGCTGACCAGTCTTTGCGGTAAGGTGGGAATCCACTAGTGTTGGTGCTGCTATAGAATTCTTTTAGCATATGGTTTCAATTATTTTAACATCAATCAAAGCGAACATATTTCACTTCTAAGACTTTTGTGAGAGAATTCCCCAGGAAAATGCAAAACAACCCAACACGTGTCCCTCTTTCAAGGTATCCTACGTTGAAGATGTGCTAAAGGCATTGCAAAAGAGTGAAAGAAAACATTTTTAAACACTGCTGTGGTGTGGCCGGCCATGCAATCTTCAAAATGTTCGGGTCAATTATAAAACAATCATGTCTAGCAGTATTTGCCACTCAAATCATTACACGTGACCAAAAGAAAGAAGAGAAGGAAGAATTGTAGTGATTGTGTGTTGCCAACACAGCATGGAACTGAATAGGAAAATCACTAACTAAATAAGGATCTCAAGAATTTGGCCAGTGGCCACTATCTTTTCAAGAGTGTCACCACTGACCATAAAACCACCCATCTAAGCGTCACATATGACGGCAAACCCTCCCAAAATGTTGATGTTGTGATTTGACCACGAAGGAGGAAAAAGATTTAGGGGACAAAGCAAAAGATTTAGCAAGGACCACTTAGTCATCATAATGGACCAAGAAATATCAATAACTTGTGTTTCTTGTAATTAAGCATGAACATATATGGTGTGATAATCTGTTTAATAATGATAAATTTTCTTGAAAATCTATAAATTCAAATACTTCAAATATTGCTAGATGTAATTTACTCTCAAACCTGAAATATATAGTTTCCCAAACTCTCTTGCACTGTCCAAAATACTTAAATCTCTCCCTATACATCTACTACTATTGAGAAGAGAAGGCTAAAGACACCATTGATGAAGAGACAATGATGCTATTTGCCACCTTCATAGTGCTCTCAAGACTAAAAGATGCTTTCTCACGCTATGAATGGCGTCACCTCCACCTCAGTCCACCTTATCATCATAGTGTCCAAGAACAGATTAAAGAGGATGCTTGAATAAACATTAAAAAATATCTCCTGCGTACGATTTCTATATATCTAATATATAAACCTAGCGTTAAACTTGTACTGCATGAATTATTTATTTATATGCGGACTTTGTCTTAGTGACATCCCCCCCACCAATCTATTCTCAACAAAATAATGGCAGCAACATTATTTTAGCGTACACTCCAAACCTAGATTTTCATTCTTATATATATATAGACTTTGATCCAATGCGGTAGTGCCAAGCCAAGAGATTGGCATGCATTGAATATATTTCCTTCAAACTTTGAGTGTAATCCACAGAGATAATCACAATTCTCCCTCCTTTATTAAACCAAAGGACACTAAAATATCAGCTTGCTTGATCAACTCTAAACATAAAAAAACTTAGTGGATATTAATCGCTCCTTTCGTAAATAGGAAGCTTTCAGCTAGTTTGGCAAAAAAATCCACGATACTTACCTTCAAAATAGTAAATGTATGATCACTACACACGACACTCAACGTCTACATGATGTGAATAAGGTCCTCATGATGTAAGGGAAGGAACTCATCATTGAAAAGATACGCGTAACTTGTCACTACCAAAACCCTACCAATGGAAGCAAGTCAGCTCAATTATAGATCCATTGAATTCAATGTTGTATAGTACCCAGAAAAAAGAGAGTAAATGATGTGATTCTTTCGACCATCCACACAGCCCGTGAGCCATCAAAACTACTGCAAAGGATATGCTAGGATGGTCCATTCTATACCATTATCTTCTTCTATGTTAGACAAAAGGTAGGGGAAATGCTTCTAAGGAAATTCATATTCTCAACAAGAAGAAAACCTCTATTTCCAACAGAGAAACATCCAAAACTCAACCCTTCGACGGCCACTTACTCATTTTGATAATAAAATGCTTTGGATCTATTCGATCATCTCCTTCGTTTTATGAAACGTTCAAATGTCCTAGCATGTCTAAATGCGCTACAAAACAATTAATACAAACGCGCTTCCTTCCTCAAGGTTGTTGCACACCCAAAAGGAAGCATGACACAGTTACTTGCTAATCTAGAGTCTATTTGGTGTGGTGGGTACTAGCGATAATTTTTTAAATTTTATTTTTAATATTAAAACGATTTAAAAATAAAAAAATCAATTTTTTTCTAAAATATTTTTTAAATACAAAAACATGCTTTTAATGTTGCCTGAGATGAAATGAAATGAAGAGGCACGGTGGAATCTATCTAAACGCGCTGCTCATGCGAGTGGAATAACTAGGACAAAAAAGGAAGAAAAGAAGGTAGCAAAAAACAGAGTATAAGGAGTCAAATCGAGTTGGCTAAAAGAGGTAAATTAAGAAAAGGGAAGGAGACCGTCAAAAGGAAGCCAAGGAGACAAGTGGAGAGCAAGAGAAATATTTCCCACTTCATCCATTACGACCCAAAAATCAAAAAGCCAAACGCATCCCTATTAATTTTATGAATCCACTGAAAAATTCCTTGAAAATTTTTATTAAAAAACCCTTCCCATCTCATTGAAAACATTAAAATAATTATTGATTCATATCACTGCGTCTGCTACCATCCAACAACCACTAGGTAAGGTAGCTAGCTGATCACTTTGTCAGGTGTTTTTTTTCAATTAATTAACTAGAAAGGTGTTGGCAAGGGGGAGAGTATATAATACTGCAACTCAAATCAAGGTTAAGAATGAATGCCAAGTCACAATCTACAAGATATCTACACACCTACTTCTGCAGCTAGAGTTGTGTGGCAGGAAAAGGTCACCCTACCCTAGCGTGGGTCTGCCCTGGAACTTACCGTTATACTAGAAGGGACCAAGAGGGTCAGCCTACTTCTAATCTAGCTTGCAGAGCTCTATGATCATAAACATAAAGGACAGGGTAAAGATATGGAGAAGCAATGCATCTACATGCCACATGATGATGTCTTCATAAGGGACCACCTGAGCTGACTCTTTTCCCATCATCATCAAGTGTTCTGCAGTTATATCTCATCTTTTGAGTTTTGACTCTTGAAAAAGTTACAGCTCTCCTGACCTTAACTGCTCATAATGGACACATTTTAGGATCTATCTAGCTGCTACGGCTACCACACAAGTGACGTGAAGGTTTTCAATACGGCACAATCACGTTCTATTTATGTTACAAGGTTTCTGGTGATTCCTTGGTAACTCAACTGCCTATGTTGGGGGGGGGGG
>Ga0307517_10008518_pt1 | contig 14704 bp, 11 predicted proteins | sample 23_EM_MG_FD_194515 | JGI IMG/M metagenome (GOLD analysis project Ga0307517, IMG submission 194515) | Populus trichocarpa ectomycorrhiza microbial communities from riparian zone in the Pacific Northwest, United States - 23_EM | ecosystem: Host-associated > Plants > Roots > Unclassified | place... | reverse complement strand
TATATATATATATATATATATATATATATATATATATATTCTCTAGAATTATAAATGAATTTGCATGTCTAAAAATTAAATTATCTTAAAAAATGATTACAATGATTTTGAAAAGATCGATCAAAATTTCATTTTTCTCTTTCAAACCTCATTAGTGCTACACCTTTATTTTAATTTACTATTTATGAAAAAATCAATAATATATTTTTTAATCTAAAAATAATGATGTCTTGTCTTATTTAAAATTTAGATAAAATAATTATGTTGCTCACATTTTACTTCAAATAATTTCTGCGTAAAATATGATTATATCAACAATTATAATATTGCATTAGTTCTCATTATTATAAAAAATATATAAATTAAAAATAATTAGTGAAAAATTGTTGTAAGGTTAAGTTTAATTAAATGATTGATTTTTTCTTAATCATAAAAATTAATAATATATAAACAAAAAGGAATAGGCATGTGTGGTACCCTTTCTGCCGCATGAGAAACGCTCACGCACTTTAAGGGGGCGTATGCGGCGTCTTCTAGAGGTCAAAAAATACCATTTTATCGTGTCATTGAAAACATTACCGCATCCTCTTTCTATTGGTGCAACAATGTCAGTGCTCACCTGAATATTATAGATTGACTCTTTTTGTTGTTTGTATTTAAACTTTAAATCTTATTCTTTTGATTTCTAATTTTTCTCCTTGTTGTTTTTAGAAAAAAATTATTCGTTTTCAATTTCATCATTCAATCTAAATTTATATTATGATTTTTTTCAATTTGGTCCTCATTGTTTTAATATCTATTTTTTTATTGGCCCTTTTTTAGAAATTTTATTTGTTTTCAATTTCATTCTTCAATACAAATTTATAATATATTACTTTGACCAATTTTGTCCTCATTATTATTATTTTTTTTTGTTAAAGTTTTTTTTTTCAACTCCACCCTTCAATCAAAATTGTTTTTTATTTTTTATGTCAATTTTGATCCTAATTCTTTAATTTGTTTTTTGTCCTTTTGCTAAATTGATTTTTTTTTCAATTTCACCATTCGATCAAATATAAAATTTATTTGTATTGCAATTGTTTTGAATCTTTTTGTATACTTGAAATTCTTTTTTTCAACTTTATCATTCAATATTTGATTGATTGAGAATTGACTTTCATGATTTTTCAAGATAGGGTGCTTCTAGTGTAATGACTCAAGTCACGGGTTTCAAAAGTTACATGGGTTTATAATTTTTTTTAAATGGGCTTTATAATTTTCTATCAGGTTATTCCGATTTCATAATTTGGGCCACGGGTTTGACAATATATTTTGGGTTGGCTCGACCGTGATTACTGGTGTTTTAGGATTGTCATGCTAACTTGGGTTGACTAGGGATAATTTTTTATGTCCTTTTTTAACCCATTTTGTCTTGCTGTATTTAATGTGTGTGAATTGAGTTACATCGTTTGTCCCTTTTCAAAAAGTTATTTTTTCCTCATGTTATTGTGGTCACTTTTTTTTTTTTTTCATCCATATGTTGTTGTTGCCTATTTTTATCATCTAATTAAAATAAAACCAATTGCGTGTTAGATAAAAAACAATAATGTAAAAAAAGATGTCAAGACCACAAAGAATTATTTGACATTGTTATTTAACTCGACTTAGTGGGTTAACCTTGAATTATTTCGACCTGACTTCTTGCCTAGCCTAAATTTTAAATTAACCAGCGTATGAGTTGCCCCAATATGATCTAGTTGACTTGACGGATCCAAAGATAACCCAAACGACCAATAAAAACCATGGTTTAGCTATATATAAAAAATAAATTGATAACTGTTTTATATTGATAATACAACATATTAGATCGACGCAGGCTTTTCGGCTTAAACTCTCAAACTGTCAACCTAGATCATGAACTTCACTGAGTTTAACAACTTTGTTTTTTTTTTTTTAATATATTTTTTACTTAATGATATGATAACAAAAATAAATGCTTGCAAAATTGAGCACCAACCAAATACTGTGATGCTTATTTGAGATTACAATAACTTCATATAAAACAAATTAAAATAAATTATGAAGATCAATTCAAAATTAATCAAATGTTGAAGGATGAGATCGATAAAAAAATAAAAAAATATTCAATCCAAAGAAAAAAAAATTAGAAGAGGGGATTAAAACAAAAGGAAACTATTTAGAATTGTTATAAAACCCGACACAATGGGTCAACTTTGAAACCTCCCACCCAACTCTTGTCTAACTCATGTTTAAAATTAACTTGTATGAGAGTTGCCTCTACGTGACCTAGTCGACTTGATGGGTCCAAAAATAACTTGAACAACCTAAAAAAACGTGGTTTAGCTTTTAAAATGTTTTTCAAGTTAATATTTTATTTTTTTATTATTTAAATGATAATATATTAGACCAACTCGGACTTCCTGACTTAATTTGTCTAACCCATAATCTGAATCATAAACTCTAATGGGTTTAAAAAATGTTTTTTAGAATTACTTTTTATATAACGATATGATAATAAAAATAGATAGTTTCAAAATTTAGCACCAATCAAATACCGTAATATTTGTTTGAGACAGCGATAACCTAATAAAACATAAATCGAAGTAATAACCTAATAAAAAATAAATCGAAGTAAATTATGACTATCAATTCAAAATCAATAAAATATTTAAAAATGAAATTTAAATTAAAAAAAAAAACATTCAATCAAAAAAGTAAAAAATTGGAAGATAGAATTAAAAGAAATAAAAAGTTAAAGAAAAAAAGGGCAGGGGGGAAACCAAAACTTTGTTAGTAGTCTGGTAAATAGTATTAGGTCTAGCCTGGGTGGACTTCAGATAGTCCTGAGACGGAAACAAATAGTCTAGAGGTCTATCTTTGAGCGAATCCTGCTATTATTTTCCTGTTCTTACAGAACTTCTGAGTACTGACCATAGGTAAACCTGGGGTTAAGACACCATCCTTGTCTGAGGTACAAGTATTAAATAGGTATAATTGCATCTTTGATCCAATTCAAATCCTATTAATGATTATACAAAAGAATTACCCTCTTTCTTGTTCTTTTTTCCTCCTCCCTCTTCCCAATTATTAAATTGGAATTTCCTGCTACTCATCCAATAAATTACCCTGGCCTCTCTGCACCACAAAATTCAAAGGCTCAGGTCCAGAGGTAGGGGTCAATAGGGAGCAGGAATAACAATGTGGGGCGGTGATGAAGAAAAAGTAAAAGCCTACTTTTTATGAGTTTCTTTTGTAGATTAATGCTTGTTTTCCATGAAAATGAAATGGTTCCACTGTTTATGTCTCATGATAATGCATGCACAAGGGAAAAGAAAAGAAAAAACAACAATTAGGACACAAAATATTTTAAAGTGTGTACGGATCAGAGAAGCCAGGATCTCACAGAGTGACGCAGAAATAGCTAGCCAACACGATGGATTTACTGTTAATTAACATATAATTCAACTATTCAACTGATATCTGTGCCCTTCTGCAGCGCAAACACACTCAGTCGCCCTGAGTAAATTCGAAGTCTTTTATTTCTTTTACAGAAAGATAAAGAGGATAGAAAAGTCGGATCTCCCGCACATACAATATATTATAGAGAATCGTTCCTGAAATAGAAAATATTTCAAGTCATAATCGGAGAACCTTTTCTCACCAAAAATGTCATGCGCAAGAAAGGGCAGCAATCATCAACCGCTGTGTCGACAGTCATAGCATTAATCACCGGATTAACATATTGTATCAAGCTTTGGACCGAGGATAAGTATTTTTCTAACACTAATATTTCCCTATTGCTTTTTTAATTATGTATATAAAAAACCCTAAATGACATTGTTTTAATAAAAAATATATAGTTTGATATAAAACTCATTCTAAATCGGGCAAATCACTAGATCAACCTCTCGTGTCACCCTCCAAATCATTGACTCGTTTTGTAGCTAAGCAATTGCTGTTATATATATTTTAACAAGAAAATAATAATATATACTCGTATATCTAAACCAAATGCGTACAACAAGAGGTAGTCTTGTCCATTGCTCCTCCACATATTTTGAACACGTGACAAGAGAATCACTTGTGACCTGGCTGGCTCGTCGAGAATGAATGCGTCTTCTGAATTGCCTTGCTTGGTAGTAAAAGCACTGGTCCTTTTCCAGCAGCCGGCCGATGTGGGGTCATTGGACAGCTACTTAATTAAACCATCATATCGGATCGTGCTTGATCGGAATTCTGAACACCATACCCCATCATCCGGTTAGTAAAATCACCGAGTATGACCATCTTCAATCAGCTTTGTCAAAATTATTTGAAATTTTCAGAATTCTCAGGCACAAAAACTTGTGGAACAATCATTGAAAGATGCCAGCATTTGCATCTAGGCCAGGGACACTGTAAAAATTGCGCAAGGTTAAGAGATAATGGCAATTAATTTAGCATTACTTTCTCCCCAACATGCTGAGTTCAATTTCTTGAACATCAATTTGCTAGCTGCGTCATTTTAGCAATCAGACAACGTGAAAAGAGCTGCACTTTTGTAACACAATTCTTTCAAAAGCAAGAATACACAAGCCATGAAAATGAGCTTCAAAAAGGCATGAAAAGAGACCATTCTTTCTAATTATTGTGAGTGACCACTGTTACTGACAAATTTGGCTTCCTGTAGCACCAGAACCGAACAGTTTCTTGCCATGTCAATACACCATGCAAATAATGGTGATCTCTTGTAGTAGGAGTGGGATTGGGTGGGGTCTGAACTGGCCAATTGCACTAGCTATGTGGGGATCATGATAATGCCATCCCACACAATAAGATACTAAACATGTTTATAAGAGGTCAACCAAGAAATCAAAATATGGACCCCTGGCATATATATATATATATATATTTTATTCATGTGGGATGTTCGGGTCAATTTACGCGTACCTCGATTAATCCTCACAGATTCTAAAATTAACAACCAGGTAAGCCTCAAGTTGCTATCAATATTAGCAGCTATAAAACTTGACCGTGAAATCACAAGAGAACAAACCCTTTAATTTTAAATATTTACTATTAAATCACCTTCTAGAGGGTTAGGTGGCCTTGGGAATTTTGTTTGAAATGCCAATGAACTTAGCTTTCTATGAGACCACAAGAAAAAAAGTTGTATGTTTTCGATTTTTCGTACACAAGAACGAACGAAAGAAGAGTTGGAGGGAAGGCATGTTTTTTGTCTCGACTCAATCAACCAGACACTGCAGCACGCAGGATAGAGAAAAAATCTGGATGCATCATCTTACATTAACTCAGAAATTTTAATATCTGTGAGTTTTCAACAAAGAATAGATAGAAAGAGATATTGATTGTTTTTTTAATTACTAGATGAATGGTTCGCTTAAATTTCTTTCACAATTAAAGATGCCTTCTCGGCCTAGATGCAAGAGATGTTCAGTGATTTGCCTCATGCCACCAAAAGGAAACAAACAATATCAAGCACACTAGCATAGCAATAATACTTTTTTAATAAAATAATATAGCCCATGAAATATTAAAAAAATAAAATAGTTTAAAGAAGTGTCTTATGTCATTCCTTCAAATTATAAAATAACACTCAATCTACCATAAGAGAAGACATGAGAGAGATAAAAAGAAAGAGATAGATTCTAGGGCATATTGAAATTCTGATTATTATATTATTATTATCGTTAAAAAGATTTCAACGAGATGAATTCAATAATAATAAAGAAGGTCACCAACGGTAAACGAAAGTGAATCATACGAGCCGTTTAAAGGTATCAAGGTTCATTTGCCTTTGAATGACTTGAGTAGCCCACTTTGATCATTATTTGTGACTTTTCTTAGTATCGTTGGATTCGTTTCATTGAAATTTTTTTAATGGTACAAGTGATGTTATTATTGTAGCTTCAATGTGTCTCCAGAATCTTTTTTTCTTTGTTTTTTTTTCTTTGCTCTCCTTTCATTGTAATTTTGTGAAGAGAGATGAAATAATAATAATAAAAAAATAATGAGATCTTAAAAGCACATCAAAGCTTCAATGATGATATCATCAATATTGTTGAAAAGATTTCGACAAGAAAAACCCAACAAAACCAAGAAAGATCATTAACAATATCCGAAGTGGATCACACAAGCCACCTAAAGGCAAGTGAACCTTGATACCTTCGGACAATTCGTATGACCTACTTTATTAACCATTGGTGATTTTTATTAATGTTTTTTTATTTATTTTATCGAGATTATTTTAACAATATTGATGATATTATCATCATTATTTTAAATGATGGCCACCATTCTAGATTCTTTCTTTGCTAAAAAGGATAAAAAAATCCACACACACAAGCTACCAAGTCTTTAATGTGTTTTCAGCAACTAAAACCAAAGGAATTTATCACACATTTTTCCCTCTTTCCAAAAACTGTACAGTTAGATTCATTCAAAGAGGTCATAATGTTACATAACCACATGAGCAGAAAACACAGACACCAAAAAGAAAAAAAAGACAACTTTTAACCCTTCAAAGAAAAACAAGAAGGGCTAAAAAAACCTTCATAAGATATAGATAAAAAAAAAACAAGAGAAAGAAACAGAGAGAAATTAAGAAAGAACTGACACATTCAGATACATGTACAAACTCACATTCATTAAAAGAAAGGAAAAACGAAACACTAATAATCCCATAAAACAGTACTCTCATTCGGCAATGTAAAATCATCACAAGCACACCCGCCGCCGCCGCCACAACAGTGATTTTCCATGCTTTGCATCCATGGCGGAGGATACATCCACTCATCAATCGAGTCGAAGTAAACAAAATCATTGCTCAACTCATCGTAACTCGTTTCAAGACTTGGCAACTCAACAATCTCACACAGCTCTTCCTCTTGAGACGACAAGTCCATCAAAGAAACAAGTGATGTCAAAGAAGATGTCGAAGAAGACGATGGAGATGTTGTGGTTGTTGTTTCAGATTTTTGGTCAAACTGGTCCATTTGAGCAGCTTTAGCAGCGGCTGCTTGAACATCACGAGGAGCAAGTGAAGCTGGTCGAGGTAAGTAATTGGCGAGTTCGGGGAAATTAAGAATAGCTGGGTTTCCTTTGATGCTTAAAGCAGCGACATCATGCGCACGCGCTGCCATTTCTGGAGTAGGAAAAGTACCTAACCAAATGCGAGATTTTTTGCGTGGCTCACGAATTTCTGACACCCATTTGCCCCAGTTCCTCATGCGAACTCCACGATAGACTGGATGCTTGTTGGAGTCTCTTATCCTTTTTATTTTCTTAGAAGGAGAGAAATCTTGGTCTTTTAGAGGTTTCTTTGATTGGGTAGAGTTAGATAAAGGTGAAGAGGGTGAGGCTGGTGACAAGGAGTTTGTTGAGCTACTTTCCGTCTCTGAATTTTGTTGATGATGATCACTCATTTTTTTTTTCAGAAAAAATAAAGTGGGGTGATTTATTCTTTTTATTTATTTTTATTTGAAGGGTAATTATGAGCTAAATGAGGGAATGATGGATATACTTAAGCTACAAGCATGTAGTGAGCAAACTAGTAGAGAAGTGGTGGAGAAATTAGGAGGCACGGTCAGTGTTTTGAGACAAAAGAGAGCACAAACTCCTGAAGATTGTTGTTATGGAGCAAAGACAGAGATAGGATGTGGCACTACGGGGTGGATCAGTTACAGGCAGGGAAGAATCAATAAGAAGCGACGCCTGGTTTTTTCTGCAGAAGAGAATGAAATCTGAGCTCTGAAAGAGGAGAGAAAACGAGGGTACTATCAGAATTACCAAGACAAGGGGGAGCTAAGAGGGAGTATTGCACATTATTTCATGAAAAGCTAGCTACATATACTTGATGAACAAGCGCTTGCCCTTCGTTACATCATTTCCCAATGACTCATACTACACTTAAAAGCATTGAAAGAGAGAGAGAGAGGGAGAGGCATGGACCCATAAAGGAAATGGGACACCCTGCAAGACCCCATGGTACAATGGGGTCCCTTTCTATAGTACCACGCAACCCCTACGATCAATCCTTCTTTTTAACCAGTGTCTCTATTCATTTCCCCCCTTATCTTCTAGCTAGCTTTCCCTGGCTGCCATTACCAACCTCTCAAGAATAGCTTCGGTGTCACCATTTTGCCCCTCTCTGTATGATTAAACATATTCCAGTCACAGCTTCCCCCTAGATTGGTTGGTAGGGATATAATAATCTTATTAGAGATACTATGAGGCAGCAATCCAGGGCTAAACAGTGCCTCTTTGTGTCTCAATCTATTGCATGATCATCTATTGCAATATTATATTGCTGAGCTCTCTTAGTCGACATGGTTTTGTTTTTAATATTTTGAGGAACTAAAAATCACAAAGGGTTTTCATTGCTCACTTGTCTAAATCTTAAGGCCCATATTTATCCTGTCCCAATATTTAGCTAAGCCCTATACCTATCTAGTAGCTTAGACTTTAAGGAGACCTTAATTCTTTTTTTTAATAGACCTTAAGGAGACCTTATAATTATCTCTTTTTATTGTATTATTCTCGTGCCTTAACTATTAATAAAATAATGTGTCCGAATAAAGTTAAAAATGCTTCAAAGGGAAGCTCACGTTAATAAAATCATTGTACTTTCCCTTTCTACCATTTTACTTTTCACTTTACCTCTAAATTTTAGCAGCTAATTCTAAATGAAGACTTCTTCCTTAAATTGATGGGGCCAAAAATTGGTTTTCTTGAGTGATATATATATATATATATATATGTGTGTGTGTGTGTGTGTTGGCCTCCAAGTGTGTGTGTGTGTGTGTTGGCCTCCAAGTGTGTGTGTGTGTGGTTTTGGTAGTAGTTGCATTGGCCTCCAACAGTGGCAACCAAACCAAATACGAGTCACTAACTCATTTGGGTCCCAACCCTATTACCATTTTGCTGTGTCCACGAACACACAACGGTAGCTCGATACGTGGTGTGGTTATGTTAACAAGGCAGTCTAATCTTAATAAATGAACTTTACCCCACATGTTAAAAATGACTTCTCCTTGGAGAAAATCCAAGGGCCCTTTCCTTAGATATACTGTTTGACATATCACTGGAATTATTGTTTGTTGAGTATTAATATTAAAAATAATCTAAAAAAATAATTATTTTAACATATTTTTAATTAAAAATAATAACTATTTTAAACAATTTTTTATTCAATTATTCAAATTTAAATTAGTTTGTCATCCTGAATCTTTAAGGGGCATCATCATGATTGTACCTTTAAAGTTTTTTTATTATTATTATCAAATAGAAATTTAAATAAAATAGTTGATTCTATTTCATAATTATCAATATAAAAAAAACATTTCAAAAAGTTTTAAACATTCATAACAACTATTGCATTTTTAAAACTCTTCTCTTTTACTTTTCTTGTGTCAAAATTTATATATTTCTTAATATGAAACAAGTCAGATCCGAATTTGATCTTAAAATGTTTGCTGATCAATTTTGCGAAATTGAACATATCTCTCAAATCGTACATCGGATCGAACTGTAATTTTACAGGGAGACACTAGACATATGAAATTATATTATGGTAGCGTTCCAGGTCAAATAGAGTTATGGAACATATCATTTCAGAGGGTCAGAATTACTAGATGAATCTTGTTAAATCTGCTAGACTAGACCTTTGTGTACGGTTTGAGACATTTATGAAACTATAGGTAGAATTTTGTTGATATTCAAGCTGGATTGGAAAATAGGCATCTTAAGTTTTCCAACCATATATAGTAGGTTTTGTACATCATCCAGACAAGAGAAAATGATGTATTTAAAATCAGGATTGAAATCTATCAAAAATTGCAAAAATTAGAGATTCAAGCTACATTGAGAAATTAGTATGAAGAATTTGTTTTTATTATTCTATTCTATTTATTTATTTAATGTGAAATAGTTCTTTTTTAATTTGGGTTTGTTCTAGCTCATTAAACATTATTTAAGGGTTTATTTTATTATTGAACTTATGTTAGTTATTTACTAGTTTAGACTCATTAGCTTACAACACAAAGGCGGTCTATTAGGGTTAGTTAGATGAGACTATATTATGTTTTTTTAAGCTGCAAATCTTAGCAGCGAGTTGAAGAATAAACACGAGTTTTTATTTTGTTTGTTTGTGGAAAAACAACCTTTCTTTGACCGTACATTAACTTATCAAATATTAAATGGCTTCGTGGCGTCATTCGTATACTTAGTGTTCTTAGATACAAGGTTATCTCTAGGTCCAAGTCTTTTTCCAATACTTTTGGTTCTTAGGTACAGGGTTACCTCTGGATCAGAGTTCTATCAAACCTGATTTTCAGCTTTCCGGGTTGTTATCTACTTTGTTGGGGTTGCTTGACCATGTGATCAAGAGGTCTGTATCATTGTATCATTCCTTCTTACAGAGAATAATTTTTATAAAATTGGTTTGTTGTTTTTTTGTTTGTGCTATCAAGAATAAGAGATTGGTATTAGAGGTCTGCATCAGTTGGTATTAGAGCTGGGTTCTGAAATCAGGTCATATCCTTTATTTTCTTCTTGTTAATTTTGGCTTCCTTAGCTTTCGATGTCTTTTATTCGGTTTTTTATTATTTCAATTCTAGAGCTTAGTATTTTGCATCTAGGGTTCCTTAAAAAAATATGTCATTTTAGTTTATTGATGTCTCATATTATATCAGTAGCATAAAAAGTCAAAATAAAAAGAGAAAGAACATCTAAAACTCACTTTTGTAATCTGCCACAATATATAAACAATGGAGAATTTGAACCAAAACAATTCAGAAAATTCTCAAATTTTATATATTGGTTCTATGAGTCCTAATCACACCCATATAAAATTTTATCTCATTTGGAGATCATTTTCTATAGTAACCAAGATTGAGATTAAAACCTGCCATAACGGGTCAAATTCGTATTATAAGGGAATTTCTGGTCAAATAAATTCATAGAGTTCTCAAACTTTACATAATAGGTTTTCAGGTGCTAATCGCTCTCCATATAAAATTTGAATTCACTTAGAGTTTGTTTGCTATAGGAACAAAATTCGAGATTGGAACTTGTCGTAATCAGTCTAATTTGTGTTAATAATTCAAACTTGTTTCGCTTCTATTATTTTTCAATTTTGATAGTATAATAAAATCATAATTGATATATTTAGGTGTCATTTAAATTTTTTTATAACCTTTGCATATGTTTTCTTTCGCATCTTTAAAAACACCCATTTTTAATATAAATTTGTTTATTACTCACAAAATTATAATCATAGTTTTGTATTTGCTTGTTTTTATATTTTTATTGCTTCTTGAGTTGTATACATATATTTGGATACACTGCTAAGGTTGTTATATTTGGTGTTGAAATCAATTCTGCAAGAGCCAAAAAAGGTGAGACGAGACGAAAAAGACATAGCAAATGTATTTGAGTGAAAAACCTATATTTGAGTGAAACACGAGAGGAGTGTAAACACGTGAAAGAGTGGGTGGAAAATATATATTTCTTGTCAACTAACCAGTTTTCATATTCAAAGATGTTGGAGGGAAGCAATAACATGGTACCACAGAGAAGATATAATGAAATTGTAAATCAGTTACGCATTATGAATCAACGGATGGATCAGATGGTCAATGATTTTAGAGATAGGTTAGATAAGTTAGAGAGGAAATGTGTTAATGATCATGATGGAGTTCAAAATAGGTCTGAATGAAGAGAGTTTAATATTAGGAGGGCTGTGAGGGGAGTTAACACTAATGTGAATGAGTTTATGGCTAGTAATATGGACATAAGTGATGTTGATTTTGAAGATGTGTTCGTGGGATATGGGGAACATTTTGGACAACAACGAAATTATGAGTTTAGAGGGTAATGATATGGTGATAATTTTGGCCGGAGAAGTAATTATAGGTACCAAGACTATTATCACAGGGCGCGCCACGATGTCGTCGGCGACGACGAGTTTTTATTGTGCCTCTTGATGAGGTGTGTGTGTGTGTGTGTGTGTGTGTGTGTTGGGAATGGTTTTTGGATTTAATCATAAAATTATGATTAAGGTTCAGGAGTTGTCACCTAGTATTGTGATCCCTAGGAACCTATTGTCTACAAGAGTTTGAGTAAAGGACTGGTTGTGCAAGGGAAAGACGCATCACCCCAGTGCACCCTAACTACGATAAGCTGCATTGTTGTTTAATTGTTTTTTTATGTCGGGTTTCTATTTGTTGGTCTTTTCTAAGGTCTAAAACATATCTCTCTTTGTGAGAGAGTCTCTACCACATCGACTGAAGTCCTAACCATTTTAATGTTTGAATCTTAGCATCGCATTTATTTTATGCCTTGTATCTTTAACACCCGAGGATGTACTTTATCATATAATTTTACACCTCATAGATATTAAAGTCTACAATTGAACCCTAAAAAAATTAGAAAAAGGTTTTTGATATTTTGGTTAAACCCTAGTGGATGATCATAAACTGGTTATGATATCCATATTTTTTGGATTTTCAAATCATGAGAAAGATGCAATTTTATCTTTCTAAGAAAATATGCTCGGAAAATTTTACGATTTAGCCGTATGTATGAAAATAAAACCTTTTTTGTTTTTGAAAAGGGAAATTAATTTAAAAGTTGAGATTTTTTTTAGAACTTTTTCGGAGAAAACCGAGTATTTTAATACTGAATTTGTATCTTACAGTGTAAATATACAACCCGATATTATGCAAAATTGGTAGAAAAACATACGAGAAAATCACAAATTTTTTAAAGTATTTTTGAATGTTTTTTGGATTTTTTTTGTTTTCATTTTTTTAAACTAATATTATAATTAAATATGTACGGGCTGGGCCGGCCCAACTAACTGGGTCGAGCCCAGCCAAGTTAGGTTGGGCCAATCTTGGCCTAACAGATCGTTTTTTTTTCTTTAGGCCGAAAACGGGTCCGGCCCAGGACCATATGGTTGTTGGCCTAACCCAGCAACCATGTTAATTAATTTTCCTTTTGCATGCAATAGCAAATTTTGCAGGTGGGGAGTGGGAGGAGAAGAGGAAGGAGAAGGAGAGGAAAACAACCTAGCATGGTGGTCGTCACCGTGGAGAGGAGGTTCGGCGGTTCCAACGGTGGCCGAAGGTGTTGGTGGTTGGGTTACTGTGGTGCAGGAAGAAGAAGTGTACAACGGTGTTACTGTTCATTGCGGTGGGCAATAATGATCGTTGAGGAAGGAGCTAGTGTTCGTGAGGGTTTACAGGCTGGGGTTTTTGGTATTCTCGCCGGAGAAGGCAATTGTGGAAGAGGTGGAGAGAGGGAGAGAAAAGGTGGCAAAAACTGAGGAAGCTAGTTTTTTTGCCGTTTATGAACCCAAATTTCTTCTTTCTCAGGCCATAAAATCGAACTCTATTTATAGGAGTTGGAAGAGGGTAATCTTGTCTTCATTGAGAAAAAATTTCGGCCCTTGATTCAGTTAGGAAGGATCTCAACCATTGGTTCAAAGTAGGCACTATGAACTGTCAAATTTGATAGTTGAAGGTTGTTTGAGTTGGCCACTTTAGCCGGCACTGCGACCTTTGTGGTGTCCATCAAACTGAACGGACCACATAGGGTGCTAGAGCAATGTCAAGTGATCATTTGTGTGCAAGTTTGGTTAAATTTGGTGGAGAAATGAATCATTAAATACACCTTCAAAATAGCCTCCTGAACTGTCATTTCAGAGAAAAAGAAGAAGACAATAAACAGTGAACCAGACGACGCCTCATGTGGTTCTATTTTTTAAGTTCAATTTAGTCATTCACCTTTTGATTCAATGTAATTTAGCCCCTTCTGAACTTCAATTTTAATCTCTAATTTGGGTGCCTTTTTCACTTTGGTCCTTGGTCTCAGATCTATGCAATTTGACCCTCAATTGACTATTAAACTTTCAATTTTCTTCAATTTCACCCCCGGATGTTGTCACTTAAGCCCCTCTAGTTTGGCTCCTTTTGCATATTGGTCCTTGGGTGTGAATTGTTTTTTAATTTAACACCTAATTGGCCCCAAAACTTTAATTTTCTTGTGATTTTACTCCTGATTTCAATCAATTAACTTAATAAAAATTAAATTTGGTCTCTTTAAATTTCAACATTCTCAATTAAGCCCCTAATAAAATTAATTTGACCCATTTAAAGTATAATTAAGTCCTTGCACTTAATTGAATCCTTCAATTGGACGCAAATTAATTCTTAAACATAATTAAAATTCAATTTGGACCATGATTAAATCAAATTGGCCTATGAAAAATTTAATAATGTCCTCGGACTTAATTTTTATGAAACTTCGTCCAATAATCATTTATTTTGACCTTGAATTTGTATTTTTTTTCTACATTTTTGTGCATAATGGGGTACAATTAGGTCTCAAATGTTCTTCAAAATTGCAGCTATATTTCTCGGCCTGCTTTCTCCCCGTCGTCAATCTTTATTTTATTTTTTTTTATATAAAAAAGGATTTTTTAGGGAATAACCCAGAATTGGGTTATGACAACTATAATGCTGAGTTTGGTGTAGATTTAGGTATAATTAAGCTGAAAGTATTGGGTTTTCTACATAATATTGACCTAGAAGTTTATTTAGAATAGGAGAATAAGGTGGAGTGGGTTTTTAGCTTCATAATTATCTAGAGCCCAAGAAAATCAAGCTTGTTGTGATTGTTTTTATTAACTATGCCATTGTAT
>Ga0307517_10008517_pt1 | contig 14705 bp, 7 predicted proteins | sample 23_EM_MG_FD_194515 | JGI IMG/M metagenome (GOLD analysis project Ga0307517, IMG submission 194515) | Populus trichocarpa ectomycorrhiza microbial communities from riparian zone in the Pacific Northwest, United States - 23_EM | ecosystem: Host-associated > Plants > Roots > Unclassified | place... | reverse complement strand
ATAAAAAGTGGTTAAGTTTTAATTCTTAATCAAAATTAATTTTTTTTAATGCAACAAAAAAAACATCAAGGTTATAAAGAATTATTACACATTGTTATTGTAAACCTTAAAACTTTTTAATCCGACTATTTATTTAATCTAATTTTAAAACTAAACCGTGTAAAAATTACTCTGACATAAAGATGAAATTGACATAAAAAGATCTAAACCTGACTCTTTGCCTAGCCTTGGTTTAAAAATAAATCATGTGAGAGTTACTCTGATGTGATCTAATTAATATGGTCAATCCAAAGATAACCCGAATGATTATTAAAAAAATTAAGAATGAAATTGAGAAAAAAAAAATGAAATTGAAGGAAAATAAGGAGGGAATTGAAAAAAAAATGTAAAAGGGTTGAATTGATAAAAAAAAAAAATTCTCTATAAAATCTCGGTTTATTTAAGAAAAAAAAAAGGATCTGAGGGTAATGTTCTTTTCCGATAAGAAACAAACAAAGAAATGCATATAGATTTTAGGACATGTTCTGGACAGGTTCATAATGGATAAGTGCAAGGCTATATACTTTGCTGGACACGAAGCCACCACTATCACAGCTTCATGGTGCCTTGTGTTATTAGCTACTCACCAAGAATGACAAGCTCGTGCTCTTACAGAGGTGATTCAAATCACCTTCCAGATGCTGACAGGCTTCGAAACATCAAAACTGCAAGTGTTGCTAACTACATGCAGGGAAATTCAACCAAGTCTTTGTCTGAATTTCTAATCTTGACTTTCAACAATTTACAAGCAGCTTATAATGGTAATCCAAGAGAAAATCCGCCAATACCCGCCTGTGGTGTTTGTGACCAGATATGTATTCTATCACACTCGGATATCGCGGCGACCGATTAAAAATTCATCTTGATATGAAAAAAAAAAAACAGATATTTGGCTTCTTGTTTTTTTTGGTGGAAAAGGTCTTGTTCAAGTAGTCGCCACCTAGTATTATGGTCACTAAAAACTCTAACTGGTCAATAGAGATTCTATGATATGAAACTGGTTATGCAAAAAGGAAGATGTTATCACACCTTAAGCGTCCAGCCTAAGGCAAGCTGCATTGCTGGTTTTGTCTAAAATGACTAAGAAGTTTGTTCTCTTTTTCATTTTTTATTCTTCATTTCATGTTCCTAACTCTGGCGTCATTGAACAATTCTTACGAATATTTCCAACTCTGACGTTGGTAAATATCGCACAAATCCAAAAAAATACGATACTCCTGACTCTGGCGCCAGTGAATATTTTCGCAAAAAATGAATTTGACAAAAAAATTTTCTATGTCATTTTTTCTTGTTTATCCTTTATTATTATTTACTCTTTTTAGATGGAAATAAAAAAAATATTGCAAGACATATTTGTATTTAATAATAAAAGGTCACATATTGAGCACATAGCTAAAAAAAATACAAAACGTGAAGAAAAAAAATAAATCAAAGTGTGAGGGGCCCACAAATAAATCAACAAAGATCCCCAAATATTTTTGAAATTTTCTGATATAAAAAAGGGGATAATTTGGCCAAATATCAAACTAAAATAGACATAAAAATTATGATCGGGGCATAAAAGTATGTTTTGCCAAACACACCCTTAATAAAACATAATTTGAGCCGGCTGGGCCTAAAGCCCAGATCCGGCCACTCTCTTTACTTTTTTTCTTTTTTTGGGGCTGGGCTGGACCCATCTGGCCCGGTCCGGTTACTGGTTCAAACCAGGAACCGGCCCAGGAAGCAGGCACGCGTGAATCAACTCACGCGTGCACTGCACAGTGCGAAGGTAATAAATTACCTTCGCACTGTTCTGAAGAGCTCAAATTTAAAACAGAGTAAGAGAAGAAAGCCTTACCTGGCGAAGACGAAGACGAAGGTAATGGTCCTAGCACCAGCCGGAGAATGTTCTCCTCTTCCTCCTCCTTTCAGTCCCTCCTCCCTCTGCTCTAGTGTGTTTCGTTTGTGTTATGGGTTCTCTCCACCGTTTTTGGGTTTTTTCTTTTTCTCGATTTTTTTCTCTGTTTTTTTCTCCTTGCTTTCTCGCCTCTGTTCGTTTTCTATCTTCTTTTTCTGCTGCTTTTCATCTCCGTTTCCCTCCCCTCTTCTGGCTTCTCCTTTCCCCTTTTTATAGAGCCAGACCTTGAGAGGGATTCTTATCCTTATCTTCTCTGGGATCTTCATCCTGTGTAGAGTGAATCGGCTCGGTGTTTGGATGGAACGGAAACACCAACAGTCCTGCCATTGTTGGACTGTTGGTGGTGTTTATCCTTGCGTCAGGGGAGAATTATGAAGGTGAGGGGGACCAAAACAAACCCTACGGGTTCCGTGGGTAGCTAATGCAACCTTGAATTTAGCTTGTGTGCGGCGATTTTTTTCTTTGCAGGGGGTGTTCTCTGTTCCCAAAGGAAGAAGACAGTGAACAGCAATGACGAACGGCGTCGTTTTGGACTGGAAATGGCCATTTCTCAATTTGGTCCTCCAAGTTCCAACATTTTTTAAGGGGGCCCCTGGACAGAATTTCGGATCCTTTTACAAAAAGGTCCCTGGACCTTGATCACTTGTAATTTTGTCCTTAATTAACTCGGAAATTTAATATTTATTCAATTATACCACTGATTTCATTAATTAAACTAATTACAAGCTTAATTAAGTCCTCAAACTTATCCATTCTTCAATCAAACTCCCGATATCATTAATTAAACCCGTCAAAGTTTAATTGAAACTCCATACCAGCTAAAAAAGCTATATGGTCTCAAGAAAGCGTAAAGTGTTTCACATGACTCTGGGTATGTTTGTAAGCTCAAGAAAGCGTTATATGGTCTCAAACAAGCATCCAATGCTTGGTTTGAGAAATTTTCTATTGTGATCTCATCTCTTGGATTTGTTTCTAATAGTCATGATTCTGCTCTTTTTATTAAGAGCACTGATGTAGGTCGTATCATTTTATTCTTATATGTTGATGACATGATTATTACTGGTGATGACATTGATGGTATCTCAGTTTTGAAGACAAAGCTGGCTAGACAATTTGAAATGAAGGATTTGGATTCTCTTTGATATTTCCTGGGTATTGAGGTAGCTTACTCACCTAGAGGTTACCTTCATTTTCAAACGAAATATGCTGTAGATATTCTTGAGCGGGCTAGACTTACTGATAACAAGATTGTAGACACTCTCATTGAAGTTAACGCAAGGTATTCTTCTTCTGATGGTTTGCATTTGACAAGTCCTACTTTATATTGTACTATTGTTGGGAGCTTGGTATATCTCACCATAATTCGTCCAGATATTGCATATGTTGTTCATGTTATTAGTTAGTTTGTTGCTTCTCCTACTACTGTTTACTGGACAGCTGTTCTTCGTATTTTACGATATCTTTGGGGCACAATTTTTCAGAGCCTCTTACTTTCATCCACCTCTTTCTTGGAGCTACGTGCATACTCTGATGTTGATCATAGCAGTGATCCCACTAGGAATGTGTTTATTATTATTGTTTAAGGTATTTTTTATTTTAAAATAATTATTTTTATATTTTTTTGACATGAACAATTAAAAAAATTAGAAATTATTAAAAATATATAAATTTAATGATTTTTTAAAAAACAAATTAATTTTTAAACATTATTAAAAACAAAATACCAAATAAACACCAAGTCCCTTGTTACTAGACGCTCTCGTATCATTTTAGTCGAACACAGATTTAATCCCTTTCTCGGAATTTTATTTTATAATTAGAGGGGTCAATTCGGTAGAGACATGAAAAATCTCTCTGTCTACAGCCTTTAATTATAAAGTTAAACCACTTCTGTCGCGTGGACCCGCCACTTCAGCCCGGTAATCATGCACAAATGATTTGACTTTTAAGCTTTCTTCTATCATCGAAGTTCTATATATAGTTGTTTTGCATAAAATAAAGGAGAAACATTGCTTTATGCAGACGAGTAGCGATTAGGGTGTAAATATTATCAAATTTATTCTAAACCTAGCTCAAGTTATATATTTTTATTATATATATATATATATATATATTTGTGTGTATTATATCAGTATTGATATATGTATATATTAATTTGAATTAAAAATATAAATATTCTATATATATATATATAATTTTACTATTTAATATATATGTATATGCTTCAAATAGATATTACTATTTTATTTTTTTATTAAATAATATATAATAGTAGTAAAATGGGTAGTATATATATACACTTGAAACCTAGTGAATAGAATATAAATATTTAATTTTTTTACTTTGAATAATATATTAAGAGCATATTTGAGATTGTAATAGCGGTTGCGGTTTAAAGTATTTTTTATTTAGAAATATATTAAAATAATATTTTGTTTAGTTTTTTAAAATTATTTTTTATATCAGCACATCAGAATAATCTAAAAATATAAAAATATTACTTTTAATAAAAAAAATTAAAACTTTTAAGAATGCGGAGAATCACTAAGTGCGAATATAAAAAACCTTGGCCTGTAGAAATTCATTTTCATCCCTGCATAAAACCTCCCTGGTTCAATGCTGCATAGTGACCGAGGGAAGTGGGGTGGAAATTATCCCCATTCCCAGGACCTCGTCTTTAACAATAGCCACCCTCTCCCCGTAATGATTATGGTGTTTTTGTGAGAAAACCAACAAGACGCTGGACTTTCCGGACCACTTGTTGTAAAAGGACTTTACATTAAGGTTGTCGGCTTTGTTTTGTTATATTTTAGAATGGCAAGTGTATTTTATTTTAGTTTAAAAAACAGAATAAACTAATAAATTTTATTTTTATTTAGAATCTTGGCTTGTTTTGTGAATTCTATCTAAATTCTAGTTGGAATTTTTAAGTTACGTTTGAGTCAATTATTGTTTTTTTTTGTTTTTTTTTAATATTATATAGTTTTCATGGTATCAATCTCATCTTTTAATGAGATCATTGGATTGGTATTTATCATTTTTCTTTGTTTTTTTTATAGATTGAATATTTTATAAATTTATAATTTAACAATAGATTTATTAAGAATTGAATTTCATGATTTGCTTTGATTTGTTTTTTTAGAGCTATCATAGTTTTATAATCCAATTACGGATTTAAAATGTTATTTCAGGTCGATCAAATATATTATCACCTTGATATTTTTTAAAAAATATATCATCTTGAACTTCTTCAAGTCAAACTAGATTTTTATTAGTTGTCTAGGTATTTTTGGACTCACGAAGTCGATCGGATCATATCAATTCAACTTCTATTTTTATATTTATACGTTAAGTTTGAATTGAATAAATTTATCTATAAATTAGAATTGAAATTATATTTGTTATATATATATTACAGAAATGGCACGCTAAACCCTTGAAATCCAAAATATATTTTTCCAATTAAAAAAGCAGAATGCCAATAGCTTGCTTTACATGTTTCTTGACTTTAATTTATAGTTTATTATTGTTTAATTGTAAGGCTCTATCAATTAAATATTTACATGTAAGACAAAAACAAACACCGTACGTAAAGTGGTTATAAAATCTTCATTAAACTTTTTTTTTTCCCACAGAAAAAAAATAATGATTTCTTAAGAAATAAACAATTGCCGGTGGGTCTCTGAACTCAATTATAACGAACTAGGAACAAAAGCTAATATAAAAAACTCATCTACGCAACTTCAAGTTTTTAGCGAGTAATTAAGAGACAGCCTAGCTAGCCACCACAGAAGGTCTGTGCTGATATTTTAAATATACATAACCAAATCCTGCGTACTCATCAGCTGAAAAAAATAAAAAAAATTATATAAAATTTTAGAACATGATTTATATTATTTTTTAATATATCTTTTCTAATGAAAGCCCTTTAAACTTGAAACTTGCATAGACTCACTTTATCTTATATTAAATTTTTATCAAATAAATTGGGATGGTGAGATTTGAACTCGTAACTGCTTAATCATCAAGGCTCTGTTACCATGTTAAAGAATCATCTCAATTTAAAAATTTAAATCAATAAATAAAATTCTAAAATATAATTTATATTATCCTCTAACCACATCTTGTATAACCTTTCATGCAGAAACACACGGTGGAAACCTTTACTTAGGCTTCAATCACGCCTGATACCTTTACTTAGGCTTCAATCACACTTGATATATATATTTTATTCTAATATTTTTGAAAGTCCAAATGAATACACTTGAACTTATAATCCAATGGATCCAATCAACTCTTAATAATTAATGTCTTTCATTCATATTAAATATGAGAATTTAATTTCAACATACTTTGAATATACAGATTAATTAGTTCGTTTTTCTTCTAAAAAAAATAGAATAGTACTATTTATTTTGCTCCTATAGTGGCTAAAAGTTCATTTATTTGTGCCAAGGGTGAGTTAATTAGAGCATATTCATAATCTTCTTCCATGCAAAGCTTAATCCCTGGTGTAAATCCCAGACTTACAAATTAAGCAAGGATATATATACACTAGTAAATAAATATTTAATCAGAAGATAAAGTAGATATCGGATTACTGTAATTTACCCAAAAGAAACGACGTGGTTTCTTCAAACTGGGGCCTAACTATTTTATTTCCTTCCAGCCAAACTTGATTTCCGGAATTCCGTATCTAGTTTTGGCTTGCTTACCGTATTCAACTATGATTACAAGTCAGAGAACCTCATATGTTTCGTGTACTTGTTGCATGGCCCGTATATTCTACCTATATGTAAATGACCATTCTACCCTACACACCTAACCTTTCCGCACACGCATGGTTTTTTCCTCTTCTCTCTGTCTTCGGTAAATCACACCGATCGTTGATAAATTATACCAAACCTTTCATTATCTTTAACAAAAAAAAAAAAAAAAAAGCCCGCCATGATCAACATGGACTCCTCAAAGAACTCTCTTGGAAATATAGCACTCGTCTCAATTCTCATTGCTAGTGTACTTTACCTTTGCACCTGGTCGTCTGCCTCACGATCAAGCCCTTTATTATTCTCGTCTCGAAGATCATCTAACCATTGGCCATCTCACTCGCAATCTGTAAGTATTCATCTGTGTATGTTATATAGCATAGTTTCATATGGTTTTCCTTCGCTGTAGAAATCATTTATTTTTTCCGGTCACAGGAAATGAAAAGGTTGAAGTTTCCAATAGACGAGCTTGAATTGGCTCTGGAGAAGGCCTCAACGCCAAACAAAACAGTGATTATAGCTGTTGTTAACAAAGCTTATGTAGAACAAAGTATTCATGCTGAAACAACAATGCTTGATCTTTTTCTCGAGAGTTTGTGGCTAGGAGAGGACACTAGGCCACTTCTCGATCATCTACTCTTAGTCGCTGTCGATCAAGTTGCTTATGAGAGGTGTTTGTTCAAGCGGCTAAACTGTTACAAACTGGAAACGGAAGGTTTAGGTCATTTTGGAGAAGAAAAGATCTTCATGTCACAAGATTTTCTCAAGATGATGTGGAGAAGAACCCTTTTGTTGTTGGATGTTCTCAAGCATGGATACAACTTTATTTTCACGGTACGTTTCTTGCTAAACTCCATTGATTTCTGTGTTTTAGTTTGACTGTTACTCGGCTATCATTTCTTGTCGGCAGGTAAATTAAAGGCTACATAATTTTAATTAATTAGTTTGACCTAATTTAGGAAAAAAAGTCATTAGAGTAGCTGAGTCATGGTGTTTGGGGCCATATGTGGCATAATGAACTACGTGCCTCCTCTACTGTCAATTTACGAAAATTTTACTTTCCTACAACTGATATGACTTTGTTAAAGAACAATAATCTCGTATTCATTTAATCTTTTTGTAGTTTTATAAAAAATAATTCATATTTTTTTAATAACAATTGAAGTTATGTTATTAATAGATTAGAGGTAACTAATTTTAAACCATCTAGTGGTGGCTCAGTGATAAAAGCTTGGGACCAAGAGATTTGTTCTCTATGTGGTTTCAGGTTTGAACCCTGTGGTTGCTCATATGATGGCCACTGGAGATTTACATGGTCGTTAACTTCAAGACTCGTGAAATTAGTTGTGATACACGCAAGCTAACCCAAACACTCATGTTACCTTTAACTTCCTGCCAACAACAAGTCACCTAAAAGGAAATATTTTAAAAAACCCATCACCTTTCCTATCACCTTTCACACCTAGCTAATCAAGAGCTCTAAAAGATAAAAATACCTATCTACCATTTCCTAATTCTCCCTCCACCAGCACTGAAACCAGCCGCCCCAACCCCCCAGCCTGAAATCATTCTAGCCAGACGAACTAGCCGACGCCATCAAATCAGCTGAGAACCCGCAGCTGCCCTGCCTCCCCCTTCCTCCTTTCAACCCAGGCCCTCGAACAGGCCCGATCTCCTCCTGTTCACAATATAATTCTTTCTTTTTAAAAAAAAAAAAACAAAAAATAACTTGGTTCACATGGAAATTTAGGTCCATAGATTGTCGTCCCTGACACGGATGTCACCCCGAGTCTTGTAGTGGGATCTAGCTTTAATTGCTGTCTATTTGAACTGAAGGTTGCTGGCTCGTCAGGGACCCAATTCCTTTTCTGCCATGTCATTTTCATGGAGGAAATAGAGAGAGGGAAAGAGAGAAGATTTTTCACGTTTTTGGGGTTGAAAATCTTTTCCAAGAGAGAGAGATTACATATATCAAATGAAAAACATTGTTTGTTTTCATTTTTTTTAAAAAAATAAATAGCCTTCATGATATTATGCAAGAAACCTCAATTCACCTTGAGGATTGCATAGGGGCAATCATACTTGCGTTGACTATCTTTAGTGGATCACAAATTATTCCCGATTATTCCAGTGGAACTGCTCCCGGCTACACTTTTAATACCTTTTAATTATTTTTTAAAGTATTTTTTATTTAAAAATATATTAAAATAATTTTTTTATTTTAAAAAATAATTTTTAATATTAACATATCAAAATAATTTTTTAAAAAAAACACAAAAACAAACTAACTATTTAAATACAATGATTATGATAGCACCGTTGAGAAGAATGTGATGAAGATGCGGGAAATTAGGCACTGTTTAACTGCTTTGATACATCTTGAGAAGTTTTTTCTGCAACCGACACATTATTAGAAAAAAGATTGTGTCTAGGGAGCACTATTTGGTGTTACTTCGCAGGTTAATTTTTTATTTTTATAAAAAATATTAAAATAATTTAAGATTAAAAAATATTGGGTTTAGTTGCAATGTCAGATCTCATAATATCGAGTCTAGCTGTAACACCATACCAAGCAATACTATTTATATTATTAATAATAATATTTAATATGCCTGCCAAACTTCTTATATTTTTTAATATTTAAAAAAAAATGATGGTTTTTTTCAATAGTAATAATGATATTTTTTAAATTTATTAATAATGATGATGATAATGAAATTTTCTTTTCAAATTCATTAATTATTTTATTAATAATATTAATTATAATTTATAATAATAATATTTATAATACAAATAATACTATTTTTAATATGAATACTTTTAATTATAATAAACATAATAATATTAATAACAAATAATTATATTTAGAAATCCAAAACCCAAGAACACAACCTGACAAATGACCCAGGATGATTGGGTCCTAACACATGACCCAAGCAAAATGGATCATGACGCAGGAAGCGTGACATTTGGCTCCAGACCCAGGACCCAAGCGAAATGAATCATGACACAGGATCCAAGAGCATGGGTCTTGACGTCAAACCCAACAGAATTGGATCCAGATGTAGAACTCAAGGGCAATTGGTTCTACGTTTGGAGCACCCAAGAGAATTATAATAAAAATAATAATATTTATAGCACAAATAGTAATATTAACACTTTGAATTGTAATAAAAATAATAATATTTATAACACAAATAATTATATTTAGAAACCCAAGAACATTTATAACACAAATTATAATGTTTTTTATATTAATACTTAGAATTATAATAAAAATAATAATACTTATAAAACAAATAATGATATTTTTTATAGTAATGCTTAGAATTATAATAAAAATAATAATTCTTATAGTACAAATAATTATATTAAAAAACCCAAAAATATTTATAACACAAATTATAATATTTTTTATATTAATACTTAGAATTATAATAAAAATAATAATATTGATAACACAAATAATAATTTTTTTACATAAATACTTTGAATTATAAGAAAAATAATAATATTTATAACACAAATAATTATATTAATAAACCAAATACCCAAGACAAATGACCCAAGGTTCATGGGTCCGGACAAAGGACCCAAGAGGATTAGGTCTCGACACAGGACCCAGGAGACCTGGGTCTTGATGCATGGCCCAACAGCATCGAGTCCCGACGCAGGACCTAAGGCTCAGGCATCCTCAGCGGGTTTTCAGACTCTCTCGCCTAGGTCTATAGCCATGCACGCGGGTCTAGCCCTCGTGTCCAGGGCAGCCCCGACACCATGTGTCTGCAGCCCCACTTGGCGCGCCGACACCCAGGGCTTGTTGGCGCTAGGTGTCTGTAGTTCGGGGCCTGTAGCTCCACCAAAACTGGAGCTGATCATTTTCTCTCTAACCATTCCTTCAATGCCACATGCATCCCAGTAAAAAAGACAACCTCACCCCCCTGCAGTCTTTCCAACTCTTTGTGGCAAAGGGAGCTCTGTCATTACACTGCTCCAATCCACAGTGCTTTGTGTCTATATAAACAATAACAAGGACATTGATCACTTTTAATATATTGTAGAATATAGCCATGATTCATAATCTTATTGCTTGCAAGAATTTCTTAAATTACACAAAGAAATTGTTTATTCTTTTATAAAAATAATATGTTAGTCGAGTTAATCTTTAAAACTTGTAAATCATGATATTCTAGACTTAAACTCAATTTCAAAACAATTTAATGTTGAATGACAAAATTGAAAAAAAATCAATTTTAAAAAATTAGCAAAATAAAAAAAATAACAATTAGAAAAATATAGATCAAATTTTATAGGAAAATGAATCCGAGGATCATGAAATTGTAAAACATAATCAATTTGAAAAATTATCTCAAACAAAACAAATAACAATCAAAAGAATATGAATCAAATTTGAAAGATGAAGGGAGTTGAAATTGAGAAAGAATTTTCATTTTATTTAAAATAGAACAAATAATAATTAGAAGTACATGGACCAAATTGAAGAGCCAATTTGAAATTTTGAAGGGCAACATGAAAATCAAAGAAGAGAGAGAAACTAAAAGGAAAAAAAGTTGTTAGAGCTAAACCTGACGGCCTTTGGCAATACACACCATCTCATCATGGAGTGGGTGCCGAGACGATTCGAACATCGTCGCAGAAGGCAGCATTTCACCATTGAACGACCTCGTACACTCTGCGCGTGCAGGTACAAAAATGCCCTTCTATGTGAGTTATAGAAAATTGAACTTTTAAGGGCATCCAAGTCATTTTACTATTTTTCACAAAATAAAAAGACTAAAACACCCACAAACCAAGCTTTCATTTTTTTTAAATCTAGAGATGCAATGATTTTTTTTTTGTGCATAATAAAATTGAAAAGACGTCATTTCCCCTTTTAAACTTGACAGTGACAAATGAACCGCTATAAAATTACTTAATTACCTCTAATAACAAGTCCTTTTGTTTTCTATCTAAGGGCAAAATGCGTATCTCACCCTGAAACTTGAAAAAGCCATCCCTTTCCTTCGCATTTTCACTTCGATTCTTTATCTTTTAATCTCGCTCTTTAACAAATTAACCCAAAGTGACCTACAATTTGATCCTATAATTTCCTCCATGTTGGTGTTTTGTAAGGGAATCCATAGTGCATTTTGTATTGTAAATACCCTGTACCTTTTAGTGTTTTACTTAATTAGTGCTTGTTTGATATTGTGTTAACTGTTGTTTTTTAAAGTATTTTTGTTTATAAATGCATATAAATAATTTTTTTATTTTTTTAAATTTATTTTTAATATTAGCACATCAAAACAATATGAAAATAAAAAAATTTTAATTTAAAATAATTTTTTTTAAAAAAATACTTTTAAAACATAATACAAATCCACTATAATTTTCCTAATCTCAGAGTTGGAACTATCATCTCGCATTCTCTTGCATACAAATCTTCAGAGTTGAGAAATGTGCTGCGTTTGTTGCTCCCGCTTACTTGGAGAGGCTTCTGCCACAAATTAACGCACAAGGCAAGTTTTGAAAGACTTTTGTGCAAAATTATTGTGATTGAGATTAATATTTATTTATTTTTAGAATATAATTTAAAAAAAAACAAACAAATATTATCTTTATCACATAATATCTATATGTTTTTAAAATTTAAAATTCAAAATAACTTTTAATAAAGTTTAATAAAATTGCACTTGCTATATTTTTTTTAAGCGAGTCAAAGACGCAATATATGACTTTTAAATTATGCTAATTTTTTCAATTATTTTATTATTTCCCCAATATTCTACTTTGAAAGAAAAAAATCATTTCGTACGTCTCCATTTTAGAATATTTAAATTTACCATTGCTTTTCCACCTCGTCCCGATCAAAACAAGGTTAGTGAAGAAAGTCCTCCTAGCCAATACCCATACGGTGCTTGACTTGATCTCTTTTTTTTTAAAAAAATAAAATAAAATATTTAAAAACAAACTATATCCTTATCCATGAATCATAAAACTATAAAATAAAATTTAAACTTAAAATCTATACATAAAATTATAAAAAACTCTCCCTAATGATAAAATTATAACTTCATAAAATAAAATAAAAAGATTAAAAATACGTGAATCTATCGCCCACCTTTGCATTTGTTTTTGATTGAATCGGATAAAAATCCAATCCAATCAGATTGGATAATATTGAACACTCTATGAACCTTATAAAATTACCATCTTATTGCACCGAGGCTTGTAGTCTAGCGGCAGAGGCAAGGTTTTCTTGCTTCTGTCACCTGGGTTCGAGTCTCAGCGTGCACGCCTGTTACCCCCGCGGTGTCTTACCTGTTTACTGGGCTTGCAGGGTGTTCAGTGGGTCCGAGAATTAGTTGTGGTGCGCGTAAGCTGGCCCAAACACCTCGGGTTAAAAAAAAAATAATAATAAATTACCATCTTAATGCATTGAGATTTAATGCATTGAGATTGAGTCTGCATGCACGATAGTCTCACCGATGATAGTTTCTTCAGGTCTAGATTTGTAAATTGATGAGAATTTTCATAGTTTAAACTCTGGCAGTAACGCATGCAAGTCAACCCATCAAGTAGAAATCTAATCACAGGTTGTTCATGACAGTGACTTCAAGGTCCTTACCATTACAATTTCTGATGGCATCGAGTGATTTTATCAACTAAAGTGGTTTTTTTGCTTAATTTTATGCTCTGCTGGTTAAACAGCACAGCATGATTTTGAAGTTTTGTTTACCATTTGAAAACTTCGACAATTTGTTGAAATTTTAGTTTTGCTAACGAATGATTTGAATTCTGGTGACAGGATACTGATGTGATGTGGCTAAGGAATCCATTTTCAAGGCTAGGCATTTATAACGAAAGTGTGGACCTCCAGATCAGCACCGATTGGTTTAACGGCGACCCACACTCAGAAAAAAATGCCATCAACACCGGGTTCTACTACATCAGATCAAACAACAAGACCATCTCATTGTTTGATGCATGGTATGGCAGAAAAGACAATTCCACAGGCAAGAAAGAGCAAGATGTGCTCTTTGACATAATGAAGGCGGGCATGTTTGGGCAACTGGGCCTTCAGGCAAGGTTCTTGGACACTGTCTACTTCAGTGGGTTTTGCACAGATAGCAAAGATATCAACGCGGTGATCACTGTCCATGCCAATTGTTGTAGGAGTATAAATGCCAAGGTTAAGGATTTAACTGCTGTTCTTCGTGATTGGAAGAAGTTCAAGGCAACTACTGCTAAAGCAGCTGCAGTTCATAGTAATATAACCGTGCCTTTCAGTTGGACAGGACATTTTGGATGTTGGGAATCTTGGAAAACTAAAGTTTAGTTTCAGGTTCGTTTTGCTTTTTTCTGAAGGAAAACACAAACACAGAAAGCCAAAGTCTATTGTAGATCTTTAATGAACTATAACCCCGTCTCTGTACTATGATATAATTAACTAATTAATCATCATTGTTAAAACTCAATTTGTACTTTAATATCAATTTTATATTAATTTGCAATTTATTTTAAATAACCATCGATGATGCAATATTGGATAGAACACGTGACAATGGCATGTTTTTGCACCCCTTAATTGTGCAATTTATACTTTGTCCTCTCCTTTATCAAGCACATAACATAATTAGCTAATTATATTTTTTATGACATATTATTAAATCAATATATTTTATTGAAAAAGTTATTTTTTATTATAAAAATTACATTAAAAGTACTACAAACACTACAATCATGATTCAACTGAAATCTAGTAGAAACTCAGGTCTCATCCTTGTCTGCAATCCTTGATCTAACACATAATCTTTCAGAGTGAATACAAATAATATAAAGGGGATGATAATCTAACTTTTAAGAGTCCGTTTGGCTAAGAGTTTGTGGCTGCGTTTAGCATGTAACAGTGACAACATAGTATTTGGTTAAGAAATGTGCCGTGATTTTTTTACATGGGACCTACCATTCTCTGCGTTGAAAACACGGTTTTATTGAAG
>Ga0307517_10008516_pt1 | contig 14707 bp, 9 predicted proteins | sample 23_EM_MG_FD_194515 | JGI IMG/M metagenome (GOLD analysis project Ga0307517, IMG submission 194515) | Populus trichocarpa ectomycorrhiza microbial communities from riparian zone in the Pacific Northwest, United States - 23_EM | ecosystem: Host-associated > Plants > Roots > Unclassified | place... | reverse complement strand
ACCCGCACCCAAGGAACCAAAGGAACCAACTGATGTCCGACATGCAGGGCTTCCTGTTCGGAGACGCCACCGACGTGGTCGACGACGACGTGGCGCGCACCGAACTGCGACTGCTGGCCTGGAACGTGCAGAGCCCCTCCCTGGAGCGGACCCGCCGTCAGCTCGACTGGCTCTACCAGAGCCGGGTCAACGTGCTGGTCCTGACCGAAGTGAAAACCGGCGACGGCAGCGCCCACCTGGCCAAGGACCTCGAAAGCAACGGCTTCGACGTCCACCTGGCCGCGCTGGGCCCCGGCGAGAAGTACCCCAACCTCATCGCCACCAAGGGCTACCGCGCCCGCCCGCTGCCCCTCGGCCTCGCCTCGCCCCGCCTGACCGGAGTACGGCTGGCCAGCCACCTCGGGGACCTCGACGTAATCGCCCTGTACGCCCTGACCAACGGCATGACCACCGAGAGCAGCCGCAACCGCGCCGCCTTCCAGCACCAGGTACTGGCCGCACTCGCCGAACGGATCGCCGCCGACCCCGGGGTGCCGCTGGTGGTCGCCGGGGACTTCAACGTCCTGGAACCCGGTCACGTCCCGCCCAGCAACCTGTTCGAGGAACACGACTACGCGTTCTACCGCGCGCTGGCAGACCTGGGGCTGCTCGACGCCTACCGGCTGGAGCATCCCCAGGGCGGCGACCTGAGCTGGTACGGGCCGCAGGGCGGCCAGCGCCTCGACCACGTCTTCCTCACCGCGGCCCTGCGCGGTGACGTCACCGACTGCGGCTTCGACCACCATGCACGCACCAGCAAGCTCAGCGATCACTCGGCGCTGGCCCTGACCCTCGGCCCGGGCCGGCAGGCTACTCGGTGACGGCCGCACCCGGCTCGGGCCAGGGCAGCTTCGTCAGCTGCGGCCACACCCGCATCCACCGCTCCGCCTTCGTGTCGTACACCGACCGGGGCGCGACCGTGAGCGGGTTGGGCCGCAGCACCAGGGCGAACAAGTCGGTGAAGCCGTGAGTCGCGTGCACCGACAGGGCCCCGTCGGCGTTGAGGCTGACCGCCACACAGCAGCACGTCGCGGCGAACGAGGAGATCGCGTGCTCCAGATCCCGGTACGGCGCGATGGCCTTGCCGAACTTCGCCTCGTACCACAGGTGCACCCGCGCCTCGTTACGAGGCTCAAGGTCGGCCCCCAACCCCTCGCAGGCGTGCAGACACCGCTTGATCACCGCGTCCTCGGCCTCGTAGGACAGGTCGCCGGCGTCGAAGAAGAACAGGTCGAAGTCCTGGATCCCCGCGTTGAGATCCGCCGCACCCGCGCTGGCATTCCAGACGGTCTGGAACAGCGCGCCCGCCGTCAGGTACCAGGGCGGCAGGTCAAGCGGCGCCAGCCGCTCCAGCACGCCGCGCACCCGGGAGTTGCGCAGCACGATGGCGGCGAACGCCTCGGCCTGCGCGCGCGGCGGCGCGGCGACAAGGCCCCCGAGGCCGGCGGCATCCAGATGGGCATAGGTAGAGCGGTGACGGACCGCCGCATAATCCAGTACGAGCACCCCGCGACCCTCCCACACCCCACCACGCCGGTGCGAATGCCCCGGTGGCGCGTTCGGAGCCCGGCCCGGCCCGCTACCGGCCACACCGGAGGGAGCTGATGAACCCGGACTCGCTCCTCACCCTCACACCCCCGGACACTGCAACCGCGTCTTCGTCCGGCAGCGCCGGGCGGCTGTCGGTCCTGACCTGGAACGTCCAGCACGCGAGCGCAGAGCGCTCGATCCGGCAGGCGGCCTGGCTCGCCGCCCGCCCCGACGCCCAGGTGGTGGTCCTCACCGAGGTCGGCCACGGCCCCGGCGGCACCGCAGTGATCTCCGCGCTCACCGACCACGGCTACACCTGCCTCACCGCCCAATCGCGGGCCCCGGCCGGCTACCGCACCGTCATCGCCTCACGCTGCGCGGCCCCGCAACCGCTCGACTGCGGCATCACCGTCCTCGGACACCGCGCCGTAGCCGCCACCATGGACCTGGACGGTCACCAGGTCGCCGTTCTGGGCCTGTACGTGCCCTCCCGCGGCCCTCGGGAGCACCGCAACCGCGACAAACGCGCCTTCCAGGAAGCCGCCGCCGCAGCCCTGCACGGGTTGCTCGCCCGAATCGACGGTCTCCTGGTCGTAGCCGGGGACCTGAACGTCCTGGAGCCTGGGCACCGCCCTCACTACCGCCTCTTCGGGACGTGGGAATACGACTTCTACCGCGCCTTCGCCACCGCCGGCCTACTGGACGCCTACCGCGTGCTGCACCCCGACACCGTGGAGCACAGTTGGTACGGGCGCGGCGGGAACGGCTACCGCTTCGACCACACATTCGTCACCACCCGCCACGCCCACCGCCTCCTGGAATGCCGCTACTTGCACGCCCCACGGCAGGCCGGCCTGAGCGACCACGCCGCGATGACAGCCACCGTCGCTCTGACCGATCCAGCTACCCCGGGCACCACTGCCGATCTTGAAGGGATCCCGGTATGACGGCCACCACCGACCACCGCGACATCTGCATCTCCTGCGCCGAGATGCAGGGCGCGACGGAACTCAACCTGCTGTGGGACCTGCTGGGCGAGGACATCGGCCTGTCCTACCTGCTGCACGACGGGCCGAACTTCGTGGTCATCCCCGGCGCCGGCGCCATCGTCCCCGGCTACACCCTGATCATCCCCCGCGACCACATCCTGTCGATGGGCTTCCTCGACTCGACCCATGACGAGGAGTTCATCCACCTCCTGGACGGCGTCAAGAACTGGCTGCAGGCCGAATTCGGCAAGGAGGCCCACGTCTTCGAGCACGGGGCGAAGAACTTCCGGGAGAAGGGCGGAGCGTGCGCCGACCACGCCCACACCCAGGTCGCCCCCCTCGGACCGACCGACCGCTTCGTCACCAACCTCCAGGCCGACTTCGACACGCACACAACCGGCACCTACCTGGAGGCGGCCCGCCAGACCGTCGCCCTCGGACAGGGCGACCCCTACCTCTACACCCACAGCGACACCCACGGCTCCGCCATCGCCGTCGCCACAGGCGCCAAGAGCCAGTACTTCCGCCGCCACATGGCCGCCCACATCGGCCGGCCCGACGACTGGGACGGCCCGATGTTCCCCGGCACCGACAACATACGCCGCACCCTCGACGCCGGCCGCAGCCTTCCCCGCTACCTGTAGTCCCGAGGACGCCACCATGATCGCCGACCTCCACGCCCGCGAGCTGTCCGCGCACCGATGGGGCGCGAAGGCATCCCGCCTGTCCCAGGCCGCCCGCCACGGAATCGCAGTCCCCCCGGGCCTATGCCTCGACACCGCCCAGGCATCAGCACCCCCCACACATCAGCACGAGGTGATCACCGCCTGGCTGACAGCCCGCCGCCCCGCGACCATCATCGTGCGCTCATCCAGCACCGACGAGGACACCCAGGACACCAGCGCAGCCGGACGCTACCTCACCCTCCGCGACATCGCCCCCGAGCCGGGCGCGGTCCTGGCCGCCGCCCACCAGGTCCACCAGGTCCACCAGGCCCTGGCCCCACCGGGCCAGCCCCCCGCCGGCTCCGTGATCGTCCAGCAACAACTGCCCGCCGAACTCATGGGCGTCACCTTCACCCACGACGACGGCTTCCTGACCGAGGGCAGCCCGCTCGCCGCCGCAGTGACCGACGGCGAACCCCCGACATTCCGCATGAACTGCCGCAACGACGGCTACACCCTGCACGGAACCCTCCAAACGGTGCCCCCCGCCCTCCTGGCCCACGACCTCCAGCGCCTCATCGCCCGCCTGCACGAGGTCTTCGACTTCCCGCTCGACATCGAGTGGGCGACCGTCGCCGGCCACCCCTTCCTACTCCAGGTACGCCCTGTCACCGCCCCGACGGAGGAACCCGCATGATGGGCAAGACCGAAGCGGTGGCAACCCTGCGCCGCCTGGGCCTGGACCAGACCGCCATCGCGGCCTACGAGACCGCCGCCGACCTCGATCCCGCAACCATCGAGCGCGACCTTGGCGCGGGTAAGCGCTACGTGGCACGTGCCAGCGCATCAAGCGCGGCGCTCAATCTGCCGCGCCTACTCAACGCCACCGCCGCTGAGGTATGCCAGTGGGCCGCTCAGCTGGAAACCGGGCTCGGCATCATCGTCCAGGAGTACGGCGAACTGGCCTTCTGCGGCCAACTCGCCGTCTACCCCGATCTCCTGCTCTTCGAGATCGTCTCGGGTATGTGGGAGATGCGCGCGGGCCAGCAGCCCTACCAGATGACGGGCACCTGGACGCCAGCCCACGCGGTGCACTGGACCGAGTCCTGCGGACCCATCGGGGCCCAGAGCTGCACATGGCTGTACGAACCGGATTCCTCACTCGGCCAGGTCGAAGACTGGATGATCTCGGTGACCCAGCACTGGGTCGCCTCGTCGACTCAGGCGCTGCAAGAACTCCTGGCATTGCACCGAAACACCCCGTACGGACTGAAGTTCCACTACACCCCTCACGGCGGCATTGCGGCACAGAACCTTTACTCCGACGTCCCCGCTCCCGCCGACGTCCGCCGGTCCGGGGTTCCAGAGGGCTGTCCGGTCGTCCGTGGTGTGGACGATCCCGTACCGGAGGCAGACGCGGTCCTGCTCGAGGTGTCGGTGTGCCGCGAGGACGCAGCACTGTTCGACGGCCTCGTCACCCGACTCCAACGAGCCGGGACCACCCATGTCTACGTCCGCTCAGGCCTGCTCTCACACGCAGCCATCCGACTCCGCGAGGCAGGCTTCGACGTCACAGCAGCCGGATGAGATACGGACACGGGCAGAAGGGAAGCTGAGCGGGCTCTGAGCCGGACCTCACGCGTCGACGCTTTCGCTGAACCGGCTGCCCAGCAAGACCAGCCGCTCCTTGAAGGCGCCACGGGCCTCGGCCTTGCGCTCAGCGACCTCGCGCAGGCGCTTCTCGTCCACACCCAGGTCGTCCGCGATCGCCAGCACCACCTCGAAGACGTCTGCCAGCTCCTCCACCACGGCCGAGTCACCGGTAGCGGCAAGGACCTCATCTACCTCTTCCTGGAGCTTCGCACGAAGCCGCTCCCGGTACTCCGGCAGATCGGCCTGGTAGACCTCTGGGACCTTGCCGTCGCCCCGGATGATCTCAGGAATACGATCCCTGACCAGCTTCCCAGAGGTACCCACAGTAACTTCCTCCCCAACAGGGCCGAGCGGTAGCACCCCCGCAAGGCGCTATGCGCAGGAAGCCTAGTGCCAGCCAACTGCCGCTGCGGACCGAGCAGACCACACCGAGGGGGCCTCGTAGCTCAGCGCCCGTGTAAGTGCTGATCCACAGTTCTCGGTCGGAGGCCCGGCCCAGCTGGTCGAGCGTACCGTGCAGATCATCGCCGACAGCGGCTTCGCGGGGACTCGCCCTCGCGGGAATGCGACGTCAAGTGCGGTCCCTGCGTCCCGGCGAGAACTGTCCTGAATCGCTGGGCCCGACCGCGCGCACTTTCCGATGTTCTTGAGTCATACGCCCGCGCGCAGGAGGCAGCACCGCTACGGTAGGCCAGCTTCACAAGGCATTGGCCGCCCCGCTGTCCTCCGAGGAGCCGCATGCCGCACAGCCAGGAGGGCGACCGAACGGCCGGCGGCGCCGGAGTGCGGAGACCGTGACGTGGGGTGCTGGGGGTCGTTGGCCTGGTGTGAGCGTTCAAGGCATCCTAAATGCGGCATTCCCCGAGCCGCGCCGATACGGCGCTGGTGAACCTGGTGCCCGCTGACGGCTGGCCGATCTGCGGCCCGGTGCGTGGAAGGAGCATCAGCACCTGCGGGCGGAAGTGCCGCACCCGCCCAGGCGGCCCGTGCCCGCCCTGCCCCGGACGGCCTGGGCTGGACTGTGATCCCGCTGATCGTCACCCGCAGCATGGAGCCAGCCTGCTTCCTAGTCGATCCGAAGGTGCCCTTCTCGATCGGCGACCACCTCGCCCAGGTTCGGGCCGCCCCGGCGATCTCGTGCCCAGGCTGGAACAGCCTGGACCGATGGCAGAATGGCGGCGCTGGTACGTGGGCAGTTCCCCCTCATGCTGCCGCCGGGCTTCAGGAAGTGGATCAGATGGCTGGGCTGCATCTCGCGCCGGTACAGAGTCCGGCAAACCGTCATCCAGTTGTCTCAAGAAACTCCTTGATCACCGGGACGCTTCTGTGCTGGCGGAACTTGGATCGCAAATCGGCCAAGGCGGTGCTGCCGCGAGCGGAGCTCACGCCTCCCAAGTGCTCGACTGCTCGTCGTGCCGTGCCGACCGCCTCGTCGAGGTCGTTCAGTGCCAGGTGGGCTTCAGCTGCGCGAGCCTCATAGATCGCTGCCCCGCGTGGGAACGAATCCCCGTCGTAGGTCTCGCTCCGGCTGGATGCGGCTGCTTGCTCGAAATGGCGCAGGGCCAGTGCGGGGCGGCCGAGGTTCAATGCGGAACTGCCCAACAGCTGGTGGATTTCGCCCTGATTGACCCAATATAGCGATGACAGATCATCGTGGAGGGAGGCCGTCTTCCCGTAGGCGCCCAGAGCGGCGTTGGCCGCGCGGTCGGAGGCCCGAGGGTCGTTGGCGCGGGCGTAAGCGCGGCAGGCGCGAGCGTGCAGCATGGCGGTCATCCGCGCCGAGCCGGTGACACGGCCGTACGCATGGGCGGTCTCCACCAGGGACGCGGCGGCTCCTGGTTCGTTGGTCGAATAGCACTTGATCGCCCAGAAGGCGAGCGTGTTCGCTATGACCTCGGGATTTCCAGACTTGAGTGCGAGGTCAGCGGCCGTGGCGAAGTGTTCCTCTGCTGTATCCGGGTCACCGCTGTCGTAGGCGGTCCATCCTGCGGCGCGTTGCGCGTCGGCGGCGACGGCTACGAGCCGTCGCTCAACGGACTCGGTATAGGACGACGAGCTCAAGGTGTCGTTGATCATGCGGTACTCGCCGACGGCTCCGGAGTAGACGTGGCCGGAGCCGATGCGGTCGTCGAGGTGACGCAGCGCGTCGAGGCGCTGTTCATGCAGTGAGGCGGTGCTCGCTCCAATGCGGCGGCCCGCAGTGGCGCTCTCGGCGGACGCGGGCATCGTGAGGGCAGCAGCCACGCCGCTAGCTGCCGAGAGGATGAGAAACCTCCGTCGTTGCACGGGGTCACCTGCCCTTTCTGGGGCGTCGTGCAGGGATGTCGTTGCGTGACGCGCGGTCAGGAGCACGTCGGGTACCGCGCGCTCGAGCCAGGTTGGCCACCCGAGCCTGATGACATCGGTCGCGGACACGTTGAGGAGATCGGCGAGAGCCAGCTGCGTGTACCGGTCCGGTGTAGTTCCCTTCTTCCACCGGTCGAGCTTCTGCCGGTGGGCCTCCAGCCCTCCGTAACCGAGCTTCTTGTGCCGCTCCGCAATGCGCCGCAGGAACGCCGCAGCACTTCCTCCGTGGTGCTGGACCAAGTATTCGAGCAGGACCGCTATGTCGCTCAACGATCGCCTCCGCAGCCGGGCTTGCCGTATTCACCAGTGTCGCCGGGGCCGCGGCCGCACGGGAGGGGGCCACTGAGGTGGATGACATCAGGATGACGGCAAGACCACCAGAGATGACGCCCGCGCCCTTCCAGCACGTAGCAGCGGGGAGTCTCCTATGGGGAGGCCAAACCTGCTGCCTGAACGCACACGTTCGCGGCTGGACCCAATCAGGTGCTCCACGGCCTCGTTCCCAAGTGCGCTGCCTCTACACGCTGGTCTGGCCAAAGGGGGAGAACAGTGTCGACGCCACCTCCCGTACGCGGAACTGCGGAGCACGGCCGTAGGGCACCGGGACCGATACACCCACCGGCGCCCGGAACCACCGCTCCAGTAACCGGAGCCGCGTACGCCATAGCGCGAGGGGTGGTGTGCTCGCGGTCGGCCTGGAACGAGATGTTTCGAGACTGCAACGCTGAGCTGCTGCAACGCACGGTCTACGCGTTTCTGTTCGCTCTGAACAGCGGGACGGACACTCCCGTCGTCCTGGCCCCGCCGGCCGGGGACGAGTACCGGCCGGTACTCCGGGCATTGCGAATCGCCCCGGCGCAGACCCTCCTCGATCACACGCGTTCCTGGGTGCCTCGGCCGCACAAGGGCACCGTCGGCCGGCTGAACGAGTTGCGCCACCTGATCGACGTCGGCAGGTTCCCGGGATTCAGCTTCGCCGACGGCGAGGGGCCGGAGCGAAGCGGACTGCCTGAAGACCTTCCCCTGTGCTGCACGGCCGCGATGACGGACGAAGGCATGCACTGGACACTGTCCGCCCCCCGTGAGCGTGCGGACGAGGCATGGCTCGGTTCCGTGCTCCGGCAGGCGACGACGGTCCTGGCCACCGCCGGCCAGGACCCGACGCTGTCCCTGGACGACCTCGCCAGGACCGTCCGCGCCGCAACCTTCAACATCCGGGTGATCACATCGGCGGGCTTCGCCGACCTCGCCGCCTCACTGAGGTCTTGGGGCACCACGATCGGCCTGCCGTTGAACGTACGCCGCATCGAACGGGAAGAGGCAATCGTCGCCGCGCCGGGCCCAGGTGTACTCAAGCCTCGGAGCTGGGGCGCGAACTTGGCCGTGATCGCGCCCGGCCTGACACTCCTGGCACCCCGCAATGAGGCGCTGCCCGCGACCAGCAGCATCGAGCTTGCCGGTCGACTCCCTGACGGCACGCCGATCGCAGAGGTGAACGCGAACGAGACACGGGAGCTGTTCGACGAGATCGTCGTCCGGGCCCGGTATCTGCGCGCCGGCATCCAGATCAACGACAGCGACGTGGTGCTCGACGTCGGCGCGAACATCGGCGTCTTCACGCTCTTCGCCGCGTCCCAGGCATCCCAGGTCCAGATCTATGCCTTCGAGCCTGTCCCCGCCGTGGCCGACGTGCTTGAGACCAACATTCGCGCCCACGGGCTGGCCGCGCGCGTGGAGCGAGCAGCACTCGGGCGCACCAGTGGCCGGGAGGCCTTCACGTTCTACCCCCAGGCCTCGCTCCAGTCCGGGTTGTATGCGGACACCGCGGCCGACGAGGAGGTCGTACGCGGGTATGCCCGCCAGCAGACCGACGCCCGCGCGGCGATCGCCCCAGGGCTGAAGGACCAGGTCGCCGATGCCCTCGCCCCGGCGATTCACCGGCGCGCCGCCCTGCCTCAGACGTTGACCGTGCCAGTGCGGCGCCTGTCCGAGTGGATCCGGGAGCAGGACATCGACCGGATCAACCTGCTGAAGGTTGACGTCGAGCGCGCCGAGGAGGACGTGCTGCTCGGCATCGACCAGGCGCACTGGCCGCTCATTGACCAAGTCGCCGTCGAAGTCCACGACACCGAAGGCCGTATGGACCGCATGGTCGCGCTGCTGCGCGCGCACGGGTTCGACACCACGGTGGAGCAGGACGAGCTGTTCGCCGGGTCGGAGATCCGCATGCTGTACGCACGCCACCCCGCACGGGCCCGGGCCGGGGCGGCATGGATCCCGCAGCAGATCGAGACCGCCGCCCGCTGGGCCGAATCGTCCGCGCTCCCCGTCGTGGTCACGGTCCCGCCCGGCACCACCGACAGCGATGCGGCACAAGTCCGTGACGAGGCGACCGCGCGCGGCCTGTCCTGGGTTCAGCCGCCGACCGACGCTTCACCCCTGACCTGGGCGGAAGCGTTGCTGCGCTGCATGACGGCAGCGGAGCGGCCCGTCGTCAAGGCGCTGGTCGTGGACGCGGACAACACGCTCTGGGGCGGCGTATGTGGTGAGGTGGGCCCCGAACACGTCCAGACCGGCGCCCCGTACCGGGAGGTGCAGGAGTTCTTACGTCGGCAGCACCGGGCGGGCCGCGCGCTCGTGCTGTGCTCCCGCAACAACATCGAGGACCTGCGCGCGGTGTTCGCCGCGCATCCCGATATGCCGCTGGGCCTGGACGACTTCGTGGCCGTGCACGCCACATGGGGCCGCAAGTCCGACGCGATGACAGCGATCGCCGAGGAACTGGGCTTCGCCACCGAGAGCCTGGTGTTCATCGACGACAGCCCCGCGGAGCGGACCGAGGTCGCCCTGCAGCACCCGGCGATGACCGTGGTGGACATGCCCGCGGACCCGACTGCGATCCCGGAGGCCCTGCACGCTACCTGGCAGCTCGCCGTCGATGGCGGCACCACGGCGGAGGACCGCGCCCGCGCCCGGCTGTTCGCCCAGGAAGCCGAGCGCCGCGCCGCCGCGGCCCAGGCGCCCGACCTGGCTGCATATCTGCGGGAGCTCGACCTGACGGTGGAGATCGCACATGCGGACGAAGCTGACGCGGACCGGATCTGCCAACTAGCTTCACGCACCACCCAGTTCAACCTCCTCCTGCGCCGCCACAGCCCGCTCACGGTGCGTCAACTCCTCACCGGGCCCGGCATCGCGCTCACCGTCCGGGTGCGCGACCGGTTCGGTGACTACGGGCTCGTCGGGTTCGCCTTCGCCGACGCCGATGCCGGGATCCTGCACCTCCGGGACTTCTTCCTCAGCTGTCGGGCCCTGGGGCGCAACGTGGAATGGCGACTGCTGCAAGCCCTGGGGGAGCGGGCGAAGGCCGCGGACCTGGGCGCTGTGGAACTGCATGCCGTGACCGGGCCCCGCAATCAGCCCGCCCATGCCTTCGTCCGCACTGCACAGGCGCACTTCGCCGTGTCCTCCCGCCCCGCCACCGCACTACTGGATTCCTCCCGCCTCGCGCGAGCGGACTGGCAGCAGATCGAGGCCCCACGCCAGTGCCGGCCACGCCCAGGAGCGACCGCTGCCCAGGTCCTTGACCTCCCGCACGTGCACTGGCCCGTGTCCCTCGAGGCCGTTCACCGCGCGGCTGCTATCACCCACCCCGGCGAGCATCCCGCGCTCTCCATGGTCTTCGTCGCCCCGGAGACAGCCACCGAGCGCCAGATCACCGCCGTGTGGGAGGAGAGCCTCGGCGTTCGTCCCATCGGCGTCCTGGACGACCTGTTTGCCCTGGGCTGCGACTCGCTGACCGCGGCGATGATCTGCGTCCGGCTGCACCACACCGGCCTGCAGCTGACCGTCGTCGACCTGTTGCAGCAGCCCACGGTCCGGGGCTCTGCCCGCATGGCGCGTCCCGTCGCGGCAGCACCCGCACCGGCGGCCCGCAGGGACACGGGCGAGCAGCCGTTCGCTTCCTTGGGGCAGGCGCGCATCTGGGCCGCCGAGAAGATCCAGCTGCAGGGCAACACCCAGATCATCCCCACCGCCCATCGCGTCACCGGGCCCCTCGACACGGGCCGGCTTCGCCAGGCGTTCCAGGCCGTCGTGGCACGGCATCCGGCGCTGCGCACCGCGCTGGACGATCACGAGGGAAGGCTTCGCTGTCGCCTGATGCCGCCCGGCGGCTTCGACCTGGAGCTCTGGGACCTTACGGAGGGTCCGACAGGAGGCCGTGACGAGGCGGCGGACCAGGCCGCGCGCGTGTTCTTCGCGAAGCGCTTCGACCTGGAGCGGGGCCCATTGCTGCGGGCGGCCGTGATCCGTCTGGCTACGGACGTCCACCTTCTGGTGGCGGCGGCGCATCACGGCGCCTGCGACGGCTGGTCTGTGGACGTGCTGCACCGGGACCTCAGCGCCGCCTACGCGGACCCTGACGCACTCGCGAGTCCGGCACCGGTGGCGTTCTCGCGCTACCAACGAGCCGTGGCCGACCGTATGGAGCGGGGCGACTTCCAGGCCGCAGTCGAGGAGATCCACGACGCGCTCGGACCGCTCCCGCAACCAACGGTGGCGTCAGCGTTCGCGTTCCCGCACGAGAAGACATCGGCACCACGGCACGTGCGGTTCGCTCTCGATCTGGCGCTGACCCAACGGGTGCGTAGGGCAGCCCAGACCTACGCCACCACTCCGTTCCATCTCTACCTCGCCGCCTACCAGCTGATCCTGGCCGCGGCTACCGACGCCACGGCGGTGATCAGCGGCAGCCCGGTGGCCAATCGGCACGATCCTGCCTACGCGGACACCGTCGGCTTCATCGCGAACCTGGTGCCCATCCGAGCCCGGATCGACTGGTCCGCCCGCCTTGGACCGCATCTGCAGGCGGCGATCGAAGCCAGCACGCGAGCACTGCGTCACGCCGAGGTGCCGTACGGGCTGCTCACCCAAGCCCGCCCGGCCTCCGGAGGCCTGTTCGGCAACCTGTTCACGCTGCAGCCGCCGCCCTCCCACCACCTCACCCTCGGAGCCTGCTCGGTCGCCCCAGTCGAACCTGCGCAGTGGCCACAGCCCTACCCGCTGATGCTGGACCTGCAGGAGCACCCCGACGGTGCGAGCGTGCTCCTGCGCATCGACACCCACGCAGGCGTGCCCGCAAGCGCCGACTGGATCGCCGAGGCCTACCCGCTCGTCCTGGACGCGGTCAGCTCCCGGCCGGGCCTGCCACTGGAACACCTGCGTGCCGTGCTGCGCCCGCCCCTCCCCGCGACGGATCAGCCGGCACAGCGGCGTCTGCCCGACCCGAACGGACTGGAGACCACCCACGATGTCTGACCCCCACGACCCCGCAGCGCACACGAGTCGTCTGTCCGGGGCCGCCCGCTCCGCTCCCGTGCACACCCTTACCGAGGCATTCGACGCCCAGGCCGACCGCACCCCGGATGCCACGGCGGTAGCTGACGACCGCACCCACGTCAGCTACCGCACCCTGCAACACACCAGCGCCGTCCTGGCACAGGTACTGCACGAGCGGGGTGTCGCCCCAGGCGACCGGGTCGCCCTCTGCATGGGCCGACGGATTCCGCTGCTGACTGCGCTGCTGGCCATATGGCGCTGCGGCGCCCACTACGTTCCGCTCGACCCCACCTGGCCGCCCGGCCTCATCGACGACCTCCTCGCCGATGCCGCGCCCCGGCTCCTCCTCACCGACGCGGACACGACCAGCCTGCCGACGCACGCCGTCGCCGGCTTGGCCGTGCTCCGCGCCGACGAGCCGCACACGGTGACCACTTCTACGGCGGGACCGTCCTCGCGGGCCCAGCTCTCCGGCACCGCCTACCTCATCTACACCTCCGGAACGACCGGCCGGCCCAAGGGCGTCCCGGTCACCCACGGCGCGCTGATGCAGTACTTGACCTGGGCCTCCCACCACTACGACACCGCAGGCGGCGCCGGCACCCTGGTCCACTCCTCGATCGCCGCCGACCTGACCGTCACCAGCCTGCTGCTGCCGCTCATGACCGGGCAGCGCGTCCAGCTGGTGCCGTCCGACGACCCGGGAGACGTGGCCCGGACCCTCAGCGAAGCGCGTGACCTGAGCCCGCTGAAGGTGACCCCCGGCGGCCTGCGGTTGCTGACCCGGCTCCTCACCGGCGAGCAACTGGGCCGCGCGGTGCGGCATCTGGTCGTCGGCGGCGAGCAACTGACCGCCCACGCCCTGTCGGACCTGGACGTTCCCGGCCTCACGGTGACCAACGAGTACGGGCCGACCGAGGCCACCGTCGGCTGCACATGGTTCACCTTCCGATGCGGCGCACCCGTTCCGGACCCGGTGCCCATCGGCCGGCCGGTGTGGAACACCACCGTGGAACTGCGCACCCCGGGCACCGGCGAACCCGTCCCGTGCGGCGGCACGGGGGAACTCGTCGTGGTGGGGCCCCAGGTGGCCGCCGGATACCAGGACCGGCCAGAGGAGAGCGCCGCCCGGTTCTCCACCGACACGCGGGGCGATCACGCCTACCGCACCGGTGACCTCGCCCGGATCCGGCCCGATGGACACCTGGAGATGCTCGGCCGGATCGACGAACAGCTGAAGATTCACGGCTACCGCGTAGAACCCGCCGAGATCGAAGCCGTCCTGACCGGTGACCCGTCCATCGCCGACGCCGCCGTCGTCGCCACCCGCACCGGCGCGACCGGGGCCCCCGTCCTGAGCGCCTTCCTCGTCCCCGCGACCACGGCCCAGAAGGCCAGCGTCGTCGAGCTGGCCCGGACCCTGTGTGAGCGGCAGCTGCCCTTCTACGCCCGGCCCGACCACCTGCGCGTCCTGGACGCCCTGCCCCTGCAGCCGAGCGGCAAGGTCGACCGCCGCGCCCTGGCCGCGCTCTCGGCCCCGGCCCCCGCCGACCTCGAAGGCCTGGCGGACCACGATGATCCGGTCCTGGGCACACTCGCCCGGCTGTGGACCGGCATCCTGGGCGAGCCGCCGCACAGCAGGGAAGCGAACTTCTTCACCAGCGGCGGCGACTCCCTCAAGGCCGTCCTCTACGCCAACGCCGTACAGCGCGCCGGCCTGCCGCTGACGGTCCACGATGTCCTGCACCACCGCACCCTCGGCCGGATCGCGGAGGTTCTCACGACCGCCCAGGCCGCCGACGAGGCACCAGTTGCCGACGGGCCCGTTCCGCTCAGTGCCCTGCAGACCGCGATCCTCACCAGCCGGCCGGTGCTCGGGGCCTGGGCTTTGCGGTACTCATCCGACGCGCCGCACCAGGACGTCGATCCGATCCGGCTGCAGCAGGCGTTCGAAATTGTCGTGCACCGGCATCCGGCACTGCGCTCCACCTTCTCCTTCGCGGACAGCGGAGGCTGGTCGGCCCGGCTGGCCCCGTTCGCTGCGCGCGGCATCCACCTCCTGGACCTGAGCGGGCACCAGGCCGGGGACCACGACGAGATCGTGCACCGCCGCCTGGCCGAGCGCGAGGGACACCTCGACCTGAC
>Ga0307517_10008515_pt1 | contig 14708 bp, 12 predicted proteins | sample 23_EM_MG_FD_194515 | JGI IMG/M metagenome (GOLD analysis project Ga0307517, IMG submission 194515) | Populus trichocarpa ectomycorrhiza microbial communities from riparian zone in the Pacific Northwest, United States - 23_EM | ecosystem: Host-associated > Plants > Roots > Unclassified | place... | reverse complement strand
GTATTGATGCCGATATCTACTACAGACTGCGTTAAAAAGGGCGTGATCAATTGCAGCAAACTGCCAATGCCCAAACCAAATAATAACTGAATAACCAGTTTGCGGTAGGTTATCAAATAGCGCAGCAGGAACGACCATCTTACCTCGCTGCCTTTTTCATCTTCCTGCTCATAAAACTGCGGGGTGGGGCTCAATAGCAAGGCGATGCCTGACCCATTATCCGTTGCCCAGTTCCGTTTAAAGTCTTCTTCGTTTAAAGTGACCAGGCCATTACCGGGATCGGCTAAGTAATATTTATGGTTTTTTATTTTATATAACACCACAAAATGGTTTTGCCGCCAGTGCAGTATGCAGGGAAATTCGGCGTCTTTCAGGTCTTTTACATTCAGTTTTACGCCTAATGAGCGGAAACCTGTCTTTTCAGCGGCATCGCTAATGCCTAGCAACGAAACCCCTTCCCTGTTGATCTCGCAGAGTTTCCGTAAAGTTTGTACTTTAAAATTACGGCCATAATACTTGGCCACCATACGCAAACAGGTGGGGCCGCAGTCCATTTGATCGGGTTGTTTGTAATAAGGAAAGGTGCTCATCCTGTTTATTTACTTTACTTCATACCGATACACAGCCTGCCCAATTTGCCGTTATCGCATATTAAGACAGCTTATGATTTTTAGAGATTAGATAATGTTTTTATAGCCTGATTTTAAAGAATTAATTACTTTGCCGACCTTTTTGCAACAATGAAGATATCATCAATTCCAGCGTGCGGTGGTTGGCATTATCGATCCTAAAGCCTCTGAAAATAATCTTTCCGTCTTTGTCTATCAGAAAATTTTCGGGCTCACCATTTACGCCATAGTATTTAGAGGCAAACTCCGAGCTGCCCCTGAGTGGAATAAATGAAAATTTTGTGTTTTGTAAAAGGGGAAGTACATAAGGGTCTTGTTGGGGGGAAACGTTGATCCCAAGGTAAGCTACATCTTCACCCTTAAATTTATCAATCACCGCCTGGAAGTGTGGAAACTCTGCCCTGCAGGGGCTGCAAGCCGGGAACCAGAACGTAAGCAATACTACTTTACCTTTCAGGCTTTCCAGACTTAACTTGCCATTACTGGTATAAAGGCCCAACTCAAATGGGTAAGCGGCAACGGCTGTGCTATTCCTGATCGTCTCAATATCTTTCACAACTTGCTCCTTATCCATACCTATTTTCTTTCCATACAATTCAAGCGCTGTACCAAGCTGATCAGTGGGCAGTTTTGCAAATTTTACAGCCAGGCTGTCGTAAGCAGCTTTAACATCACCAGCTTTTTCCTGCAAAGCAGCTTTCTTCAATGCTATAAAGTCATTAATGTAATTAAACCCTGAAAGTTTTACCCGGTCGAGTTCAATAATGGCATCCTTATAGTTTTGATTTTTCTCTAATTTGTTGATTTGTATCAATGATTCAGCCACTTGTTTGCGGATATTCCAATCGTTGTCCTCGCCCATCCCGTTGATTAACGCTAAGGCTTTTTCAGGATCTGTTTGCATATAGTCATCAGCCAAAGGTATCATTCCAGACGCTGACCACTTAAATTTTTGCGGGGGGTATAATTTACGGAGTTCCTCGAAATAATTTATCCTGTCGTTAATATTTGTGGAGCGTTCGGCTAGCCAATATAGGGCTGTGGCGCCTTGTGCACTTGCCGGGAAACGCTTTACAAAATCAAAAACTTTCTGCTTATAATCGTTCGGATCGCTGTCAGAAAAAGACCGAAGATAACCAAATGCGTAACCGGCGTTTGAAGTGTCCGCAAGCATCGCTTTTTTTATGTACTCTCTTGACAGTTTCTTTTCGCCCCTTGTAAATGCATCATCAGAGAGCATGGCCCATATTTTAGCGTTTTGAGGTTCCATTGCGGCAGCTCTTTCCAAAAACTCCCGCCCCTGCAGCATTTCGGCCCGGTAATAAACAGTACCGATGGACAAGGGGATATTTATATTTTCAGGATATTTTTTCATCCATTCCTCGTATTGGGCTATGAGAAGCGGATTATTTAAGCCCATCGCGTAAATATAAGTTTTATGCGCTTCCAGGTTGTCCGGGTTAACCTCCACCGCTGCCCGGGCTTTTTTTATTTCGTCAGGGGATGCAGAGCTGGTCCGAGTAGAAATTTGAGCCAAAACCTGCCCAGCGGAACAGACTATTAGTAATAAAATTACATATACCGCATATTTTAGATTGTTTTTCATCATTGCATTGTTTTTAAAGACTCTAATAGAACCATCTACAGGGCAACGACAATTATCGCCCTGGTGCGAGTATCCAGCGAAAACCTGTGTATAGCATACCCGTGTCTCTTAAATAATACACCATAAGCTTTTGCACTCATGCCCTGCCCCATTCTCGCGTCAGGTCGAGGTGTTCCTTTGCTTTTACTATGTTAATCAATTGTTTAGAAAGCACCCTATTTACAGCATTATCTTTGCAATTATTTCACGTGAATTTCAAGTTTTAGTATTCTTTACGGATTGTCAGGGTAATGGCGAAATTATTACCGTCAGTGAAAACATACCACTGATGCCATACATCGTCAAATGTAAATTGATCAACTACTGGTCCAACCATACTGTAATCACTCTTTCGGTCAAGTTTGTCATAATCAACCGGGTATTCGTCTTTCTTTAGTAAATCCATGTCAATTCCGGGCATTTTAAGATGGCCACGTCCATTATACCAAATGGAATCTTTACCATAATATGATGGTGGAAGCGTTTCAAATATTGCTATGACACCATCATCCGGAAATTGAATGTTATATTTAGAAATATCGACACTAACCAAATGTTTCCTTTTTGAATTATAAATAACGATGCTATCCTTTATCAACTCTTGATCCGGAAATAGGCTGTCTTTGCTTTTTGAATATAAGCGAACTCTAAAAGGTTTTTCTATGCCATGTAGTTCATCATGCAATACATATTCTATAGAGGTGATTGTCCCCTTAATCTTTGCTTTGTTCGATATGAACTGTGCAAACTCTTCATTCGGATTTGGAATCCTGTGAGAATTATAGTCCTTCTTTATATCTCCTAAAATAGTCTCCTGTGGTGATTTTATTGTAACCTCTTTTAAGGACATTATTAATGGAGAAAGCCTTATACTATCCGGGAATTTATTATTTGGATCTAATATTATTACTTGTGGCTTATAACCGATACAGGTAAAATAAACACTATCATTTTTCTTAATTAAAGTTTTATCAATATCAATTATTCCGGCAATATTTGAACTAAAATATTTTGTTTTGTTAAGTGAAACTGTTACTGCAGCGATGCCTTTATTAGTAATATTATCTACAATAATGAGATGCCATAATGTTTGTTCCGCTTTTTGCTGAGCAAAAACCCAATCTGTTATGGACATTAGGATTATTAACGATATGAGAAAAGACCTATTCACAGATTTCATAAGATGACTTTAAAAATACCTACCTAACAAAATCTCAATTTTGCTAGGTAAGTTTACAATATTGTTTAGCTAAACTAAGTGATAATTAAGACAAATCAACACTCCCAATAAGAAGCGCAAGCCTGTCCTGGATTGCCGCAACTATCATCGCAATAAACATCACATTGATATTGACAACCAGAAGGCGCACATACCTTTTTGGGGTTACTATCTGTAGCAGTGCAAGTTGGAGGTGGATAGCCACCCAAAACATTTTTCATTTCAGATCTGCTGAGTTTTTCAAATTTGTTCATAAAATTAAGTCTTGTAAATTATTTATTTTTACCGTAACCACGCTCCGGCATTTAAGCTGCATGTATTGAAAAGTGCATGTCTCCTTTACTTTCTCGAGAAGTATCTTTATATGCTTTCCAGCATGTATTTTAAATCCGGCAGCTGGTACAATTCGGGCAGGCGGTAGCCGTTAAGCAGCAATGTTGGCGTAGCGGTCACCTCTGCCATTTTGCACCAGGCTTTTTGCTTGTCCAGTTTATGGTAATTAGCTTCGTTAAGTGTAACGGGATAAACTTTTGCCCATGCTTTGTAGTCTTTTTGCTTTTGTTCGTACCAGTCGTTAAGGGCTTGTTTAACTATAGTTTTGTCCGGCAATTCATTCAGCGCCATCAGGTGCCGGCTTACAGGCGTTTTTATATCTTCATCGGTGTTATTAGCTGTAAAAACGATGCGTGCCTGAATATCGCCACGTTGTTCCAATAGCTCATCCAGTAATTGATGCATTTTAGAGCATGGCGGGCAATAGGGTTGGTTACCATCGTAATACTGTTATTAGCTTCCACATTGCCCAAAACTATCGACCAGCTATCATCAGGTTGAGCATATTTTGGCTGTTCGTGCAGTAATTTTTTGAACAACTCGGTATTGTATTTGAATTTCCGAAGCTGCTGTTTCAGCGGGTTTAGCTGTTGTAGTTTCAGGAACAATGGTTTCAGCATCGCCCATAAAATAACAGGCATTAAGAAAGCAATAAGTAATGCACTCCATCCGGCTGTATTTGGAAATGTAAATGGCGACTCAAAATAGGTAACCAGCGGAATAAACTCCAGCCATAGCAAAGCCTGCACGGTGCAGCATAACACACACCACTGTTTGGCTATACGAGCCTGGTAGTAGATGGAATAAAAGGTATAAGGAAGGCTGATGATGTTTAAAACAGCCAGCACCTGCATAATGGATGACGAGTGCCCGGCAAATAACAATACAACCCACGTACCTGCAAAATAAAAAAAGCCTGCCTCGCTCCAGGAAAGCCCCTCAAATACTTTTGCCGCTTTTGATGATAGTATCACATTACAATTTGTTTTGCTCCCGCCCTGGCAAAACTTTTGAATAAGCGGGTTATTGCTATCAATGGACTGCACCAATAAAAGTATGGATGTGATAAGCCCGGCGGTTTTGAAAGCCGTGAGCAATAATATTTGCCACGTGTAACTTGTAAAATAACCGGTATGAAATGTTATTGCCGCTATAAACACAAACAGTAAACCTGCGGTGATCAATGGCATTTTGAACCGGCTTAAAATAGTTTCTGCCGATTTGAACCGTTCCTTATCAGCCCTTGGTTCGGCGGTTAATACTACGTCGTCAAATATTTTTTTGAATTCTTTTAAAGTTGTCTTTTGCATGTTCCCTTTTTCGTTTGAAAAAAGGATGCGATCATTATTTATTTCATTGATCAATACAAAAATCGCCGCTATTGACACGGGTATGGGCAATAAACGGAGTGGGAACAATGGGCAACTCATCGGCTTGCAGCCTAAAAGCATTATTTTCAATATGAAAATTGCTTAGTACATCGCTGATAGAAAGCAGGCTTGGATAATCGGGGTGTTTTTCTAATTCGGCAATAACAATATCAGTCCTGATATTGATTTTCATTTTTTTCAGCAGTTCAATAAGAACCGCATCAACATTATTGTGTCGGGTTAAGGTTATCATAGGTACAATGTGTTGAGACAAATGTCTCCGGTTTAATTAAAACTAAGCTATGCTGTAAAGTTCAAATAAACAAACGGTGTTTTCACCATATTTTAGCGGGTGGAAACACGGCATTTTCAAAAACTGACGTATTAGTATGTGTAATATTTATCAAAACAGTCTTTAGCCATCATGCGCAGGCAGTTTAAGCGGCATGTATTACCAAAGTGGATGCTTTGCAAAGTATTTTTATTCTACCTTATACCGGTACACTTGCCTGCCTAAATTTCCGTCCGCATCTATGCCTTCAACAACTAGCCGGTAGGTACCTTTGTTATCTGCATTAAAATAGCTAAACGAGGCGTTGCCATCCTTATCTGTGACTACATTTGGCTGCCAATAGATGGTGCTGCGCAAATCGGCCATCTGCTGGTTGGTTTTTGGATTGTCATACTGTGGTGAGTAAAACTCGCGGGCTTTATAAAACCCTTTGGGCATATAGGTGACCACCCCCGGCGCTTCGCGGGAATAGGTCGGTTTTGAGGCACGCTTGGTGGTAACAATAAATCCACCTTTGGCCATTCTCGAGCCATATATCACACTATATTTCAGTGACTTTATTACTTCGATCCCCTCTATATCATCAGGGCGCAGGTCTCTGAACTCACTGGCGCCAACATAATGCCCATCAATCACTATGGCCATCCGGTGCTCTGCAGGACTATTCTGTTGGTCAGTAATATCTGACGGTCTTACCGGTGGAGCAATAAAATCGATCACCCTGTTATTTAAAGGATAACCATTTACATCAAACGTTACCCCTGGTATTACGCCCTGTAAACAATCAATAATTCTTCCACAGATCATTTTTTCCAGTTCCCTGGGGCCGAAGACAAAGTCAGCGTTGCCTGGACCGTTCAGGTTCTCCGAATGTGGTATCAATCGCTCCTTCTTTGCTTCTATCTTCACCTCCTTCAGCGCTATCGCATGTTTATTTATGCCATATTTCTGTTGCTCCCGGTAAAACGCTTTTGCATTTTCTATATAAACAGATCTGCTTGAATCCCCCCGCACATTGGTTTGGTTAATCCTTACAATGACAGGCGGCCAATCCGTTGTATCCAGTTCCAGCGTTACACCGTCTTGCCCCTCGACTACTTTTGATTGTACTACAAACTGGGTGCTGTCTGTAAATGTCAGGTCTTTAAAGGCGAATCTACCGTTGTTATCGGTCAGGGTATCCAGCATAAATGCTCCCCGGGCCTTGCTGAACAAGGTCACCTTCGCATTGGGAGCCGGTTTGCCATTCTTTTTTACCGTTCCCGATATGGTGACCGCTTTTTCGGGCTGGTAGTTGACAATGGGTTGTTCACTGCTTAATACTTTTCTCCATTCAAAATGCCGGTAGCCCTGGGTCAGTAGCAGGTTGTCCAGGTCGGTACTCGCCTTTTCATCGTTATGATTGAAATAATAAGCAGGCTGTTCTATGGTACCTTTTAATTCCGAGGTAAGTAAAATGTTGCTCAGTATGTTGCTTTCATTTAATGTGTCAACCGGCACTTTGGTTTCATCCGTCACCGCAACTGAGAAACTGCCCTGTACTGCCTTATCTTCTTTGTTTTTTGCTTTTAGTATTATCTTTACTTTCTCCCGGGTTGTATAGATGCGTTTCTCCATGTTCAGATCAAGCTTTAGCTGGTCATTATGCTGAATGAAAGCCAGCCTTTCGTTTAAGGGCTCGCCTGTGGAGGAGAATAAGGTAAACTGCATGATTCCGGTAGGGAATTTGTTTTTGGGGATAACAACCGACAAGAACTTTGCATCTGTTTGCCTGGTCTGTGCTGTATAATAGACTGTTCCTCCTGATTTGGCTACCAGGCTTAGCTTATGCAATGTGCTTTCACGACCTGCTGTTATCCTTATCCGTATCGTATCTGCACTGCTGTTGTTAATATTAAGGGTGTAGCCATTGCTCACCGCCCTGGGTAAATCAATGGCCCGAGTTGTCCCATCCTCAAAGGTCACATTGGCTTTATAAGTTTTTCCTGCCTCGGGTACAAAGGTAAATGCCCCCATGCCCAAGTGCGCAGACGTGAAAGCGCATATTTCATTCCCCGCATCATCGGTTACTGTTCCTTTGATTGCTGTTCCCATTCCATCAGGACCTATGGCCTTAAAAGCTATTTTGGAAGTTCCGTCTGCTATTATGTTACCTCCTTCTGGCATAAACTGAACATCGGGCTGGTTTGATTTTCCTTTTTGCCGGAGCGTTTTGTTTTTCGGCACTCCGCTTTCGGGTATCTTTTGGGCAGTGGTACTGCCTACGGCTATAGGTTGCTCAAAAAAACTGTCTTCGCCCTCATTACGCATCCATTGGGTGTATGCCCTGACATAGTAATTCCCTTCTTTCAGTGTATCTGCCAGCGCAAAATCGCCCCAGGCCATACCATCTGTTAATTGCAGTTTGATAGACCGGCTAATCTGCTTATTGATAATCAAATCAACCTGCAATATGCCACTCAGTTGTATAAGCTCATGTTTTTCGCCCTCGGTTACATAGGCTTTAAAATATATCGTATCGCCTGCGGCATAATAAGGTTTGTCAAACTGCAGATAGGCTTTTTCTATGGCATGACCGGCAGTGTAGTTGTTTAATTTGCTGCTTATATTTTTTATCAGAGTACTGTCTATACCTGTTATATTTTCCTCTTGCGGCTCATAGTCCAACGGCAACAACCCGGCTAACCTATTCCTTACCCATACACCATCATAAGTTAAGCTCTTAGGGTTAGTTACACTGCCATTCCTGTCAAACAACACTTTCGGGCTGTTAAAGCTTAACAAGGTATTGTCTTTATTTTCAGGATCGGATAATTTGCTCAGCACACTCCTGTTAAAATGGTGGTATTTATTATAGGTAATGAACAACGCATCGTTATTGCTACTCAGCGTATACAAACCCTGCTTGTCAGGCCCATTTATAATATCCTTGTTTGCTAGCGGAATGGGGACAAGTTTATCAAGGGTTTTGGGCAGATTTGACTTCCTGGTCCAATAGTTTAATGAGTCGCGGAATTTTTTATCATCTTTTAAGATGCTATAAATTCTGAGCTTTTCTTGTATGATACTATCTGCGGGTCGCTGAGGATTGGCGGGCAGACGCAGCACCCTGAAGCCTTCCTGTTCTATCTTATCTGCCAGTGCCGATCGTAAAAAATGCGTTTGTGAGCCTTCGTATACTTCACGTCTCCTTTTTTGCCATTGTTGTTCCTGTTCCGGATTGCCTTTCAGTGTTTCGAGCAATACTGATCCTGAAAAGCTGAATGTCCGGGGCTCTCCATCTTCATTGTTCAGCATAAAGTCTTTAAGCAGGTATTTTATTTTATAGCCCAGGGCATCGTTTTGTATCACTAAAAAATCAACCGATGATGCCGTAAGTGTGCTTGTCTTTTCATCATAGCTCAGGTCCAGCATCTCCGGATTTAATATTTTACATTCTTTGGCTAAGGCCGATGTGCCCAAAAACTCATCCCTAAACCATTCATAATTTCTTTTTCGGTCGGGATCGCTTTTCGGTTTTATCTTTACTTCGTTCAGCGCTATTGCTTTGGGGTAGATCATAATATCGGGTAAATTGATATCGATATTACCAACAGCTATGGTTTTGTTATAGGAGTCAAACCCGATGATAGATACTGCCAGCTCATACTTCCCCGGTTTTACGTTTTTCAGGCTAAAAGTGCCATCCGCACCGGTTTTACCGCCGATAGTGGCATTGCTTAAAAACACACTTGCATCAGGTACTGGTTTGGCATCCGACAAGTTCAATATCCGCCCTCTGATTGTTACCTGGCTTATTGAAGCCAGTGGCAGTAGTAAAATGAATAAGAATAAGATTTTGGTCATAGGTAAATAGTAAAACGTTAGAACAGCTATAGGGATACAATATAGCTAATGAAAATTATAGTTTTTATATAAAGAACTCTTATAACCCTAACCTGCGTGGGGTACTGTCATAAAAAAGAACAGTAATCGGGGTGTTTTTCTAATTCGGCAATAACAGTATCAGGACTGATATTGAACTTGATTTTTTTCAGCAATTCAATAAGAACCGCATCAACACTATTGTGTCGGGTTAAGGTTATCATAGGTACAATGTGTTGAGACAAATGTCTCCGGTTTAATAATAACTAAGCTATACGGTAAAGTTCAAATAAACAAACCGTATTTTAACGGCACTTAAATAGTGAAAACAGGGTATTTTCAAAAACTGACGTTTAAGTAAGTATTTTTACGTGTACTGACAAAACGCTGTCACCACTTTATTCATCACAATCCCGTAAATTTGTATATAACGGTTCTATCAAAAGGTATCTCAATTTTATTTTTTCCAGTTGAAAGTTGAAACGATTTAAACCCGCTATTTACAAACTCGTCGGAGTGGTTATTTTTATTTATCCCGTGTCTTAAAAACAAATTCATGCAGCTTTTTTGAAAATGCAAATTGCATATCAAATTGAAATCCATACTTGTTAGTGGGATAAATTTGGACTTGATCCTTTTTGATATGTTTTGGCACATTTAATCTGGAATTAAACTTTAGTCTTGTTAAAACCAAATTGGTGGTGTCAAAATGAAACGCTATAGGGGTATATAGGAAATTACCCCTGGCATCTTTAGGAGGAGTAAAATCCGTCCACTCACTCTGCTTAGGAAAAGCTATGATATACCATTCGCCATAATATTTAACAGTAGAAAAGTTTGCATCAAATGCAAGCGTATCTTTTCCGTTAAAACGGTATAATATTTTCAGGCCCGCTTTTGTCTTATGAGTTTTGGCACTAGGACCATACTTTATTTTTCCCTCGTTATAAATAATATTTAACTTGAGTGTTTTAAAATAGCTGTTCATTCTATAAACCTTCTTAGCATCGGAGTAATGCTGATTATAATACTCCAAAATTAAACCGTCAAAAGCAGAAGAAGGCAATATGATCGAATTATAATCAACTTTTAAAGTGTCCCGAACAGGAATAGAATCCCGATTAATTATACACTTAGGCCTGAATGCTAACAATGACAGGCAAACAGATATACTGAAAATAAAATAGGCTATTTTACTCATTCTAAGTAGCTAATTGTTTAATAACATCTTACCACCCGTGCCTTGGCGACACTAGCCTATCCCTGTTACCAAGCATAAGGCCGATTACAATTTCATGAGTACCGTTGCTTACTGTACGCAATGCAGACGTGGTGTAATCATAAGAATAGCTGATATTGATCAGCGAGCTGATGTTAAGGCCCAGAAGCCCTGCAACTGAATCCTGGTTACGGTATGATGCACCGATCCAGAACCTGTCCCTGAAGGCAAGCTTCATATTTACATCAAAAGCAACGGGCTCCGGATTGATGATTTTCAATAATGCAGAGGGCATTAAGGTCATATCATCGGATAAAAAAAGTTTGTACCCTCCTGTTACAAAATATTGCGGCACGGTTTTGCTTTGATTGCTGCTTTTATTAGAGGTAGTAAAATACTGATTCTGCGACAATAGCTGTTGTGCTGAAACCCCGAAATAATAATCCGCCGAATACCCCCAAATGCCAATGCTCAGGTCCGGTTTCCACTGACTGTTATTGCCGTTTGTTATTGCCGGGTCATTCGGGTTTTCAAGTGAGAGTTGGGAGGTATTCAGACTGATATGATTTAAACCCGCAGCAACACCAAGCGACAGGTTAAAATTGCTTGCTAAACCCATATGATAAGCATAAGTGGCATCAATATTTGTAGTGCTGATTGGCCCTGCCTGGTCAGATACCATCATAAAACCAATACCATGATGTGGTTCGGCGGCTTCATAGTTTTGGCTGTACAACCGGCTATAGGGGTTTGCCTCGTTTCCCGGAGACATGGAAGCAGCATCTCCCTGTACAAAATCAGACCCAAAAGGGGCACTTAACGTTAAATAACTGGTTACAGGGGCGCCTTGTAACCCTGTCCACTGGCTGCGGTAGCCTGCTTTAAGATCGACGTAATTTTCGATGCCCGTTACGGCGGGGTTTAGCAATAAATTATTGAAAACGTACTGAGTATACTGTGGCTTCTGTTGAGCAGACGCCAATTCAAACATCAGAAGTAAAAAAAAAGTGTGTAAAAGTCTCTTCATCCTGCCTGACAATTATTACATCATCCAAAAAGGTACTAAATAAATAAGGTTTAAATGCAGATGATGGAATAGTGGGGTTATGCTTTTCCAAAAAACACAATAAACTAATATACGAATATACAGCTTATGTACATCGTTTTAACATAGCGATACGCAATTATTATAGTGTTTAGCGGGCACTGGCTAAGTGCGGTTCTTGTTGAGTATGGCTAATTCCATATTTGCCTGCTGTAATTTTTGCGCCAGCTCTTTATTCTCGCGGCGTAAGTGATATATTTCCAGGGCGTTCTGAATATAAAGCTTCAGCTCATCATTCTGCCATGGCTTTACAAGGTATTTATAAACCTGCCCCCTGTTTATTGCATCCATTACCGCGTTCATATCCGAAAAACCGGTCAGCAATATTCTGATCGTATCTGGATAGATAACCAGGATAGACTCAAGAAATTCTATACCGGTCATGCCCGGCATACGCTGATCAGTAATGATCACCCCTATCTCGTTGGTGTCTAATATCTTTCTTCCCTCACGGGCCGATTGTGCGGTATAAATATCAAAGTCGCGCCTGAACGCTGCTTTAAAACTATTTAAATTATTAATTTCATCGTCAACGTACAGTACTCCGAAAGGCATAGATATATGGTTTTAGGGCTATGATGAATATTAACTTTAACCGAAAAAATTCCCGAAAGTTTAATTTTCTACGCATTTTTAGTGAAAAATCACTTCATCGGCGAAAAAGCTATTTGTAAAAATGAAAAAAATATTGTTAATCTTCTGCCTTATTCTGCAAAATAGTTTACTTTTTGCAAGCACTGCAGATACTTTAACTATACACGAGAACGAAAAAAAGCTTTTAACCAATAAGTATTTTCTTGAGCTTGAGGACCCGGCAGGTACTTATAAAATAAAAGATATCCTATCAAATACCGGTTTCCATCCTATTAACACATCATTACCTGTCCTGAAATATTCTAAATCAATTACCTGGATAAAATTTGTTCTGAAAAATAAGACAACGCGCGCATTTGTCCCGATAACCATAGGCCCGGGAGTGATTGATAATTTTGACTTGTACTTTGCCGATCCGGAAAAAAGTAATCATATTATCGACCTGACTTCAGACATTCCTTCCCGCGACACAAAACTGATCAAACAAAATAACACCTTCATAAACTGCATTATTTTCCCCGATTCAGTACGGACTATCTATATAAGAATTAAAAGCAGCGCTCCAGGTGTTATTCCAGTACAAATAAGCAGTGCCAACGATTATTTCAAAAGTTCAGACCTTAATAACATTATTGCCGGCGGCTTTATGGGCATCATACTGATAATGGCCTTTTACAACCTCATGCTTTATATTGTAGTCCGGGACCTGAGTTACCTGTACTATGTATTTTTCATTTTCTTTTTAGGGTTATCGCAACTTTTTTTGCGTGGTTATGGCATCAGCTTCTTTTTAACCAAAAAGGTAATCCTGAATAATTATTTTATCCCGTTTACCCGCATACTTTTTGGTTACTCCATTATATTATTTACATCCGAGTTTCTTCAGCTCAGAGAAAAGCTGAAATCATACTATAGGTTCTATTATTTGCTTTATGCTATTTACACTGTAGCGCTTATTGCTATTATAACCGGTTATGTGCTTTTTGCTTACAACCTGATCACATTCTCTGCGGGTTTAACAGCAGTTTGCCTGTTAATTATAGGTGCCACATTATATTTCAAGGGATTCAAGCCCGCAAAATACTTTATGTTGGGCTGGGGTATTTTTCTCGTGGCTATGCTCGTATCCATAGCCCGCAGCAGGGGCCTGGTGGTACATAATGATTTTACATCAAATCTCGTTCTTTATAGCTCTGCCCTCGAGCTGATGTTATTCTCCATAGCCCTTGCCGACAAAATCAGTTTCTATCGCAAGCAGACGATTGAAACACAGCAACTTTCATTAGCCATAGCCAAAGAAAATGAACGCCTGATGACTAAGCAGAATATTTCGCTCGAGTCAGAAGTAAATGCACGCACACATCAATTGATCCAAACCAATAAAAACCTTTCCACTATTATTGAAGATCTTCAATCTACGCAAATCAAATTAGTAGAAACAGAAAAAATGGCATCTCTGGGCCAGCTCACGGCAGGAATAGCTCACGAGATCAACAACCCGATCAATTTTGTCAGTTCAAATGTAAAACCGTTGCGTTTGGATTTCCTGGAGATATTTTCATTGCTGGATAAGTACAAAGAAGCCGGTGAAAAGCCTGATAGAAAAGAATTGCTTGGTATGGCCAATAAATACAAGCAAAACGTGGATGTTGATTTTTTAAAGGAAGAGATATTGAGCTTGCTTGATGGTATAGAGGAAGGGGCCAACCGAACCGCCGAAATTGTGCAAAGTTTACGGACCTTTAGTCGCACTGATGAAAAAGTGTTAAAGCTGGTCGACATAAACAAAGCGGTATTAAATACATTGATTTTACTAAGGAGCTCCATACCCTATAATATTGAGATAAAGCCTGTGCTAAATAAGCTGCCGCTGTTAAATTGCTATCCAGGAAAGATCAACCAGGTTTTAATGAACCTGATCAATAACGGTATCCAGGCAATAAAATCTAAGGATAAGCAGAGTAATGAATCCATCTCCATAGTAACAAAGGATACGCTTGAGAATATTATTATCGAAATATCCGACACCGGTATAGGAATGAGTAAAGAGGTGAGACAACGCATTTTTGAACCGTTTTTCACTACAAAAGAAGTAGGCGAAGGAACCGGCTTAGGATTATCGATCGTGTTTGGTATAATTGAAGACCACAGAGGGGAAATTGACGTACAATCTGAACCCGGTAAGGGAACCGTCGTTACAATTACACTTCCAAAAAACCTGGAATAAAAAAGGGGGTGTCATGCTGAGGCACTCGAAGCATAGTGCGGGGGGGAATACGGTGTTTGTTAGAAAGAGAAATTACCAATGAACTAATATTTTGTTTATATCCTGCTTTGCAGTGATAACTCTTATTATACAGGTATTACCAACAATCTGGAAAGACGTTTATACGAACATGAAAATGAAGTCTTACACTTTTAAACGAAGACCTGTAAAA
>Ga0307517_10008514_pt1 | contig 14708 bp, 18 predicted proteins | sample 23_EM_MG_FD_194515 | JGI IMG/M metagenome (GOLD analysis project Ga0307517, IMG submission 194515) | Populus trichocarpa ectomycorrhiza microbial communities from riparian zone in the Pacific Northwest, United States - 23_EM | ecosystem: Host-associated > Plants > Roots > Unclassified | place... | reverse complement strand
AAGAGCTACCCGTTAGCTACGGGCAGAGTTCATATCACTGCTGGACTTGATCCGTATGGCAAGCTTGACTTTCATCCAGGCTACATGGACGAGTAAGGATTTGACGCTCTATCACCAGCTCCTATTCCATTGCTGACCTTTTGATTTGCACAGACTTGCCGACGTTGTGATTTTTAGATGGGCATATAAGAAGTTCCGTGAACACGCTCGTCGAATGAAATTCTATCGTGGTGAGGTACTCTCTAGTCATCCTAAATTTCCGAACGGTAGTGCTGCGGAAACTCGAAGCTCGGGTATGCCTGTTGAGATAACGGCCTCAGATATTGTTTACACAAAGGAGGACGACGAAGCTATTGACCTACATAACCGTGAAATTGGTGAGACTGCACTTTTTTTAAATTTAGACTAGAACTTAATGTTACACTTCCTTCAGCTGGTGGCGCCTGGCATTCGGTATGGTGGTTGATGTTTCAATATTCTCAACACTCCTTTGTAGAGCGGGACTTGTGCTATGAAGCCCCGCGACCAGGGTGGAGTAGTTGACGAACGGCTCAACGTATACGGCGTCGAAAACCTCAAGGTTGCAGGTATTTGCTTTCGCTTGTCTTCTGAACTACAGAATATTAACGTTTCAATAGATATGAGCATAATTCCTGAAAATGTAGGAGCCAACACTTACAATACAGCAATCGCCATTGGAGAGAAGGCAGCGGTCATCATTGCTCAGGATTTGGGAATAAAAGGCGTCACTGAATATTAGAAACTCGTCTCTTTTTCGGGTGCCAGGTTTCCTTTGATTAATGAACACGGGCAGCAATATCGCAACGAGACAGCATAGATCCAGTGTGCAAGTGAACGAACTACTAAATTACACTTCAATACTCTGTAAAAAACGAGCGTATCCAATTCCTTTCACCAAATTTATTCTGGATGCACCGTCCAGGACACTTATTCTACTTTGCTGGATCTGTGTCTTTGAAATTTCAACGTGAGCTTGAGTCTGATTGAATAGAAGTGATATTCTCACCAAGAGCATCGGCTTCGCCCGCTCGACGAGTTTAAGCAAATCTTTCGTCATCTCTTCCAGTGCAGCTGGGTGCCTCGCATCCATAACCCGGCTTCGGTGCAGGATATCAGGCAATATGGCGATAATTTTTGGTACAGTTTTCGAAAGATCTTCGATCTCGTCTGCTTGACTCGCATCGGGGAGGGCATCTTCGTCATCGTCAGCCGCGACTGCGTCCAACAACCGTGGCAGACGGGTCATGATCCTGGCATAATCGAGGAAGATCTGTCCACGAACAAACCACCCATCGATCTTCTCACGCCGTCCAGTCGCGGCCAGCGGGTTGAATAAATTACACAACAGTTCAAGGTCTTTGCGGATCACTGCATCCGGTGCAAGTTCCAGGACGGCGATATTATGGGCAGCGTTATACTGCTGGGCAGTAATATACAACTCGTAAGCAGCGTATACGTTGCCGCAGTCGAGCTCATACATAGCCTTTAAGAATGAGGAGATAAGAACCAGGATAAAAGTTTTATGAGCAACATACTTTTGCTTCGTCGATCCACGTTGCTGGGAGTTTCAAACTCCCAATCAGACCGCGGGACATCCAGTCATCGAGTTTATCCCCTGATCGAGCCAAGAGGTCCTTGATTGCTTTCTCTCGACTAAAAAAGTAAAGGATATCAGAACAACAGAGAAAATAAGATATGAACACGATATTTACCCAACAGTTCCTTCCAAATGCAACAAAACGAATACAGCTTCCTGGAGAAGACCCCAGCTCTCCAGTTCCAAGGCATACGTACTAGTCAGCAAATCAGCAGTCGGACTAAGTCCCTCCGGTCGGATTCTATGTTCATCGTCACTATCATCATCTACCGAATGATCGTCATCGCTGACGATTTCCTTGTCATTGCCGTCGTGATTGACACCATTAATGAGACCGTTGTGTCGTTTTCTGTGTTTATTCCGCTGCAGAGGTAGCACTGTTCGGTCCGAAAAATCTCGGACACGCATGACGCGGGAGAGAATGATATATAAATGCCAGCACATGACAATACCGAGGTCGACTCCAGCGGGAGAGAATGAATAAGGGTTGAGGGCTTTCGAAAGCGACAAGGCAGGGTCAGCATGGAGTTTGATAAGAGCATAGAGAGGATCCTCAGGGAGGTCTTCCGATGACATGGTTGAACTCGAACTGTGGAATAGACCCAATCTGGAGGGGCCGGATGAAGGTAATTGCGACTCCTTCTTCTTCTTTTCTATCGCCCATCTCGGTATTGGTCTTGCGATCCCGCAGGATGCCACTCTTGAATTCCGGAGGATCATCCCCTCATAAGTATTGACGACATCAGAGACCGACGCATCCACGGACGATCCATACCACAGGCAGAGGCCAAATACTCGCTTCCAATCCAAATCAGCGCAAATATCATCCTCTGGTCTGCCCCGTTCTTCATCCTGTCCCACCAAACCGGCCAACAAATTATATATTCGCCATACGCCTCTTCCAACCAGACCGATGTGTGTACTGGCTAAGTTGTTGTTGGCGCTCGGAGCAAGCTTCTCGCTCTTCCAGATTTCAAGTTGTGATTGAATGTCTTGCTTGAATAGATCATCACCTCCCGCTTGACTGATGAGAGTGGCAAGTTTGAAGTATCCACCTTCTGAGGCTTTTGTACAAGCCTCATTAATCTGGTGGCCGGTCAAGTGACTGAATACGGCATCAGCGGGAGTATATTTTGCTGAAGAAACGAACAAATAAGCGTCAGATGAGGCAAACCATGAAGGAAGCCAGGGGGATCACCATTTGAACCGCTAGCTTCTATCCTCAGATCTCCATCAACGGCGTATTTTACGGTCTCTTCCAACCATTTACTAAGAGAGGCTTTTCTTCGAAGGATTTGTACACGATTCCGTACGTCAGGAGAGACCGAGTTTGATTTTTGATGTCCTAGTCGAAGGTCTATTGAGTCGAACAACGCGCTTCCAAGCTTGAAAATAGAAGCAGGACTTGAAGCATCGGATGAGGGAAAAAGAGAAATAAAGGAAGCGAAATTGAGAGGTTCCTGTGATGACGAAGAAAGTTGTGATGCATTCTGAGAAAGCGAAGAAAGTGGTGGTGGCAATTGAGGATTTGCACTGGGGACGTGGGCTTCGTCTCGAGATATCATGGTGTGACTAAGATGATGTTGAAGCAGTTTTGCAGCAATAGATGCCGGGTTTGATGAAGACGACGACGAAGTACCACCAATATCCAGTTGCCGATTTCTTGATGGCAGGACCTTTGTTATTGTCACGACAGAAGAGTTGGCAGAAATATGTCTGTTGAGAATGAACAACGAGGGCAGAGGGTTGCTGGAAATCAACTTACGACGTTGAAGCAGGGCTACATAGACTGCCAAGGTATACCAGCTGGCCACCTGGACCCCATGCAACGCGAAAAGATCGACCCATAGACAGCCCAGCATCAGAGTACGCGGCTTCGCTCCCTTTCACAATAGAAGACTTAATATTCACCCGTGCGTATTTTCTTGACGGACGGAAAACAGGTGGTTCAATATCATGTGCAAACGAAGGCCGCTACCAGAGATCTGAATAAGTCGGAACACAGAAATGTTATCAATACTCTCACCTCTCTTGAATCGTATCTCATTGCATCTCCCTCCGAGTCACGACGGTGTTTCCTACTTGTAGTCCTCACGTCTGCCTCAAGCCGGGCAGCAGGCCCCTTTGGCTTAACAACTTGGGTCACGGCCTTCAGCACTGCAGCCTCCTCTTGGTTCCGAAATAGAGACGCTTGCATAACATGCATCCTCTGACTGTCAACGCCAATCTGCTGAGCCCAAGGAATAATAGATGTATCCCCACGAGGGCCAGTATGCCTACTACCGGGCGAAGATCGCGACGATGCGGAACCTGGGGAGACGCGTTTGTCAATTTCATGAGCGTATCGTATGTCGCCGTTCTCGTCTTCGACAAGGGCGTTCTTGTTCCCGTGTTGACGTGGAGGAGACGTAATTAATTCGTCCTCCTGCATTTCCGACGGCTCAGAGCCAGAGCTAGAAGAAGATTCGCTCCCTTCGCTGTCGGAACCATCTCCGTCGTCCTCGTCTGCATCGTCATTCGGTAATTGAGATCGGCCCTTGAAGAAAACAGTTGGTGTCTGAGGTTTTTCCTCCTCCTCTTCTGAGCTACTCTCGCTGGAGTATGCCGCAAAGCGTGTCATAACGATCCTGAGGAAAATGCTTTCCAACTTGGTGACAATGTTATGCTAGACCCTGAGGAAATACAGCACCAAGCAGCATCATTTTCCGCAACGGGCCGGGATTGATTGAAGTCCAATAGTGCTTTTCTTTCTTCTTCTTTATCCAGACCTTCCTGTTCTATTGCGAAACTTATTATCTTATACAAATATTAGGTCGAAGCAAATGACTCGGAGGGGAAATCGATATGATAAAATTGACCCCAATTAGTAACAATTGGCCATTTCTCACAACAATGCTACTGTTATGACCAAGATAGTAGCTATGATCCAGGCGAATGAGCTATCGGAACCATTCCTGCCTCTGAACAAAGCTTGTGCAACTGACTTGCAGGTAGAACTGCCCATGTTAACAGCGGCGAAACTGGCGTTGCAGGGGACTCTTTCAGCACCATAACTTAGGAGACTGACAGGTTGATTCAGTGTTAATGGGAACGGCAGTCTAGGAGGTAGACATGAGCGGAATGGGCGGCGTGACTCAGGTGAAAGTGATACATACTCAGAAGCCCCAACTTTCATTTTCCCGTTCCTTCGGACATATGTTACCTCAACGACTAGAGCGGCCTAGGGCATGCAATAAGCCTCGATGAGAGTAAATCAACTGCAGTGCTGTATACCTTTAGACCCGGTTCGACAGGAATCTTGACCTCCTGTGAGTACTTTATCATCTTTGTCCGGGAAAATTCAACACTCGTCCCAAGGTTTATCCCGTCAACCGAGATGCCAAGTTGAGTGCCTGTGGTCCACGTTTCTCCTATTTCGACCGATCCAGCGACCGTAAACGTGATAGATTCTTTGCCCAGGCCGCAATTCGTTACGGGCGCGCTGGCCATGATGGTAAAATTAGAAGGTGCCAAGTCCGTCTGTTAGAGTTTGGGTGGTGCTGATGTGGACAGGAGATAGGAAAAAAGGTACATACTACATTCCCGAAAGAGCAATCGCTTTTTCCACATGGCTTGCAACTCTGCAGTTGCGTCAGATTGCTCGAGCTATCTGCTGAAGTAGGTTGAGGGTTGCTGGTGACAGTGATTGAAGGTACAAAGGTTGCTCCTGTCGTCAGTACTGCTTGGCTTGTGAGAAACGAAAATGAAAGGTTAGTGATTGAGAAAACGTACCTTGTGTAGGAGTTTGGCGAACGTATCTGTAAGTTGATGTGGTTTGAGATCAATGATCAGGCTGCATGGGATGACATACACACATAATACGGTATATACCTAACGTGCCATTTGAAGTGATTGTAAAAACATGAGCGGCTGAAGGGAAGATATTCGAAGTCCATATTCGTTCCCCACAGGTCACCGTCGTCCCCGCAGTGTTCACGGTGTCAATGATCGCTCCGTCCAGAGACATCACCGCCGAACCTCTATCAGACCACGGGTAGAAAGCGACACTGACTCGAGCACCTGAGTTAAGACAATGTGAGTGCAAGTTTGTAGCTAGCGGAACTGAACGCTCATAGGTACGTACCGGTGAACGAGAAAGATATATTTTGGGAAGGGGCTCTGAAGTCGCCATATCCTGGACCAGACGACCCACATGCGGGATCGGAGGTATTTTGAGCACTAAGCAAAACGACACTAATAGCACCAAGCGAAGGAGCGAAGGAGCGAAGGAACGCATATTGCTCACATTGGGGGAACGAACGTTAACCTTGGATCATTGAGGAACCCAACGTCGCCGAAACTGATGGTCACATTTTCGCTTGCCGTTTGAGCCCAGGACACACTGACAAAGAAGAGTATAAAGATAACGGGGAGGATTGTCATGAGGAGAAACAGTCCACGTTTTTGCAAGGGTTGAATCTATAAAGGAGGAAAACGGCGTATCTTGTGTGGATTATCAATCCGATGTTCCTTGCCGCACACCACACGCCAATCCGAAGGCTCATTCAGTCCTTTCCTCGTGTTTCATTTGAGATAACCACATGTTCAAGGTCGCGGTTATACCACAGCTTGGAATTGCTGGTCTCGGCCCTCAATCATCGCCCAGAGACGACAACCACTTGGCGCCCGGATGCAGTAGGACCCCCAAAAATGCCTACCAAAGTGCAAGGGGATCTGGGATGTCGATAACGGCACGGTAGGCAAGACTTCCCACGTGAGAATAACATACCTACTATAGTCTAGATTAGTAATTTCCTAGAAAATATAAGTCACAGGTTCCGGATCGTCTCGGCCGGTACACCTCATCTATTTCGTGTTTTTCAACCTGTGGGATGGGGAAACCCTCCCTTTCGCGTTCTCGAAGGTCACCTCGCCACCACCTCAGACTCGATGGAGAGGGTTAAGACAATGAGGGTGGGGGATGGGCCGTTGTGCCCACCCCCTTGTAATTTGTTCACCTTTGCCCTACAACACGCGCCAAGTACCTTGTTGGTGTCTTTTGGTGTTCGGGGTCGTTTCTTCACTCTAAAACACACGCCAAGTACGTATTCACATTTTTGGCTCTGTAGTAGATGGGTAATATGTTATTTTAAACTTAGTTAGTACAGCATGTAGGTCCAAAGTAATTCATGACTCCAAAACCATCTCAAAAAAACACTTTTACTATTCAGGTACTGGTTGACAGGATCCTCCGTTCAGAGGATCGAATACGTGATCATTCCTCAAACCGAATATCTGACGCCTTAACGAGCGAAGCCCACCTATATTACTTCCATCTCGCGTTCCTTATCTCTCCTGAAAGCGTCGATTTACGAAAGCATTTTTGCGGGACTGAGGTATATGGATTATAGATTCGAGGATTATGAGAGGAGTGATGTCCAATGAAGTCGGGAGAGGCATCCGAAAATGAATGACGATGCATGTGGCCATGTAAAGCGTATGAAGCTGAAGAACGATGAGAGGGTCGTACACATCGCGAGGCATACCGTACAAACCTCATTTTTCGACAATTTCCACCTGCCTATGACCTTCTTGAGCCGAGTTTGGTCTGAAGCGTAGATAACCAATATCCTTGTCATCTTTGGCTAATGTCGAAAAGTTACAAAATGCGCGGTCCCGTTTGTGATAGACTTCAGTAGTGTCGAGAAGGAGAACAGCAAGAGGAGGGCAGCCTAGCAATTGTTGACCGCTCACCATTTGCATGAAAAGGAAGAGGAGTCCTGAAACCGTGAAGAGTAAATTCAGCGATAACCACAGCCAGACTCTCCACAAAGAGATGTTCGCACGTGAGGTCGGAATTGCGATTTGAACGCCGGCTGATAATAAGGAAATACGACTTGCGGGTCCCCACTGTCTGTTGTAAATCCAAGATCCTGCATAGGACCGAATCAGGAGTGCAGTGATATACCCGTCGAGATTGTTGAAAGGTTGCGTTGGAAGGGAAATATTTTGCATTGTCAGCATGGCCCCAACCAGGGGCATCATACTGATCGCATACAGAGTCTCTTCGGATGGCACCACTGTCAGATCAGTGTCATTTTGAACAGTGATCCAAGAAGAGACCCTACAGTCCCTGCATTCAGCAGCCCCAGCCACGTAAGAGACGTGGCCAAATATCATACAATGTCGAGGACTCCCAATGTGAAAGCAACCGATGTTTGATGGTTTGTCCCCAAAAAGATCGTCTTTAAAAATTCCAACAATGGGTCGTGTTTCTGATATAATACCAGTATAATGAGAGGGACGGATCGCGCCACCCCAAGCATCAGGAATTATTGTAAAAGTGCCAGGTCCGAGATAGTAGTTCAATGGATTCACATCTGAACTATTATCTAGCATCGGAGGGAGCACTTTCGTGGTCTCCCTTGTCCACTCGAGTTTGGTGATGGCGAAATACGGCAGTGTGACATTCTTCAAAGTCGAATTAATAGGAAGGTGGCCAATGTTGCGAATGACACGTTTCATGGTTCGTTCATCTTCCAGCGAGTCCCGCCATGCGGTGCTTGCAAAGGCAGAAGCAAAGGCGCACCCCTGTATATACATGGGGCGATCAGAGATATCGGAATAAGAGTGTGACAGGTCGCCTAGGGAACGACTCGGTATGTCTGTGGCCCTCTGGCCCTCAGTCAGGCGATGTGACGACGACCATGTAATCGACCCTGTAAGGATAGGTCCCGAAAACTGGGAGGGAAAGGCAGCTAGTAAGATGATTGAGACAAGCAAACCAAAATGTTGGGAGGACTTGAGGTGTGGAGGCATGTGGATCTGCCAAGTAAGTAATCTGTCGATTTGTTCCAGAGAAATACCACCCTTTCCCATCAGGATGAAAATGCACCGCCAAAGAGTTGCAGCAGACCACATTGCTGCAAATAATCGAGATATGGTAATGCCGCTTGATATTGCGGTCGTGATGTCGGATTGAAGAGGGGTGGCCTTTGATAAGGCGTATCGGGATTGCAAGTTGAAATCGTGTCCGTTTATGTAAGTTGTCACAACGGCAACGAGAGTGAGGACGGAGGCGAAGTGAAGGATCAACGGTAAAGTTGCCCATACCCAGATTTTCGTTATATTTTCTCCAGTCCGACTATGAGAGACAATTGTAGGTTTGTCTGGTACCTCAAATGGGGTCGGCACGATGTCCACTGACAGTGGATCGGGAGACGGAACTGTGCCAGTTGCTTGTTGGGCTGGTGGTGGGTCATGTTGTGGAGTCGTCGGGGACCATGGGTCTGGGTGGAATAAGTGATGAGGAAAATTTGTTTGTGGCCAAGCAAATTGTTGATGATTTTGTTGAGAAGTGTTCTGAGCCATCTGAGTCGTTGCAAAGTGATCGATGAGAGCCGTTGATGGAACACTTCCGTACCATGGACATAAAAAAGCATTTTAGATGGCATCCCCATCTCGTCTTCCATGAGGTACCGGATTGTAAGGCTGTGCAACAGTTTGGTGGAGTCTGCATAGCCTAAGTTTGCACATACGAATGCCAAGTATTCTCTCTTTGAAGTTATCTCCGCCCGAGAGCTTCCCTCCTGACGACACCCATATATTAACCTATGACCCAGCGAGTCAGTCTCGAAACCCACTTTTAGGAATTGAATAGACTCGTGTCGCATGAATAACATCACGTCGCATAAAGCCACAGTCCCAGTCGCAGTCGCATGCACAGTGATGGCATCGGTTTGGCATGAATGGCATTGTATTCGCATAAACAGCACAGCATTTGAATAAATACCTTGGCAAGGGCACGAATAGCATCGCGTTTGAAGGTTATGAGGGAACAATAGCATTGTTCATTTATGATATCTGTGTTCATTGCCCCAGCATTTCCAATGGTCGTCGTCGTATGTTGGATACTCTTGGTTGGGGCGGATGTACTATGTGGCATATTCGTAATGATCGATAGAGGGAGGGAAGGCGCAATTTCTTCGCGAACATCATGGCGGCACAGAAGCGGCGGCCCGACCTATGAGTTTGCCGTGACATCTTGAATGTTCAACTTATTCTGTACTTTTATGTACTTTCCAGCTGCCTGAGCGTAAACCATGAGGGAATTCCGGAAGTTCGTGCAGAGGCCTCAGCGTCACGGTTGTTCGGTGACTATCAGCGGCTGATTTCACTTTGTGAGATTAGTAAACATTGGGGGGCAACTGATTCATATGCCTCTAACCCTTCTAAAAAACTCTTCACTAGTCTCCATTTCATTGGCATTATAATTTTGCGGTCTGGATAGCACTCAAGTTCTTCGCTGCGAATTGCACGTGTGTTCTAGAAACCACGAAAGATGACAAGTGGCTCGATGAACTCAAGCCCCAAAAACCACATCAATGTGATATACTAGAGACACATTCACCGTGACTTTCATCCTGGAACCGGTACATTCAACTTTACGTTCGATGGTAGGCGTTTGTTCACACCTTTCACATTTTTTATCTAATTAAGAACATCAGAAGCCTTGATTATGAAATCCCAGACTTACCTCCAATGGTTGCAGTTGAAGTACAGTATTTGCCTGGGGGTTAAATTACAGGGCTCCTTGACGATTGTCCATGGACCTCTGTGCCTGACCTCGGCTTCCGTGATTTATATTGATTCGCAAACCACACATTGAGTTCGAAATACTCTGTCCTCTTCCGCCATGTCTACGGACCTGCTGATGATAATTCTGACGCCTTCTCGTATGAACCATCAACCCAATTTTGGGAACTGAGTTCACATCCTCGGTGGTATTATGGAGCCACTTCTCACTTTGCAATTCTGGAACTGTACAGCCACATTCACCTTCAACGGTAGGTTGTCATGCATTTTTGTCTTTATCTGAGCAAATTATAGGGACTTCCACAGCTTTCATTGGTAGCTCACCATCCCCCCTCGGGTCCGACATCCTCGCGTCTACAGTTCAAATCGATGACGGAAGTTTGTCCTACGTCAATGACACCGATCGAACTTACAAACAAAGGTTCACGACACCGAAATTACCTGATGGCAAGCATACAATCACAATTAGAGGTGCCCTGATTGCTCTCGTAGACTATGCAGTCGTCAAAGTCGGAATTCAAACATCTTTAACCAGGCAAACTGTCATTGTCGATGACGACAGTTCCTTGATTCAGTACTCTGGTCAATGGTCTCGCAATACGACTATATTTATCCCAGGTTCTGGCTTTCCGACAGGTTACCCGTATGGAAATGTAACACATCGCAGCTCAAATCCCAGCGACACTTTTACATTTCGGTTCAGCGGTAAGCTACCAGTCAAACTTCAGCAATAGAATACCAATTCAACGTTACTTTTCTCCCAGGAACATCCATCGCAATATATGGCTTATTTTCTTGGTACAACGTAGGATCATTGTCCATGACGTGTTCGATCGATGGGACACCATACCCGCCTCTTTCTCCGTAAACCCATCCTCTCCGGGCTATTACCATGGTCAATGCACCTGATCAAAGACTCGGACGGGATTCGTTGGTGGTTGCACCCCAAGCTCAAGTCTAATAGGTCCGGGCGTGTCGAGATTCTTGCCATTGTTTTTCGATTCCCTGTTATCCTCCCTGTTCTCATTGTTGCGGTCCCCCTTTTCTTCATCACCAGATTTGCCTTTGGTTTCTTTTTCACTATCAGCGACGTAGTGTGGACATCCGGAACTTCCTTCCCTGCTGAGGCTACACATGTCCCCATGTTCTACGCCCCAAGGCATCAATATTCCAAGTACTTGCACTTCCTGCTCCTGTTGGTCTTTGGCACCATCTTTGGTGGCATTCATTGTGCTGGGTGGAATCTTCCTTTCCCCACTCACTCACTACAGAAACTCTGGCACATTGCCTCCGCTGCCGTCACCATTTTCCCAATCGCTCCAATCTCCTCCGCTGTCATCGTCATCATCATCCCCATTTTTCCCACCGTCATGGACCTCCTTGACAAATTGCTTTCTCTAGTCTCTAGACCCTTAACCATTACCACAATAATGAAAAGCGTCATAATACCAATCCACGTTTTTTCGACATACTACATGCTCACGTACGTGGCTGCTAGGCTTGTGCTTCTCGGACTGGCTGTGGCACTCTTGAGGCACCAGCCCCCGAGTGCATTCGTCGCCGTTGACTGGACAAGGTTTTATCCCCATTTCTTCTGATCTCCGAGTCATCTCTTTCGAATGCCAGCTTACCGAAGATGGGGATGGAAGGGCTCACTCGGATCTTGGTGTCGCGACCTTTGGATGGCGGAACACCAACGGGGCGCTTTGGAACGTCATCGATACAAATTAGCACGATTTCAGGTTTTAAACCTTATTTATTCGTTCTTCATGTTCTTCATTCAAAGAATCGAGATCATCCCAGACGTTTCCGCCAACTGCTCCAATGCACACCTCGTATGAAGAGAAGCCTATACTTGACCAGCTGTTTCCATAGCCTTCAGGAGCTCTTCAGGTTTGCCTGATAGCTATATTGCTTTTTGGATACACTTATCCCGATATCTCCAATCCCCTCCCTCTCATCATCATTCCGGTTTGAATGATCGCAACGTCCGCCCTCCCAGCCTTTCGGCACCAAATCCTATACCTGCTTGCACCTACATGCGGCGTTCCTTGCTTCCTTCGCCTTGTCCAGTTCGGATTGCACTGTATTGGGATGGCATCCAACTCGAGTCTCGCGCTGGCGGCTGAACTGTATTGTGCTATATCCCTCACTAGGCCAGGTTCGGAAGCTTTAGCCTGGAAATACAGCTGTTGGCGATAGTTTTATTATTCTCATTTGTCGTTTGAACGGTACTGTTTTGTCGGGCAGGGCTTCCAAACATGTTAGTAACTTAATAGTAAGTGATATTACCGGCACGGTGGCACCATCTCAAGCACCATCTAGAAAACCAGTGGCAACATCTATTTTGAACTTTTTTTTCAGCTTGAGTAGATATGCCTTTTTGATGCCTTTATCACAAAGAATTCAATCTGAAGATAGTTGTGGTGCCGGGTACCGCTTATGTCATATTTCCATATCTAGATGTGCCTGATCGTCCCCAGACTACTCTCAAAGACCTTCAACAAATCGACTCAACTTTTTCAGACATCCGGGCCGTCGAATTATCGTTTGATTATGCATGGACTGGCGGTTGGAAACATCAACGCGGAATTTTCGTGCTCGGCCTGTGTGAAAGGGTGGTGCGATGGTGCTTTTGACAGGATAAGACGGGCGAACCCGAAGTTCCCAAACCCTTCCTACCGTAATTCGACATGGCAAGGGACTTAGTCCCTCTCGGAAGTGGCCACGATTAAATGTAAGTATTCAAATTGACTTTCTACTGCATACATTCACCTCCTCCACGCCGCCCCATGTGTTCAAATTTGGAATCTCTTTCGACACGTGTTACCACTCATGAGAAAAAGGTCACATTCTTTGTGTCAATCCAAAGATCGAGGCATTCAAAGCTGACGGTGGCCATGCCCAGAACCTCTTATATCAGATCTTGCGGAAAAACTCCTTCTTTTCCCTAGCAATCAGCCTATCCAACACGAAATCCCTTACTTGAAACGAGAGGCTGCTTCGAAATATTTCATGGATCCCGTGTCGAGAACCTCTGGAGATTCCCTGACAAGGTCAGCACCCTGGAATTTACATGAGCCCATTCATCCCTAACTGAAATTTAAAAGGTGGCAGACAAAGTCGTTCTGGCTTCTCGGACTATCTTTGATTCCCGTGGGCGGTGTTGTGTTTGGAATCATATGGGGATTGGTTAATGACGTTCGACCCGACGGTAAATTGCACTGGCCACTCGTATTCTCGATATCCGACTACCATTCATTCAACGTTTACTTTATATATATCGGCATTTTCAATTCGCTCCTGGGCTACTGCATACAGCAACTTGCGACCCGAGGGGCTGCCCTGGTTAGGACGAAAGCGTTCCGCAGTGGGGTACCATTCGTGGAGCTTCTCAACGACCTTCCAGGCTCTCCATATTGGAAAAGGTACTTCAGGTCGAACCTCACTTGGAAAATTCTCGTCCGGGTCGCGTTTCTCTATCCTGCCGTCTCGATTGTTTCTGGCGTTCTGTACAAAAAGTCACTCTCACTTTCGACATTCGATCGCCAAACAAAAACAAACTACAACTACACACTCGTGACGAAATGCGCGAATGATATTTCCAATTGTCCTGGTAACAGGTATCTCAAATATGGAGTTGCAATGGAACAGGCAAGGTCGGGAGGCGCGCATTCAAAGGGAGAAGAAACGATCAAAAGTGGTTACCGCTTGACGTTTGTCGCAGCTCCGACGACAGCACCCCTCACCAGTCCGCAAATGAACATAACGTCGATACATGCAACGTCCCTCGCAATGGTAGCGGACTACCGAAATGTAACCGAAACCCTCCCAAAACCCCGTGGATTCTCCAACCAAACTTATGTTGATAAAACAGTGTCGTTGGCACTCCATGGAACAAACGATTTGGATTGGTCGTTTTCGGTCCAAGCACTTGGTGATGCTATTGGGCCATATCAAGAAGTCCAAGGAATGACGCGATTCTGTATCGTCCAATCCGAATGGCAAACGGTCAACGGCACCTTGTCGTTGCAAAGCTATTCTCTCGTCGAGACCAATTGCACCCAATTAGATTTACGATTCTGGTCTGATGGCGCCAATGGGCTTCATTCAGAAATTGCATCCTCCTTGGTGTCCGATATCGTAGACGAGCATTGGGGGATCACCCACCCCGATGTCCTTCGATCCGCCTACGTGGTGCCTGCGATGTACGCTGTGCTAATGCTCGGGGGTTGGGGCGCGGTTCAACCGGAAACAATTTTCCGAAAAAACAACTTCACCAGTTGGATACTCCTCAAGCCTGATATGGATGTTATCCAGCTCGACAGAATTTTGGCAATAGAAGTGAAATCTGTCTTCATGATTTCTTACCTGATCATTGTTTTAGCCGTCTTTATCGCGCACTGGGTCTTAGGTTTCTTCATTAAAAAGACCTACGTGACAGAATGGGCGCCTCTTTGGTTTGCCCTACTGAGCGAGGCCGAGCTGAAAACCTTTCGACAGCAAATCCAGGAAA
>Ga0307517_10008513_pt1 | contig 14711 bp, 8 predicted proteins | sample 23_EM_MG_FD_194515 | JGI IMG/M metagenome (GOLD analysis project Ga0307517, IMG submission 194515) | Populus trichocarpa ectomycorrhiza microbial communities from riparian zone in the Pacific Northwest, United States - 23_EM | ecosystem: Host-associated > Plants > Roots > Unclassified | place... | reverse complement strand
TATAATATATAGAATCCGTTTAGGAGAACGGGTACTTGTGGTTTATGGGGTTTTTGACCCTAAAACGCCACACCACCATTTTGGTTAACTCCACTTTTTCGTAGGAGTGAGCTAAGAAAAAAAAAAATTGAAGTTTTGTGACGGTTAGAAACAGTACAGTATTTTAATTTACAAGAAAAATAAATTTAAGAAAAAAAAACCTGAAACTTACTATTTAAACTCAATATTTCAAAAACTGAAAAACTAGTTTTTAGATTTTTTAAATTTATACTCAGCTTATAGAACACATTTTAAAGGTTCATGATGATGGCTTTTCAATGCAAGTTTTCCTTCATTTTTCAAAATAAAAAAAAAAACAAAACAATTTTGTTTCTTTATATACAAGTATATTAATTTTAGCAATATAAAAAATTAAAATTATTTTCGTATATTTTCAGATTTGGTTAGTGTCGTAAATTAATTTTTATTATAGATATAATATAGATATTTTTTTAGTTAACAATATAGCTTTTTATTATCATTTTTAATTTGAATGGAATAAAATTAAGGTTTTATAATTAGATTATCACAATATTTTTGGATTGTTTTGATATTCTAATACTAAAAATAAATTTAAAAAAATAAAAAAATTATTTTAATGCATTTTAAAATAAAAAATATTTTGAAAAGCAATTACCATCACAACCCCACTACAGCTACACCTAAAGCTACAGACACAACCAGATCTCACTCTCAACGCTAAACGACAGTACATAAATAAATTAAGTGACAAATTAATTAAGCATTATTTTTTTTTTATGTTTCAATCAATTTACTTTATTTTCCATCCATCCTAATTATACTTTAAATCAAAATAAACAAGCTCAGAATTACAAATCATATGACTTAAGATTCGTTTTGAGTACCATAGGCAGCTGCTGTAAATCTAATTGATATTTTGAAAGTTCATAGCATGAATTTATTTCCTTTTTTGTTTTTTTTTTGCAATTGCAACCCTAAAGGATAAATTATCTCATGTGAATTAGGGTTAAAAACAAAAGGAAACGGAGAGAATCCTTATCAAAGATATTAAAATTAGCAGGATGTAGCTTGATTGGACTTAATTATCAAATTCTTAACCTTAATCTCACATAACTCTTACTGTAATTAATAACAATCAATCAAAAACAAACCCAAGAATGTTTAACGCCCACAGAAATTGATCGAACACAGCTAAATCAGCCTCCCCAGCCCCTCATCAGCAATGCCCCACGACGATCACCACCACAAAAAAAGAAAAAAAAACCATTACCAAATATCATAACAACTAGCTATATCAATACCAGCAATATTTAGGACTAATTAAGGACTGTTAACATACTTTGTTCGAAGAATTCAAAATCGCCTTGAGAGACTATTACTTCTATCAATATTCCCAGGGAGCTTCAATGGAGTATGAGGATAAACAGTAGCCTTCAAGATAGATTCACCTCTATACTTCGACGAATCATCCTTTTCTTCGTTGTTGCTTGCCTTGTTATGGCTAGCTCTCTCTCCTTCCACCTCCCTATATTTGTATAAATACCTCTTTAGGGGCTCGGAATAATCATCAAACCCTAGAGATGCAAGAGCCCAGCATATGTCGTCCCCATTAACTGTCTTGCGCTTCTCCTTGTGACACTTGTCGGATGCCTCTCCAGTGACAAAGCTTATGAACTCAGATACACATTCTTGCATGGTTTCCTTGGCTTCTTTCGAGATTTTTGCGTTGGGAGGCAGAATCTGCTTCATGATCCGTCCCACATTAGCTATGGGAAGCAACCTGTCTTGCTCCTTGATGATTCCATCATCACTGGTACTGCCTCCAGCAAAGTCGTACTTTAGCCATTCCTTATCTGAATTATTATTGCCTATGCTATCAACCATCTGAATAAAGAGAAAATCGATGTCCTGTTAAACAAAGACACGTTGCTATCCCTTGCTTGCTCTCTCGCTGATCATTTATAGAAGTGTGCATGTGTGACATGCCTATCATATATGCATGTCTATGTGTATGTGCACCATCGTCATGGGGAATCTTGACATGACGTTATGTTTTGTGAACGAAAATTCATCTAATGATGGGAGTTATTTCATTTGGCGACTTAATTTAAGATGTTAAGCCTAAGATTTGTGCGGTTTCATCATTATATATTATTATGCCTATTTTTCTTAATTTAATTAGATATAATTGATGTAGAGTTTTAAGTCCATGCATAATTATCTAGCCATTAAAATTTTAATATCATGTTAAATAAATGTTTTAATTAAAAAATTTAAATTAATAAATAAGGTTTTATAAATAGTTTTTAATTTAAGAGCAGTTATAGAGCCGGGGATAGGGCGGTAGCCAACCTCTAGAATAACTATATCATTTTTTTAATATATAGTAATAATTTCCCCACACATGATATTATCAAATAAAATTTCATAGAAGAATTAGTAATACTCAACACATGACAGGCTTTTAAACTATTACATTTAGTATTATATGTATTAATATTGTTTCATACCTTTTTAATTACCAATAAAATTCTCTAATTGTATCATTAATAATTATTTCCACCGCATTAGTTCCTAAAAAAGACTTCTCTTCTGTTACACACGATTGATTTCTATTTCTAAAATATATGTACAACAATTAATAAATATTTCTTAACACTTTAATAAATTGTTATACTTTAAGCAGTAAATTTGTTATCATATATATTTTTTATGTTTATATATATATATATATATATATTAATTTTTAAATAGATATTATTGATATAAGTTTTGAATTATAACTTTTGATTTTCAGTTATAATTTAAAAGTTATTTCTCATAAGACAAAAATGAAATACAATGACGTCAATTAGAAGCAAATTTAAGAAAATTGATACAAAGCAAATTTTATGAAAAAAGAATATAGTGTAAGTTAGCATGCATAAGTTATGAGTAAATATTTCAACTTTTGATCAATTTTTTTTTAATTCAATTAAATAACAAACTTTTAGCATTAGTTAAAAGTTGTTTTTAATGAACATACAATCTTTTCTATTAAATTAAAAATTAAAAATTTAGCTTAAATTAATCGGTAATTATTCTAATGTTACCTTCTAGAGATAACGATACATTATTTATGTCGTGCTTTTAAAGTGTGATAAAAGTTAATTTTTAAAATATTTTTTTTATTAAAAAATATATTAAAATATTTTTTTTAGTTTTTAAATTTTATTTTTAATATTATCATTTCAAAAAAATTTAAAAATATATATAAAAAATTAATTTCAAACTAATAAATAAATAATTAATTAAAAATACAATATAATCATAATGACAAGACAAAGAGACAACATGGTTGGTTATGTATGGTCAGTAGGATAAGATTCTCCACATGACGTGGCAGATCGCGACATGGACTTGGTCAGTTATTTGAAGCTAGGGGCCTACGGGAACACATTGACGGGTAAATGCTATGGCTGGTATGAGTTAGGTCTTCCTTTCAACACCTAACCATTTCGGGTTACGGGAACAATATTGTAAGACTCGTTTTTTCATGGAAAAAGATTGAATTTTTTATTTTAAATTATTTTTTTCATGTATTTAAATTTTTTTAATATGTTAATGTCAAAATTAATTTTTAAAAAATAAAAAATATTATTTTAATATATTTTAAAATAAAAAATATTTTAAAAAACAATCATTATCATATTTCCAAACATATGTAATAATCCTAAAACTTGTGTAAGAAAAGGGGTCAAGAAATCAAAAACTTATCAACTTCGACAACATGGTCCCCCCTCCTTCCCCTTGATTTGATATTGAACCTCTAATGCTCTCAATAAATTTGAACCGTATATGAATGTTATATTAATCTTTTAAATTTAAGTTTGTGGACCGCATATGTGCAGGTGTGCTTCTTAATTTGTACATACAACCAAACTAACACCTAAAAAGAATCAATCAATTATAAATTAGAAACCCTATGTTTATTACCTAACTATATACAATCTGGAAAATCATTTTACTTGTTGACCGAAATTCATGAGGTGGTGTTTGAGTCTAGAAACTTTGCATCATTGCAATAAATAAATAAATAAAACAGTTGAGTAAGCAGAAAATTTGAATTTATGAGACATGTTGACATGTGGCAATCATTGATATAATATGTGTAGATTGTGCAGAATTTTCTAGTGCGGTCACTGCCAGAATATTGCATAACACGACAAAATATTTCGTCAATTTTTAAACACTAATTATGTTGGAATAAAATTTAGCAGAAATCATAGACGAAAGATTGTGGTAGGAAATATATCATCGGTGATTGATCTATATGTTATTGTTTATTTTGTTAGTAATATAATCACCGATAAATTTATAAAAAAAAAATAGAGCACCAGACAAAAAGATTTATTGGCATCTATTTCATCAATAAATCGATCGGTGATTAATTATATTGCCGATGGAATGATTGACAATATAAATTGTTGATAATTTCATTGGTGATCATATGCATATTACTACAGAATTAAATCGTCAGAGAATTATATCTAAAAGTGACAAGTCCTGTAATTTTTTCCCAACTCTCTAGAACTTTCTGATAGACTTAGTCTGTCGGTAATCTCGTTTGTAATTATCAGAGGCAATGTCCTGTAATTTTTTTTCAACTCTCTAGAACTTTTCAAGGGACTTAGTCCTTCAGTCATTACATCGGTAATGTAAATTCTGGCAATATTGTATTTAATAAAAATTAAAATAAACAATACAAAAATAATTAAAATATAAAAAAAACCAAATTTTTATTATTAATTTAATAAATTATTATTCAATACAATTTATCTAGTAGATAGAAACTAAAGGATGAGGTGGAGGCGGATCTTTGTAGGAACCAGGGGGCGAGGAGATTGATCACATGTACCAATGAGGGTTGCCAATAATTGCTCGAGGAGATTAAATTTACCCCTCAGGTCGGTTGTCTCAGACCTAAGTTGGGTCAATTCATCACTAAGTTAGGTCATCTGAGCTTGAACTTATTTTCGTACCATCGCTTAGACTGTCGAACATTGATGGCTCAATCCTGATTGTGAGGAACTAATGGTCGATACACTACAACACGTCCACTTATCCTCGGCTGTAGTGTTGGAGATGTCGTAAACTCAATTTCTATCAGGTCCACTAATAGATCCAGCCTCCAACCAAATTCGAATCAAGTTCTAGATGGGTTGAAGGATCATCCACGTATCTCTCGTGCAACCAGGCGTTATATATTTTATGGGAAAAAAAACAAGTCAGCAAATTAAAAAAATTATTGAAATCCAACTTTCCATGAACTTCTGAGCTCAGCTATCTATGAACTACTGCACCCTTGATGGTCCCCATTTTGCATATAGGTTTCAACAAAAAACTTCATCAGTCTTAGATCGCGTCCAAACATCATAGCTTGCAAAAGGAAGCTATTGTTGGTTAAACATTTTCATATAATACAACAATTTCTTAAAAAAGAATTATCTTATAAAACAAAATCTTATCATCCGTTTTGCATACAAAATGAACGAAATGGATATGCTGGTGTGCGTGGTAAAGAAACCATGAATCTCCTTGGTTTGATTCTTCATATCGGACTGTGATCGTTGCTCAAAAGCTCAGACATCATGTGCTAGATATAAGTGTCTTAGATAACTTTCAAGATGGGAGGAGGTCTAAAATCCCTCCACACGGTAATATCTTCCCAGACTGGAAGACCTCTTTCTTTTGTATATTTCATTGATTTTTCTCGCGCCTCGTACCAAGAATCATGCAACCTAGTTTGTAGAAAAAAAATTGGATTTTTTTTTTTAAATCACATTTTGTATTCAATCTTACTTAATGACGTTGTGATTCCCCCACTCTCCCCTGGAAATAGCGCTGGCACCATCCTCTCATTAAAAAATTTCATTGTACGTCAATTTCATAAAATAATTAATTTATTAAAATTAAAAAACTGAATGAATTAAATAATAAAAAAACTATTTATGTATATACTAATTGTGAACTTTCTGAATCAAGCATCAATCATAGGCTTCCATTCAAGATTTTTGGAAACGCGACTCCACTGAAACAAAAGCACTTTTATCGATGATTTCATAGTTGATGTTATCGTACGAGCAACCTCCACATTTGTAAACCTTAAGTTCCATTTGATCATTGAAATTCATTATTAAAAAATTATCCATTCTTGTTTATTTTTTTATCGAGCAAGAAAAAAAAAACTTATATGTTGTCGTTAGGCTTCCACTGAGCAATATATTTCCCAATGTATACCTGCTACTCAGACGGGGCACCCCCTCAGCGGATTGCCCTTGCTCTCAATAAGCACGTGTTAAGAGAAGGTGCATGTGCTTGAGGTCATGGTCAGCACCTAGCTAGCGATTTATGGTCATCAAAAGTGTTACCATAAAAACTAGCACTGCTCCTATCGTTGGTGAATAGAGAGGGAAACAACGATATCATTTTTTGTTAGTAAATATCACTATAATTTATCAATGATATTATTTCAATTGATATTTTTATTTGTATTTAACAATTTTCTAGTAGTGGGTATTTGATATGTTCATTAAAATATAAAATTGATAACTTCTTCTCGAACCCATATATTCAAAATTTTAGTAACAAGGTGTGGCTAGGTTCTAAATAAGATGTTTCATAAATTTGATTCAAGTTAAAACTTTTGCAGTTCAAATTTTGAACTAGCTGTTACTTTTTCAATAACGAAAAAAGTTGTATAAAATGATTTCACAGAGTTCAACAAAAAAATATTATTTATAAAAATATCAATAAATATTTCAACCACAACCTATTATTTTTTATTACGAAAAAGAATTAGACATTCCCAGCTGCTAGTTTGCTCATTTTACTTCATTTTTAAAGCTTGTTATTATAATTGTTACCATGATACCCTAATTTATTTATTTTTTAATTTTATTATTTAATATTTTATTGTGATGAAATGTCTAAAAGCAAAACAACTACAAAACAGTGTGTGTGTATAATTGATAATAAAAATTAAGTTACAAGTCATAGAGAGGATGATCAAGGAAAGATACAAAACTAATTTAACATTCAACAAAAGAAATGCAGCAAAACAACTACAAATAAACAGCATCTAGAGATAAATGAAAAAATTCCATCGCTTGATAAAAAAATATATAATAATTATTCGAATATATATGGATGTAATATTTAGAATCATAACTTACAATTTTATATCCTTTGTTCTCCACTCATGTAACTACCAAATAGGAGAAATATTTTAATTTTGATTTACTTCCTTTTCCCTTTTCTTCTCAACCCTTTCACATAATAACTCTTCATTTTCCACACATGTATAAGCGTAGAGAGAAAAATTCTAACTCGATATGGCACCTTTTCCTCAACCTCAACAAAAGTAAAATCAAACGAGCTCGCATATGTCATCATTTGAAAGGAAATAGAACCAAGGAATCAGGATATTTAGAAAACTTTGGATGGTGTCATGGTGATGAAAGAATTTCAAAACAATGTGAACTGTGATATTCTGCGGAAATGGACGTACATACCTTAATTTAGTGCATATTCCTTGGAAAAAAATTTAACGCTCTTAAAGAATATATCCCATTACAATTTTTATATGAACATGTGTCAGCTTGATGTGTGTTAAAAGTTTATTGCTTCTCGCGAAACAGGTTGTCTAATTACCCAAAACTCAGCATCAAACTGCCTTTTCCTGCGTGTATCCACTGTTCACAGAACATGATTGTGGTCCTCGCAGAATAAACAATTGCAAAGTTTTCTCAAGATCATTAAGTACAGGTCTAGAAAAGCAGAAGACATACTTATGGGTCTCATACCCTCAGCTTTAAACTTTTTTTTTCCTTAATGAAAGCTGCTGTATTTTTCCATAAATATATGTGTGTGTGTGTTTCTTCTTATCTTCATGAGCTCTAATTACATTTATGTAAAGAAACCGCATCCCAAAATTTTGAGCTTGTCTGTTTAATTTTCTATCGAATGTAATTACTGACATGAGCAATAAAACCCCAGATGTGCGTTGTTGGTGGTGGTGTAAGACTTTTGCTGTGTGTTTCTGTGACAAACAGCTGGAGAGAGATGTAACAAGCCCAACTAAACCATTTGGGGCTTCAGGGTTGGACTTCAAAACAGTTCACAACTAATTATAAAGTATTAAGAGAATTTAACTTAATGATCAGTAAGTGGGGGAAGGAACTTAATCTCTGAAAGGGACTTGGAGGAACCCTAAATTATTAAAATTAATTAAGGATAATGTATACAAAACATTAATTAAGTTCTTGGAGGACCTTGGGAAAGTTATACAGTACTTCCTGTTTTTCAACTTTTTCCATCTTAAGATTCCTCCTCTATCCCACTCCTCATCTCTAGTGGGCATCTCAGCTGATCTGATCTAGATTTTCTGAATCGAGAGCTTTGTTATAGTGGGTTATGGACCAATCCGAGAAAGTCTACTATGTATTAGGAAATAAAAAACTGCCTCCATTGTATCTTTTTGCAGTTTGTTTAGGGTTTCGTTAACCCATATATAATAGATTTTAATTTCTGCATTTGGAATACTCCTTTTCCAGTGGTATTTTTTTAATTATGTGCTATTATACCACTTGACTGAGAAATCTTTGCTCTGAACGAGAGAGCTCTTTTATTTTTTCTGTTTTTGTAAATCACAGACATGCAGCAGTCTGATCCGGTAGATTGGATTCAACAGTGTATCTTTTGAAAATCACTTCCAGAAAAATATACTTCATTTAATGAGCAGGTCCCATGAATTCAATGGTTGAATTCTTTTCCCAGAAGATCTTGGGAAGAATTCGGTAAAATTAGATTCAGTAACCTTTGAAGGCTTAGTGTAGTTTGGTAAATAGGTTTGTTCCTCGTATTATTATCGATCCGGGTTGGAATTTTAGAGAAGGTGTAATAAAAATAATTTATTGTGAATATCTTACTTAATAACATTAAGGATTTAATCTCGATGGGCTAAAACTATCTCGAGGGCTTTACCGTTAAGACAAAAAAATAAATAAAAAATTTCACACAAAGGTGTAATTAGAAAATCCGGTGGAAATAGAGATTTTAATTAGAAAACCTTTTGTGAGTGCATGACTGAACTCTGCGGAAGGTATAATTAGAAAATCTGGAAGCGGAAAATTTAATTCTAAATTCGTTGCATGAAGTGAGGAATATGAAAACAATAGATAGTCTTTTACACGTTTAAAACATTGAAATAGATGATCTACAAATGTATTTCAATGAAATTAATGTTGGAAAAACTATGTTTAAGAACATGGTTAATAAACGTATTTGAAATCAAATTAACATATTAAATAGTATTTAGTTGATATGTTTTGGTAAAACTCAAAACTTTTTTAAAAAATTATATTCATATATAAAAAAAAATCTTGATATTTATAAAGTGAAAAATTACAAAATTAAAATTGGGCTTGAATAACAGCAAGTTTTTAGAGGGGATGAGTCCTAACCAAAGAAAATTTTGGACTCCAAAACCCACATGTACACACATCGGCTTGTGCTTGAGCAATGGTCCATAAAAAATTATTTTTTTAATTTATTGATTTGTCCAATCCATTGAAGGAAATATTTGATCAATTTTTCCACAATTCTTTCAACTTCAACTTAAAAGTCACATGATTTAATTATAGTTTATTATAAGCAATTAAAGCTGTTAATGACTTTAGCTCAAAAGTCATAAAATTTAATTCTAGTTTATTATAGGTAATCGAAGTTATTATAGTAAAGGAAGTCCATCAGCTTTTAGTTCATAATGTTTTCTTATGAAAAAGGTTGAAGAAGAGTATTTGGGGTTGGTGATGCGTTGTTCAGAGTGACATCGTCACCTCCACCATTGTTGTCGAGTGAGTTGGGTGTGACTGCCATTATCATGTATCTCCTAGTTCTGATAATGTTGGTGCAGGGACAACTTGAACTCCTCTAGAGCAAGGCAAATCCTCGTAGAGTTGGACCTTTGGGCAAAATGGCACAAAAAGCTACCCCTGGGGCACTGTTCTTGGGCTCGGAGCAGGTGGACTTTTTTCTTCTGTGCTTAGAGGCGAGGTCATGGCTTTTTTAATCCTTTTTTTAATAAATAATTAATTGATTTTTTTAAAATCAAACATATTAGTACAATATATTTAAATATAAATATATAACATTTGCATGATATAAATACTATAACATACAAATTAAATTTAAAAAATTCCAAAATAAACATTCATTGAATTTAATTATGATTGGAAAAAAGATGTATACTCGCAGTTAAATATAAAAAAAGCACTAATTAATTTTGTAGTAATCACATTAAGGATTATGAAAAATTTTCTTGATTGATTCATTTATAGAAAATGGATTCCATATCTTCAGATCATTCTTGTAGTACATGATTAAGAAATTATTAGGCATATGAAAATTAAGTATTCTAAAATTTGGGAATAGAATATGAACAATTTTAATTTCCAAAAAGCTAGGGGTATTTGTAATGTAAGCAGAAGCTAAAAATAGCTACAAACAAAGAACATATATATTTTTTTTTTAATGAGTGAAAGGGTTTGTAGATAATAACTTTAAATTCATAAGTTTATTCTCTCTAAAATTATAATATTCAAGTCTATCTTTTAAATATATCAAAAACTCTACCTCAATTAAAAAACAAAAAAAATCTAAAATTATAAAGAAAAGAAGCGAAAATCCAAAAATAACAAGAAAATTTACAAAAACTTGCAAATTCAGGGCCTAGAGCTAAATTTTTTAAATCTAATGATCCGAAGGTCGAAGTAGCAATTCCACAGTTATTTTTAGAAAAATAACCTCTAGAAACTCCTGTAAAAAATTAAACACAATCCAAATAATTAAATCGAAAGTTATGATCCTTTTAAGTTATCATTCTAGTCTGATAAGACTAAATATTCTTATGAGTGTAAACCTATTCCACTAGTCTATAAATATATTTACTAGATCTTTAATGTAATTTATTCAGAATAAATCATCTTTTAATTATAGCATACTTACATGCTTAAAATCTCTTGTTGTTTGCCAAACAATTGTCACTTTTGAATACTATATATATATATATATATATATAAAAGGCCAATGAAGACCGGATTCCAATGCTAGTCTTGTAGCAGCAACAGTGCCAATCCTGACCTTTAATGGAGGAGAATTCCATGGTTTTTTGTCTTCCTCTAGTGTAGCAAGCCAAAATACAAGCCCTTCCTTGCAGTGAGAAAACCAACAAGAAAAATCTTGGAAAGAAACGAAGAGCTTGGAAGGGGAGGAAAAGGGACAGAAATTAAGACAATCTAACTTTGTTGATTATTTCAATCTTTTGAGTTTCAAATGTCAAATATCACAGGTGATGAAGGGAGCTTCTCTTCAGGAAATACTGGAGAAAAAGTCCAACAGCTTCAAGAAAAGCAGCAACAACAGGCACAAAATCATTTCCATGGCTCAAACTCATCAGGACCTTCAGCTGCTACTAGCAGCAATGGGTGTATCTCCAAACAGCCACACCAGCCGGTTAAGAAGAAAAGAAATCTACCAGGACCTCCAGACAAAGTCAACCTTATATATTGGTATTGCTCGTAGATGCAAATTGAGTACATATTTAATTCTGATATATCGGCATTATAATAAATTCGATGAATGAGTCTTGGGTTGTTTGGCACAGTTGGTTGATTACTGTCTATCATTGAATTTGTCATGTTCAATGCAAGCATGCAAATCAAGGAGGGTTTTTTTTTTTTCTATCAACTTTATAAAAAAAAACAGAAAATTAAATTGGATTTTAAATTTTCGCTTTAACTTTCTCACCTTGAACCAAGGCTTCTTTTTTCCTTTCATTTTTTTATTTTTATTTTTATGTTTTGTAAAGAGATGTTAGATGAATTGAAAGGTTCGATTATTGCTTTAAGATTACAATAACTGGTGAGAACTGTACTACCGACTTCAATCTTTGTTTCCAACTGTACTTCAAAGAATAGAGCCATGGATTTTACCATGCATAGAAATTAATAACATCACGTACGATCACCCTCGCCTGGATAATAAGTTAAGCTTTTTCTTCCTTCGTAGTTCGTATGGTATAACAATCAAATTCTTTTTCAGAGAAATAAATCTGAATGAAAACAGTGATTACTAATTAACTAGTCTAGCTTTTATGAATCAGATCCTACTGCTGAAGTCGTTGCTTTACCACCAACGACCCATATGGAAACAAACCGTTTTGTGTGTGAGATATGCAACAAAGGGTTTCAAAGGGACCAAAACCTGCAATTTCATAGGAGAGGCCATAATCCTCCATGGAAGCTCTGGCAAAGAACTGCCACTGAGGTGAGGAAAAGGGTCTGTACGTATATGCCCTGAGCTAACATGTGTTCACCACAACCCGGCTCGATCAATAGGAGATCTAACTGGCATTAAGAAGCATTTTAGCCGAAACAATGGCGAGAAGAAATGGAAATGTGACAAGTGCTCGAAGAAATTTGCAGTACAATCTGATTGGAAAGCTCATCAAAAGACATGCGGTACGAGGGAATACAAATGTGATTGTGGAACCGTCTTTTCCAGGTTAGCAAAAAAAATAAAAATTATCATGGAAGAAAAACATGGATCTAATTTTTTTTTTAATGATTATGGTCTTTTTATATGCATGATATAAATTATAAGTAATTAATTATATTTGGGATGTAAGTAAATTTTTAAGTTGTCACATGGTAATTTCTGAAGTTGCAGAGCCACATATTCATGCTGCCAAAACCAGTTCAAACTCTGTCTGATATTGTACGTAGATTTTTTTGCAGAAGTTATGGTAAAGATGTGAATTATGGTCACTTTCCACTTTCCAGATGGAAAATATGGTTGGAATGGCCAGAAAATTGATAAATTTTGAACATTCAAGTTACAAATCACTAATCTTCAGTCTCATATCAGTATTTAATCTCCTAGATAGCAGCCTAACGTGACCCCACTGCTACCAATCATGCAGAAGAGATTGCTTCATCACCCACAGAGCTTTCTGCGATGCGTTAGCAGAAGAAAACAGCAAAGTAAACCAAGGAGTAATGGCCAACATGGGTTCAAACTTGCAAAACCAAATGTCAGAGCCCATGTCTTCAGTGTTAAGATGTAATTTGTAATTTTCAATGTCTTGAGTGATTGTTTTTATGAGTCAAAGAGCTCTTTGTTTTCTCTAGATCTTGGAAGTTATGGAGTTCCTTGTTTTCCTCAGTCGAGATTGTCTATCAATACTATATAATGTCTTTCACATTCTGTCATGTAATCAGAACAAAAATAATAACAGAAGTCCATGGTATGCAGCAGCTCTACCAATTATTTTATAGAACACAAACTCTTTATTCATTTTATTCTGTTGCTGCTATTTGTTTCCAGCATTCAATGCCCTTGAGCACCGACACTAGCACATCAATTGGGATGCCATATTTCAATAGCTTCGACCCCAAGAACTCCCTCAAATATCTCCCTCAAGAACTCGTGCCAATTCCATCCAAGTCCATGAACATGGCAGGGGGCATGTTTTCGAGCAGCTCGGGCACTCTCTTCGGCAGTCCAAGAAGCATTTCCTCAACTTCTAGCCTCCAACTCAGTTCCAAGGGCTCATCTGGGTTACATTATCTTCAAGATAATAAAAACGGTTGCCAAATTTCGGCCTCTGCTCACATGTCAGCGACAGCCATGTTGAAAGAGGCAGCACAAATGGGTGCCACCGCTAGCAATAGTATTAACTCTCCCGTGATGCAAAAGAGCTTTGCCAGTAGCATGGCAGGTCCTCATGATCAGCTTTCTTCTATAAAACCACCAACTTATGGTAGGATTCAGCAGCATAACACCTCCTATGACCACCTCCCACTACATGCGTCGGGTCAAACTAGCATGGCTGGAATCAATGGCGTTGGAGGATTTAGTAACCAGCCCTTGCAAAGAGGGCCACAAGAAACCTCACAGATACTTGACACTAGTGGTACAGTTAACTCAGCAATGAATGACATGGAAATGTTTACAGGTGTGTTCATGAGTAACGACCAAAATCCAGGGTTCATAAGAAATATGGAACAGGAGGATAGTGGCGGTTCTAGTTTGATACACGGAAGAAATCCATTGATGGAGCGGAATCCAACAGGACCTTCAAGGTTTGCTGGTACGTCTATTGAAGGTGGTGATATGATGACTCGTGATTTCATGGGGGTTGGAGGAGCAAGGCCAACAAATTTGCATGATCAACGACAGCAGCACCAACAGAGATTGGAAATGGAAGGGATGAGCCAGCAGCAAAGAATGCCGATGATGAATCCCTTTCAACAACAGCCCTCACTTAGGGAATCAGCGATGGAAAAACCTTCTATATGGGATGTTTGACACTTACAATATATCAGCTTCTTCCGGCATCCATCTTGGAGCTATTCGCCCATGGCTAGTAGAAGGGTCTGTGGCCATGAAACGTTGAGGTAGGAAGAGTATAAATGGGCTTTGAAAGGCTCCACTTTCATTTTAGTGGACGTGGTATCTCGGGCCTCTGTTTAGAATTCATAGGCCACTGGTGCGTAATTAATTACAAATATGCTAAGTTATCATTAAGTCTTATGTGTCTTTTTTTTTTCTCTCTTATCAACTTTGTTAGGGAAAAAAAATTTTTTTTC
>Ga0307517_10008512_pt1 | contig 14711 bp, 19 predicted proteins | sample 23_EM_MG_FD_194515 | JGI IMG/M metagenome (GOLD analysis project Ga0307517, IMG submission 194515) | Populus trichocarpa ectomycorrhiza microbial communities from riparian zone in the Pacific Northwest, United States - 23_EM | ecosystem: Host-associated > Plants > Roots > Unclassified | place... | reverse complement strand
GAAGGCATGTCTGCTGGATCGATGACAGTGGCTCCAAGACTTTCAATAGTCTCCAGCGCTTGTTCAAAGACAAAGTTAACGAAAGGGTCGTTACCCGTGATGCTATCATCTAAGAACACGCGTCTCAGAACACCGAGTCGCTTCCCCTTCAACGCATCTCTCTTTAGGGCTCTAGTGAAATCCGGAACGACAGGTGGCTGAGTTAGTGTAAAATTATCGTTGGAATCCTTTCCAGCGATGGCAGACAAAACGATGGCGGCGTCGGTCAAAGATCGTGTCATGGGTCCGACAGTATCCTGGTGCTCAGATATTGGAATAACTAATAAATTCAACAAATTACTCTTCATATTATTGACGAGTATGAGTCACTTACCTCCCGCTCGTGAGACGAGTCCAACAGTGGGTTTGATTCCAGCCAAATTGTTGTTGCTCGCTGGGCATATAATACTTCCATCGGTTTCCGTGCCCAAAGTGACGGCGGAAAGTCCAATGGAGGCTGCAACTCCAGAACCAGAGGAAGACCCGCATGGGTCCGCATTCTTAAAATACGCGTTCGTGCATTGTCCGCCTCTTCCGGACCACCCTGGGGCTAGATTTCCTCTATGGTGCGAAAATTCAGATAGATTGGTTTTCCCTAGGTATCAAAGATCGTATCAGATGATTTAAAAACAGCTTAAAATTCTACGCGTACCGAGGATGATCGCACCTGCTTTTCTCAGGCGCTTGACTATACCCGCATCATCTGGGACAACCGATCCTAAAAGACTGAATGATCCAGCTGTTGTGTTCATTCCTAAAAAAAAAGCCGAGAGTTGGACAACTTCAACCCAACCCAGAGACTTGAGCACACCCTCAGAAGCAATCGTTGCCATGTTATCCTGACAAAAATAAGACGAGAGAAGGTTTCTAGTGGAAGATAGAGCACTCACCTTCAAGAGAATAGGAATACCGTGTAGAGCTGACCGTTTTCCCTTGGATTTTCTTTCTTTATCCAATGACGCTGCTTGAGCAAGAGCAGACGGATTTAATTCGAGAACGGCACGAAGAGTAGGTCCATTTAGGTTAACTTCATTAATCCGGGAAAAATAAGCCTGTATAAACCAAATTCAGATGAAGATGGGAACTGGTGCACAAGATGGCGACCACCTTCACCAAATCTACGCTGGAAAAATGGCCTTCATCGAGGCCCTGTTGGAGTTCAAGAACAGAGGCTTCGTATAGGTCCGGAAAATGAACTTGAGGTTTATGCTGTTCCGCAGTGCTGTCTCCACTCGTGCCAATTCCCCTCACAATCTGCAAACAAGCAAAGATAGCGAGCAACGTGGACAGCCACCACTTGAGATTGTACAACTTAGACTTTGGTTTATGCCCGCCGTCGAGATCAGATACAACAATGGAGTGAGAAATATCCTGTGAGAAAACTCTGAACGTCGGGTCTTCGTCGAAAAAAACCAAGAATTTGTGACATACCTTTTTATTTTGACCGTTACTATTCATTGTGAATTTTGCAGGGTGCGATACGTCGCTTGATGATAAGGAAGAGTACCTTCAAGAATGGGCCAGTCGTCCCCATGTCGAATAAATCAATCAGATAGAAGCCACAACCTAAGGCGATCAAAGTGCGTTAGACATATATAAGGCGAGAAGTCCACGGCAGCACTTACTACTTTGAATCGAACACGAGACTTACCTTCACGGTCTTTATTCCCCGTTTACTTAAACGAAGGGCTATGGACAATTCGCACGAGAAGTCATACATAAAGCACCTTGCAAATTCATAAGGCTCGGGTTCTGGATTTTGATTCGTCGTAAAGTGACAAACGGTGACAAGAGCAAACGGATAAAGAAAAATACTGGAACTGCTGGGAACCTATCTAATTAATTTCCTTGAGGACCAAACCCTGTAAACTCCACTGAGTACCGTTACAAATGCGTGAAAGACAAAAGAATCATGATCATACCATTGTTGGTCGCAACTTGAAGACGGTTCAACGAAGCCCGGTTCGGTTGTTCTCAACCACTTTTATCTTCGGCAGAATCTAAGCTGTCTATATGGGACTCTTCTGTCCCTTCTGCCTTTGCCTCCTCTAAGTCAAGCCATGGGAGGTTCGGTCGCAGATCACGAGAAATCTTAAGGATCCCGTCCTCTCGAATTCTCGGCCCGTCGTTGCCGTAATACCGCTTGCTCTCGTAGCTCCAGTCGTCGTTTCCCCTGACGCACTGTCCTATGCCATCAATGTACATTTGAACCCTCCTATCGGTGTTTGGGTCCCACGATGGAATTTGTTTGAGGTTGGAGAGAAACCGGGAGATGACGGCGTCACTGTACGTCCCGAGCCAATTGAAAGCGCCTTGCAGATCCAGATTATACTCGGTCATGATGGTCGTGATAAAGTTGTGATCCCCTAACCCAGAGGAGGATTCGCGGATGTATGAGTGCACATCCTGCACGAGGTAGTTTTTTAGACAAAATAAGCGTTCGTTCAGATCGGTTAACTCGGTGAAAGCAGCTCACGTTACAGATGAAAGTCAGGTCGACTGCATCTAGGGTAAGGGCAGACATTATCGGGTGCTCAATTACTTCGTTCGGTAGATTGAGACCAAATTCACAGAGTCCAAGTACTGAACGTGCAGCAGCCGTATCCCTTCGTAGTCGAATAAATTCTTCAAGAGGCCGAACCCGATTGTGCGTCCGGTCCTCGATCTCCTTAGCCACTCCATTTACATAGCGTTCCGTGGCCGCAATGAAATGTTCGAAGCAAGCGGAACCTGGGCTTGCCAATTTACTGGCTCGTTCCCAAAACCTAGTGTGAAGGGAACGTGTCAGATTTATGAATATTCAATGGTGTAACCACATAGGCCCTTACTGCCGTTTCATTTCACCCAGGATATGGGGATTGTCGGGCCTTGCCCCTGGATTTTTCATGACAGATGTAACTGTGCTCGCGAGGGACCTCGCCACAGACACATCTGCCACATCCGTATACTCATCGTATACAAAGTAGAAATTTATCAGATCACACCCAACGCGAACGAAGTCTAGCGAAAGAAATCCTTCAAACTCAGATAATGAATGGAAAAAAATTCGCCCACCAAAATTATCATCTCGATTTGTATACATGAGGCATGCTGCCAGGTCTTGAAATATGGTCAGAATCCTGCATCGGTCGAATAGAACCACAACTTACTAAAGTCACAGGCGTCATAAGCCTTTTGCGCCCGCGAATCGAAGGGTCGAAACGATTCTAGCCAAGCTTTAGACTCTGCTTGTACTTGGAGATAGTGGAGACTCAATCGGCGAGTCCAAGGCCAGTCACGGAGAAGGTCAGGTAGTTGGTATTCCTCATACATGGTCCAGAGAAACAGAAACGACTAGCAGGGGAATTCCACGGCGTGCAGAGTCTCCAGAAAAGAGATGGAATGCCCGATGGAATGCTCTGTGAAAGGTGCTAAGTCCTACTCGTATCTTCGACACATTTATATGATGCTCAAGTTGAAAGTCCCAAGGTGTCTTCAAATCCAGCTTGCGGTTATTTGGTGCCCGAATGAGACCGAGACACCAAGACAGGTGGAGAAATTGCAGCTGCACATGGTTGTGTAATTCAATTCTAATCTTTTCGCCCTACACTCGGTTCCTTGGTGGGTACTTAGCGCAACGGCTATTTTCGGGATGCCTGAAATCATAAGAATTGATTATGTACTTAGAGTTACCTTCGCCCTGTAGAACCAATTCATTGACACGTTTCTTCCAACTAGGGAATAGACAATCAAGCCCAAGAGCTCGTCAATTATGTATACCCTCCAATGGAGAAACATTGCGGCTATCTGAGGACACGTTACAACATTTAGTTTACAATTACGCAGATAAAAAAGGAACAGCCCCCTATCAAGCCTTCCCCACAATGTCCTTTAACTGAGTTTGAGGTATCGCTTCGGGAATGGCCTTGCGAGCGAGACGGGTCTGCGTCTTTTGTTCATAGGCGAACCCGAAACTGATCAAATCGAAATCAGAGAACGCAGTTCCGAGGAACGATAGCCCGATTGGTACACCCGGGGCGGGATAGACGGTGAGTGGACCAGCGGAGCTGATATTCACATTATCTGGGTAGAATCCCAATGGCACTAGGTATATATCGGTGAGGAGTTGCGAGCGCTAGATACGATATTATTTTTACCTGTGACAATGGGGTATCCAGCGATCGCTAATAAAACAAGCAGTCAGACAGGTTGTTATGAGCACAAAATTTAGCAGCATCGCACCTGCTGGCACCGTTGTAAATCCCGGGGCAGGAAGAACGATGGCGTCGAGATTGTGAACCTTAAGCACAAAGTCTATCCCTCGAGTAGCTCCAAGGTCCTTGTCAAAAGCTAGCGACTCAAAAAATGTGGCGTTTCGTCCTGCTGTTGCTTCAGATTCGATGAGGCTGCAGGAAAATGGGGTCAATTGTAACAGAGATTCGACTAAGGACTCCCGTACATGTTCTGGGATTCAAAGCCTTTGGGTTCCTCAAGGGTTGGATTTGCATCATTGAAAGCGATCAAATCGGCCAGACTCCTAACCCCCGAGGGGTTCTTCAGTAGAGATTGATACCAGGCATTTAGTTGAATCTGGATATGGCGGTCAATCGGCGCAGACTGCTCGAAATTTACAGGAGAACATACCTTGAAGTCGATATCTAAAACAATGGTTTCGTTATTGGAATTAGCGATTTCATCGGCGGAAGGCAGATCTGCTGGATCGATGATGGTCGCTCCAAGACTTTTGATGGTCACCAGCGCTTGTTCAAAAACGACGTTGACGAAGGGGTCATTGCCCGTAATGTTATCGTCCAAGAAAACGCGTCTCGGAACACCGATTCGCTTCCCCTTCAATGCATCCTTTTTCAGAGCTTTCGTGAAGTCGGGAACAACGGGTGGCTGAGCCAGGGTGAAATTGTCGTTGGGATCCTTTCCAGCAATAACAGAGAGAACGATGGCGGCGTCGGTTAAAGATCGTGTCATGGGCCCGACAGTATCCTGGTGCTCAGATATTGGAATAACTAAAATTGTAAAAAATCAGGCCCTAAATCATTCATGATTCCAAGCTACCAACCTCCTGCTCGTGAGACAAGACCAATGGTGGGCTTAATTCCGGCTAAATTATTGTTGCTCGATGGGCATGTAATACTTCCGTCGGTTTCTGAGCCCAAAGTGACGGCGGCAAGTCCAATAGAGGCGGCAACTCCAGAACCAGATGAAGACCCACATGGATCGGCATTCTTAAAATACGCGTTTGTGCATTGGCCACCCCTTCCAGACCACCCTGACGCCAGGTTTCCTCTAAAATGAGCAAATTCAGATAGATTGGCCTTGCCTGGGTGTCGATGTATCGTATCAGATTTATTTGATAATGCATAATATTCTACACGTACCCAGGATAATCGCACCGGCTTTTCTCAAGCGCTTGACTACGCCTGCATCGTCGGGTACAACTGATCCTAAGAGACTGAACGATCCAGCTGTCGTGTTCATCCCTGAGAAAACAGGTTAGACAACTCTCATTAAAATATTTGGCTTGAACATACCCTCGGAGGCAACTGTTGCGATATTATCCTAACAGAAATGGGTGAGAAGTTTTTTCACTGGACGTTGGACCAATCACCTTCAAGAGAATAGGAATTCCATGCAGGGCTGATCGTTTCCCTTTTGACTTTCTTTCTTTATCTAGTGCCGCTGCTTGGGCGAGGGCAGACGGATTCAATTCGAGAACGGCTCGAAGAGCAGGTCCCTTCAGATTAACCTCATCAATCCGCGCAAAATATGCCTGTATAGACCAATTTCGGATGAAGATAGATACTAATGTATAACAGAATCACGAACCTTCACTAGATCTACGCTGGAGAAATGGCCTGCATCGAGGCCCTGTTGTAGTTCAAGCACCGATGCTTCGTATAGGTCTGGAAATTGAACTTGAGGCTGGTGCTGCTCCACTGTACTATCTCCGGTCGTGGTAACACCCCTCGCGATCTGCAAGCAAGCAAAGACGGCCAGCAAAGCGGACAACCACCATTTGAAATTGGACATCTTAGACTTGGGCTTGGGCTTGCCGTTGAGGTCAGATACGACAATGGACTGGGAGAATCTCCTGTGAGAGAGCTTTGAACCATCATCTTTATGATAAATCAGAATTCGTGAGACACTTTTATCGTCGTACCGACCGTTACCATTGGTTTTGCCGTCCGACATTGTGGAATTCCGCAGGGTTCGGTACACTGCTTGATGATAAGAAACGGTTCATCTTCAAGAAAGAGACAGTCGGCCCCACGTTTGGCCCCACGTTTGACCCCACGCACGGCTGGTAAACCACATGTGCATGAGAATCTAGGCCGGGCAAGAAAGCAAATCAAATACCCTAAGGCGATCAAAACGCGCAACACGTGATGGACGCGTCCAGGGCATGAGGTCCCTTTTCACTTCATACGCCACTTTTTTTTTTACCTCGGACAGAGATACAGAAATAGGTGGGAATACTGAGGCTCAGCCGGCTCAGGGTCGAGCCCTCCTCTTGGGAGGATAAAAGATATCTCCAGGAAGGGATTCGTGGGAGCAAAAGTAAACTCCAATGCGTCCAAGGGAATTCTTGCACTCAATATGCACTCTCCGGGAAACGTGGTGTTGGTGACGGCCGGGTCGCAGGGCTAGAATTGAGTATATTTACTGTCCTCCAAGGTCATAATGCTCGAGTTTTACAGTTTACTGGTAGGTTTGGTGTAGGTGGTCAAAGGGGAACGAGAAAACTTTGGGCGGAGTTCCGCTGATCCAGGAGGCTTTGCCAAATATACACAAACATATTCCATTTCTCCAACCATGAATTCCATTCCGGAGACAAATCGTCAACATGAATTTAGCTGGCACAGTACCAGCATTCCAAACTGCCCAATATCTTCGGACTTTGCCTGCGATTCGGGAACGCTGCGGCCGCGTCCATGAACTAGCGAAGAATGGAAAGTTACAATACTTCGACTACCACCCAGAGAAAGAGATAGATGTCGCCAAGTTCTGCATAAGTCTCATGAAGGTACGTTTTATTCAACCTTGAACTCGTACGTAGAAACTGACGCAGCATGTTACAGCGAGATTATGGTGATCAGTTCGCCGATGTATGTCACCGAAAACGATGAGGAGGCTCCATATCATTTACTTCTGATCTGAAAACTCAGATTAACCCACACGGACGATGGAGGCACCTCGACGCCGGAATCGAGCGTGTCCAACCTCTCATCGCGAAATGGGCTGCGCACCCGACCAATGCCCCTGACTTGAAGGAAGAAGCGAGGAGAACAATCGACCTCTTTGTCGTATCCGTGCTCCTGGATGCCGGTGCTGGAAGTGCATGGAAGTACGTTGAAGCCTCCACTGGGTTCACGTTTACGCGATCGGAAGGGTTGGGTGTTGCGAGCGTACACATGTTTGAGTCGGGTTTATTCTCTAGTGATCCAAATCAACCTTACAGAGTGGATGGTGCGACAATCCACATTTTCTCTCCATGATCTCATTCTTACACGTTTTCAGCTTCCGGTTTGGAGAAAGTCACGGCGGAGAAAACAGCAGCGGCCATGCAAGTCAGCGAAAGCAATCCTATGGTCGGAATCGAGGGACGCGCCTCTCTCCTTTTCAACCTCAGCAAGGCCCTCAGAGCTAGTCCTCAATTCTTTGGAGAGGATGGTCGGCCTGGAAATCTCATCGGTATGTTCGACTTAATTATGCGTGAACTCAGTCTTTGACCAGGATGCACATCAGATTTCCTTGAGACTCAATCCAAAGTGGAAAATGGCACACGAGTAGTTCCTATCGCTCCGCTCTGGTCCGCACTAGTTGACGGACTAAATCCCATCTGGCCGTCCCGCTTCTCACTAGGTGGCGTCTCTCTCGGGGATGTCTGGCCTTGTCCGACATTGAGTGTTTCAATCCCTAACCCCCCTGAAGGCGATGACTTTGTTCCTTTCCACAAACTTACAATGTGGTTGACCTACAGCCTCGTTGAAGTCTTACAGAAGAACCTGAAGTGGCGCATCGACGGTCTGGAAGATATGACAGGACTCCCTGAGTATCGAAATGGTGTGGTAATTGCCCAGGTCCATTTGATGCTCATCCTGATCCACTAAATCTAGGAGGACTTCTCGTCGATCTCGGCGTCCTGGCCCTCAAACCTGACGTACTTCCCAAGGACCCTAAATCAAGCCTTCCGCATGCTGTGCCGTCGCACCCTGCAATCGTAGAGTGGCGGGCAATGACTGTTATTGAATTGTGCGTGCCATTCATTTGCATTTTATCCACGTCGACTGCGTGCTTATGGCCTTTGTTGCGATTCCCAGAGATCGAATCGCCGACCTTATCCGTTCGCAACTAGGATTGACCGCATCGCAGCTTACGCTTGCGCAAGTATTAGAAGGCGCGACCTGGAAAGGTGGTCGTGAAATCGCGAAACTCAAACGACCAGAGACCGGTGGTCCTCCTATTGAGATTGAAAGTGATGGAACTGTGTTCTAAGCTTCGACAAAGGGTTAATCTGTAAAAGGGTCGTTTACCATAAACACAAACGCAACTGTAATATCAATATACAATCTCTTACATAAAGCATTCACGGACAAAACGGTCTGTTCATAGAGAGCATAGCCTTGTATACATAGCGTCACACGTGTCATACTTGCGAGTTTCGGGTCTCAAGATCCTTCCATCAGGGAAGCCGCATTTCTCCTATCCCACCAGTATGTCGTAATAATGCACAGGATTAAACCTTGGTAAGGTGGATAAATAAAATGTAAAATACAATAAGACGAGTCCGAGCGTCCTCTAGATCTAGATGAACCAGAAAGCCAGGATCATGACACTCAAAGCGTAATTGTCTATAAGGTGGATTTGGTCTGCGAACGCAGTAAGCTATCCATCATATCGTGGTGGCGGAAGGTCAGATGAAATTGTGGCAGGGGTGGAAACATGATGAGTACTTGTTGAAGCGAGTGGGCCTGATGACGACATAGATGCCGCGCGAGAGTGGGATCCCAGAGAGAGAGCATTATATTGCGACAGCTTTGATTGGGGGGCGGTACCAAGGGTAGGTATTGAAGGGGTAGAAACGGGCAGCAATGGCCGTTTGTACACTGATTCAGAGTAATGTAGCCCTGGATCAGGGAGAGAGTGGTACATGTGTGGTTGAAGGGGGGCTATGCCTCCGTTGGCTCTAGGCGCCCTGACCCATACTGAAGAGATTTTGAATCGATCATTAAGTACCCATACAATACACTGTAGAAAAAACACAAAACTCACGGCTCAAGTTTGTGAAGGTTGGTTTCCTTTCGTACGAACGATCTTTGTTCTTCCTCCGAACGAACATGAAACAGATGAACACTAGTAAGATTAAAGCAAGGCTGCCAAGTGCCCCTCCAATAATGAAACCCAAGGGAGCTTTGTCCTTCGAAGAATCGACTGGAGATGTTGTCGCGGAACGAGTAGCGGTAACAGAAGATACAGTGTGGGGGTGTAGAAATGGGGTAAATAAATATGGGTAAAGCGTTGACGATGTAGATGAAGATGCAGTGGGATCTGGAGTGACTGAAATAAAATCGAGAAAAAAAGGGGCGTCATCCGTAAGTATCGTGATAACCAAAGTGTGCGATGCCAGCGTCAGCGGCGTGGACTGGAAGAATTGGTGTCTGTATTGAATAATATGTGATAATGTGGCGTTATAGGTCTCCTCAGCGCCGCCGTCGATGCTATAGGAAGAGGTAGGGGCATTCCCGATATTGCTAATTGTCCCCCAAACGCTAACGCTCGTGCCTTAGTATGCGGGTCACCAGTTTAATTCATTTCGGTATATACATGATGAGAGAAGTGCAAAAGACTAACCTGAGAATGTAAGACGTGCAGTAGCTCCTTTGTACATCGTCCAACTCGTCGTGCTCTTGAATTCCCCAATAACACCAGCCTGGCCCCAGTGCCCACTTGAGTAAGAAATAGAAGAGTCATGATCGTCGTATACGAGAGTCGCAGTTGGCATTCTCGAGGGAGATTTGGATAGTGTACGGAGATACAGTGGACCGACACCAATTCCCCAGATGCTAGCTCGTCGGCCGCTGTGGTGGTTGGTACGTTGCTTGGAAGCATCACATACAACATGACCTTTAGAAGCATTCACATGCCGAGGTGCCGATAGATTGTACCCAAAAGTAAAATTGCCATTCCAGGGATTTGAAATTGATTACTTTCAACCTCGACGGATCATGGATGCTCTACATAATGCGCGGCTTTCCGCTTTCTATAAGAAGATTCAAGAGTTACTTGTATATCGAAAGGAGATTCAGATTGTTATATTTTCAAATATTTACTTCGTTTCCAATGACAGGATCCGCCACAAAGCGCCAGCGCCTGAAAGCGACAGCCTCAATGCTATAATTCTGCATTCATAGGCGTGCTGGGACAAGGAGGCAAGTTCAACCTCACCAGGCACACCAGCGCTCCCAGAGGATCATATATTGCAACCTGTTCCTGAAATGCTGATGAGTCCCGCGATACTCAGCCTCTGTTGGGATCAAATCAGCAAGTTCACAAGATCGAGATAAGGTAAAGATAGATAAGATTTCCAGTTGTCCATTCCAGGGGACATACGGACGAGTCATATACTATAGACTACAGAAAGGAGAGAAATACAAAATAGAACCTCAGCCCGAAGAATGCAAGAAAATAATGTACCGAGATTACGGAGATGGCGCATGCTTGCACAGCCTCCGGATCTTCCAACAGCCGGCTTACTCCAGTTGCACAAGCAGATAAGCGCCGTTGTTGATTGCCTGACAGCTCATTGCGGTTGAGAGAGAACCAAATGTCCCCCGCTGAAGACCCATTCAACGTGGGCAGAGGTCGCTATTCCGTCGGTGCATTGGGATTAAGTAGGGCTGCGCACCGTACCCGTTGCAATGGGTACGACGGCCGGTTCTTACGGGTGAACACCCGTCCCGTTTAAGGCCTGGGTTCATTTTTTTACAGCCGTCGTTCAATGCCCGTTACGGCCGTCATACGGGTGACGGGTCTAGCTTACAATTTCGTGCGAATTTCATAGGATTTTGGAGTGCATACGAGGCGGCGGCAAGCTGGAATATATTTTGTCAAAGTAAATGAGGTATATCAACTAAAAATCCTGCCTCATCTGGGTTCACAACGTTTCAAACTCTGTGCCGCCCCGGCCCGGACGACATCTTTCCATTAATAACCATTTAAACAATGGTTGTTTCACGCTTTTCAGTCTTGTAAAATATTTCTAGATTGCTAAAACTATAGGGAATTGCTCTTAGGGCTTTAATATAATTTTTTTCCCCTGTTACTCGCAGCTGGTTAGGGTCATGACACGAAAACGGCCGTAATACCCGTTTACGGCCGTTTTTGTACCTGGCCGTACCGTTGGAAATTGGGACGAGATTTCGACGGCCGTAATTTGACGGCCGTACCTGTAAAACGGCCGGTGCGCAGCCCTAGGATTAAGTTGGAAATCAAAAGATATTACACTTACCAGAATCGAAAAGTAATTAAGTGGGATGTGTGGAAAACGGTGCACTTCTCGAATATCAACTTTCCACCAAAGAAACGGGTTCTCACCATTTACCCTATCAATAGAATCAATAGCAGCGTATCGTTGAATTTCGTCACTGAGGACGACAAGCAAACGTGGGCAGACTGTTGAAAATTTGGACGCTTTTTTGACTAAAGATTTCTTCCCTAGTCACACTTGAAACAATGAGAGTAAATATTATGACATAACCATCGAGATTGAAGATGATCCAGTTTATCAATGTCCATCAATGCATATGCACAGTTGAACTCAGTTCAAAACCCCATCTTGACCTCATCTGGCATTCTTGAGTTTATGGCGGGGGTGTTGAAATCAAATCAGCAAGCTTAGTTGTTTGCGAGATGATGACCTACAGTACAGGTATGCTATAGATTAAAGAATAAAAGGAGAGAAAGATAAAATAGGGCACGCAAGAACCAATAAAAGGAGTGTACCGAGAATGAGATTAGCGGCATTGCACATGCACGCACAGCCTCCTGCTATTCCAACAGGCACTGCCTACAGGGTAAGCAAGGAACAACAACTGGGCACAAAAAGGTTATGCAGATGAAAAAGTCAGAAACTCCTATGTCCATCAGCAACATATTTATTCCTCCTGTGAAACGGGAGAGATCCCAAATCATCGTGACGTTCAGACAAGCGCTTGAGATTTGACATAGAGTTAGTGCTTGAAAGTCTGGTCCAGTCTGGTTATTGGGCCCCCATGGGCGCTAACTGAGACCAAGACCGGTTAGTATCAGCTGGGAAACCCAAAAAGACCGGACCAGACTGATACCAACCGGTTAGAGGTCGGTTATCCTGGTTATGCATCGGTTACAGGACCAGTTTTTAACCGGTCCTGGTTAGAACCAGTTACTAACTGGTTCTAACCGGTTAGGTGAGGGTAGATTCATCAAATCTTGTGTATTTAAAATGATATACTATTGACGAGCTGCTACGAGAACCAATCCGAGTCTAAACCAGGCATAGATTTATCCCACTCATCCTGATCACCATCATCAACCAGCATCTGCTCGAAATCAAGATCTAGATGTGCAACCTCTTCCATCTGCACTGCATTCCAAGCCACAACGTCACAGAGCCCAGGTCCCCATGCCGACTTGGTAATCATAACTTCTTCGAAGACAATAGGACCCAAGCTCGCTCGGCGGTCAGTGGTGACTTGTTTGGTACCAGAGAATAGTCGTTCACAGGGGACGGACGATGCTTGAGATGGGAGGACATCAAGCGCAATACGTGCAAGTGTTGGATAGACCTGAGCATGGTCCTTAGTACCGTTTAAGTTAGTAAATAGAAAGATTTCAGAACATAAGCTACTCACCTGCCACCATTTGACGATATCGGTATCCTTTTTCACATCCTGCTGCATGGTTTTGAGGTAGCGGCAGAGTTCCGGAGCCCAGCCTTCTTTAGCGTCATCAGAGAGTAAGGTTTCGCGGTGTTTTTTGAATTCCGGGGTGTCTTCAGAGGCCGCTTCCCCTTCGTCAGATGCATTGGGCAGTGGGCACAGCAATAACACATGGGCAAGTGCTATAATAGTGCGCCATCTATTTACTGGCATTAGTGTGGTAGCTCATGTCGAAAGGAATGGTGGGTCTTACAGTGTTCTCGACGAGCTTATTAGCTTCATCATGCCAGTCCTTCGCATCTAAATTCCCTGCTGCAATCTCCGCCTCTTTCTCTTCTGCACCTCCCCATGAGAGCTTGATGTATGCAAGCTTGTAGTACGGATGAAGGACTGTAAATAAATTTGTTAGTAATAAATTAAAGTAACTTGAGCGGAATCCTACCAAGTGCTAACACGAAACTTGGCTTCTCATCGAGCCCCTAGTAATATTTCTTCAGCTTTTCGAGACCATGAGTGAGGGCATCCTTATAGAGGACAAATCTGGGGCTGTTGCGTTTCTTCTCCCATGCTGTTTGTAGTTCTTCGAGAGCTGGAAGGGCGCGCCAAAGGGTGGGTAGTTTCTCTGAAGAGAAGCATTGCTGGATGCGATTTGAGTCCTATTAAATAATATATCAGTTTCTATCCAAACGAAGATCAAGAGCTCGGAAATACGCACCCTGAGGATATCGCGTGCATCAATAACTCGGTTCCAATCGGCATCTGTCATCTTGAAGGCAGACCATGGGATATGCTTCACGACATGGTTATCGCGGCGTAACGTGGTGATGGGGCCGTACATCTCATCCACAGATGTTAAGAAGAGGGCAATCAGCTAAGAATCAAGGTCATGAGAATGTAAAATGAAATTGAGAACGGTAAGAAGTACTTGCCTGATGGAGTATGTGCACCTGGGCAAGCATGTTATATGCAGTTCCCCAGTGGATATTACTGTGCAAAGGGATCTTCAATGCCTCCGGGAATTTACACTGAATCTGAATACTCTGAAAGTACTGTACCATTTTGACCGATCGTTCACATCACGCATCAGAAGGCCTCATGAACTGAACCAATTTGGCTTTCGTCACGCATCACAAGGACCTGTGAACATCCTCAAAATTAGGATTGCAGGTATAAAAAAAAATTTAGGCGCTTTGCGCCAATTTTATGAACAATTTGGTCAAAAAATTCGTTCAGTCACGCATCACCACTGGTCGTGAACATCAGTGTCAATGAACTATGTGCATCACGCATCACAAGGTGTGAACGATCGGTCGAAATGGTACAGTATTCGATATGTTGTCCCGAGGCCTGGATCTAATTGAATGTGAGGTATATGTCAAGATAAGGCAGAACTGAACATGCTTACCTTGATAGCGAGGGTCCAAATAGCTGCAATAACATCAAGCGAGCCGCCAAGAACACGGTTGTCTTCTTGTGAGGGGTCATATTCCCAGATGGCTGTCGCATTTTCGACAACCGCAATCTTCGTGATATGTTCCCAAGATTTACCACATGGCCAAGGCAACTAAGAGAGGATCAGAGGGATAACATAAAAGATAAGCAAAAAACTTGACAAACATATGGTAATTGTTGTTTTTTGCTATTCCATTTGGGAAGGCCATGGCGGTCGTGGTCCTGGATATCTGCAATCATTTGGCAAGTCATAGTATTGTTCCTGGTATTGTCTAAGGTTGCAGTGTAGAGCTGACATAAGAATATTTG
>Ga0307517_10008511_pt1 | contig 14714 bp, 8 predicted proteins | sample 23_EM_MG_FD_194515 | JGI IMG/M metagenome (GOLD analysis project Ga0307517, IMG submission 194515) | Populus trichocarpa ectomycorrhiza microbial communities from riparian zone in the Pacific Northwest, United States - 23_EM | ecosystem: Host-associated > Plants > Roots > Unclassified | place... | reverse complement strand
AAAAATAGAAGAAAAGGGGCCATGGATTAAAATATTGCGTTCTGGTCTTTTTTTTTTATTCAATCCTCGTAAAAGTCTTACTTTTAAACTTTTGATGTCTTGCAAACTTCTTCTTTGAATGTGTACTGGACTCCTGACCGGTTGTCTAGCATACCGGATCGTTTACCTTCAGATCAAGGGTGATTATTTTTTTTGTTTGGTTTGATTTTTATAAAAAAAATATAATTAAATTAATTAAAAAAATTAAAATCAGTTCAAATTAATCAGTTTCGATCGGTTATTTTAGAAAAAAACCGGTTCAAATAAACTAGTTTTGGTTTGGTTCGGTTTGATTCGGTTTTTTCTATTTGACTCTGTTTTTTCAGTCTGGTTCGGTTTTTCCAGTTTGGCTTGGTTTTTTTAATTTGGGTTTGGTTTTTTTTTTCAAGTCTCAAGTTTATAAAATCAAAGCTGAACCAAACCAGTCGGTTTTTTAAAATTCTAAATTATTTTTTTAAAATATTTTTTGTTCATCCCTACTTTAAATGAAGGGACTAGAATGAATGACCAAGCATTCTTTAGTGGGTAATAAATAAAATAAGCAGAAAAGGCCGTATATATATTTTTTTATTTTCCCCTTATTTTTATTTTCTTTTTTGGTTAATTTACTGTATAGATAAAAATATCCTCGTACAAATCAATAATAAATGGCCTGTATGAATATACCCAAACATCCCTTAATCAAATGCAGACAATTTTTTTTTTTTTTTTTGTAAATGTCATAGATGCCACCCCACTATTGTAATAAATTAGTGAAATAAGTACGATGCATTTTAGTTTTGTAGAAGCTCGATTCTAAGTGTAGACAGATCTTGACGGTCCAATCCATTAAGTTTCCTGGAAATAATATCACATTTATCTATTCTGATGCCTTTATGCTACCTCTCCACGTTGCAAAAAAGACGGCTAAAATGTGGTTTGGATTGGTTGATAAGAACTGAGGGTTGCTGACACAAAATGGATCAATGGGCTTACTGGTTTGGATTGGTTGCCCTTTTATTTTCCTCCTTCATTGGGCTTGGTTGGGCCTTTTTTCTCCTTTCTTTTTCTCTCTTCCTCTCTTTTTTTTCCCTCTCTCCTCCCTCCTCCCACCTCCCACTTAGGCCTCCTTTGACCTTTGAGAAATTAAACCACACTTAACATAAAACTCTCTTATATGCCCAAGTATTTCAATTTTTTTTTTCTTTTAAGAGCTTTGAAAATAATATTGGAGATTTTATTATCATTTTTGTACATTAATCAGTAAATTTCTTCACTAAAGATGCTGGAAAGATGGCACAAGATCTCAAGAATTGCATTTCTCATGGCCCGAATCATTTGGAAATTTGGATTTTTAAAAGAACCAGTTCTAAGTGTTAACAAAGCATTAAAAGGTGTGGCTAAATTATTGGAGTCATACTCATAAAATATTATTTGTTGGAATAGTATTTTGTGGTTTTTTTCTTTTATTTGTTTAGTTTTTTTTTAAATTCACCCTTCAACAACCATGTTTTTTTTAATTTAATTTTTTTTCAGTTTCATATTTAATTATTAGATTCTTTTTGAAATTGTGCTTCGTCTCATTTGCTCATGGTTGTTGAGGCATGATGTGTAACTGAATTCGAACTAAATTTCTATCTGGTTTCATTGTTATGGGCCCTGACTTCTCGCTGAGTTTCTCTGTTGCCTTAGCCCCTGCGATCATGGGCCTTCAAGAGGAGAAAACCTTTTTAGTGCCTATTGTTGTCTGATCCATGACTTAGCAATTTCAATTGTGATTAGGATTTGAAGTGAAACTGTCACCATAATTTGTTAAAGAACATGGAGATGATTCGAAGGAAAAACACTTTTCTTGCATTTTACTTGGACAATAATATTTCTTAATTTTCTGAGATAAAGAATTGACAACAGTCTATCTTCTGTAGTTTTATTCAATAAAGAACAGGAAAAAAAAATTTCACTAATATTAATCTTAAAGCATAATTTCCTCCCTTTCCTAAATAATATTCTACCTGATTATTGCCCAATAAAAAAAATCCCCTGTTTTGATTTTTCAGATTTTCCTTATTTTTAATATTTTATTAAATTATTGGTGTTTTTTTTTAAAAAAACCAAACACATTACACGCCTAAAATGCAGTTCCAGACAAAATGACCTAATTATGAAGCCCATTTTATTTGCCATGTTTTCCTTCTCTTAAAAAGAGTAATTTTTTAGAAGATCTTCATTGCCTCTGCCACGCTTTCTTCTACCTTATCAATGACATGCATTGACCGGTGATTGTTGCTTTGGGAGATCGACCTGACGTGACATGCATTTTAATCATGTCTTAAACTACCAAACACAGCTCTTCGCATCAAAATCAAAAAGCGAAACAACGAATCAGTTTTATGAGTTGCTTCAAATCCTTTAAAGCAATTACATGTCTCATACACAGAAAAACCAAAAGGTTGTCTCTTGTCTGGATCCTTGTCACAAGAATTAAGTGGTTTGATCCATTTCCATAACAGTAGCTGTAAAAAAAGTTGATGAAGACCACGGCAGCATCCACAATCTGGATGTGGGGTGGCACTGCAGTCCTCCAGCAGCTTCAGTTTCCCTGCAAAAGATAGGTAATGTTATTCATACAGGCAAGTTCGTTGTTCTTGGTGGGATCCATTCTCAATATTCGTGAGCAAGCAGGATGGGGTCATCATGGACTGGAATTATTGGTAAGCTGCCTTGTTTAGTTTTTGTTATTAAACTGAAAGAAGCCAAAAACAAAACGAATTGCAAGGAAAAGCCACCCCAATCGCATTGGAGGGCTATTGCATTATAATACCAACATCTAAAGTCGGGGTGTCTGAAATTACTTAGCCAATATTCTGCTCACTTAATGCATGGTTTAATCGGGCAATTTAAACAGCCTGCTTAGAGCTTTGGTAATGGCACGAGTCAAATTGTATGGGAAAAGCTGGACGTTTAGGCATAACAAAGTTTCTTAATGCAGGGGAAGACTTGGGTTTGGATAGGCTTCTTTGGAAGTCTAATGTTCTTTATTGGGGGTTTAACAAATGTAGTCAAAGTGTTCGAGATGCAGCAAATTGATGGACTAAGGTTAGAGAAATTGCAAGGAGGAGCTCAAGAGCGTTTGGTACGAGAGAGGGAGTGCCAGGCACCACTAGTCCTAGCAGAGGAGAGGAGGGGGGAAAGGATAGCCGAAGAAACAAGAGCAGCACTACTTATTCCCGTACCAACTCCTTACAAGGATGTACTTGTTGGCCAGTCTTGATTACTTCAATAATTTCTGTGCATCATTCTATGTTATGTTGGTATCCTTCGGTGCTTTTTCCTCTAATCCTAGTACTGGGGAGCAGGAAAAGTATGGAGGAATTTGTCAAAAGCTTCACGTGAAATTATGTTGACTGACTTAGGCAACTTTAAAATAGATGAAATACATGAGCTAAAAGAGTTCTCTAAACCAGCTAAACTCTCTGGTTAGAGATAATGTAAACTACATTTTTTTCATTAATGAAATTTCCATTTTTTTCCTTCCAACCTTCTTCGTTTATATATATATATATATATATATAAAATCTAAGAAGACAGCTGTGAAATTACCAAATTCAATAAGTATTTAAAACACCCAAACCAAGAAAATGAAGCCATGAATGAGTTTTTTAGATAAATGAAGGTTGCTAAAACCTTGACGTGAATGAAAAAAAATGAACTACTGGCCCGCCGCGGGCAGGATGGACTAATTTATTTATTTTTACATTCAATGAAAAAAAAATATTTAGGTTATGATAATATTTTTAAAGAAATAAAAAAATATAAAATTCAGGTTGATTTGATTAGATTCAATATATTTATTTAATTTAATAATATAATAAAAAAACAATGATAATAGATAAATCAAATAATTTTTTTTAATAATAATTACTTATAAAAAATAAACTATCAATTTTAAAAGGGTTCATCTTTTCTTATAATAAAGCAAAAATTAAATGAGAATAAGATAACTCCATAAAAAACAAAATGAGAAGAAATATTGTAGCTCAATTCCTAACCAATCAAATGTTAAAAGATAAAATTAAAAAAAAGAACAAAAAAACCAACCTAAGTCCACCTAAGTTAGCCTGCGAAATCCATAATATGTCTATAATATTGGAATAAACTTATAAAAAATAAATTGAATGAAATACGAAGCTTAATTATCAAATCAACCTAATGTTAAAAGGTGAAATTTAAAATAATTTTTTTTCAAAGCAATGAAAACAAATACTTGAGCCAACCTCCTGCCAAACATGTGACCTCCTCGTACATGAGATCGGGATAACCACATAGAAAAAAAATAACGAAGTTTAATCCCAACAAACTCAATATTGACGGATGTAATTGTAAAAAGTAATTATAAAAAATGACCTAAGAAAAGAGCTAAGTTAACCTGAGCTAACCTCTCAGACCTCGTGATTCAGGTCTTGAGATCGAGATTACCCCATAGAAAACAAAAAATATAAAACCAAATAATTAAATTATTATAAAGTTAGCATCTCATGTTTATTTTTAATCAATTAATTGAATTTAATTCAAAAAAAATCTCATTAAAAAAGCTAAATTTAATAAAGAATGACAAATAAAAAAACCTGAAATAATGTGGATCATTTTCAAAATTAGCAAAAAAATCAAATAGAAAGAAAAAAAAACAATAGAGCTCAATCTTTAATTAAATAAATGATTAATGATGAAATTAAAAAAAAACATGAGCTTGAAAAAAAAACAGAAAAAAAACCCAAGTAAACCCAGACAAATCTCCTAAACTTGCGCTAATTTTTCAAATTCATAAAAAGTGAAATTCTATACCCGAGTTTAATTAAGAAATTCAATTCCCAATCAATTTTATGTGGAGGATGAAACCAAAAAAATTCAATTAAAAAAATTTACCAAAATAAAAAAATAGTTATCAAAATAATGAGGATTAAATCTTATACGAAAAAAAAACTAAAGGAGGATGAATTCTTAAAATAAATTAAAATTTAAAAATCATCTCAAATAAAACAAACGACAATGAAAAGAATGGAGACCATATCAAATAGATTAAAAAAAATTAAAAAAGGATAAAATTGAAAAAAATTCTAATTTTATAAATTATCTGAAATAAAATAAATAGTAATCAAAAGAAAATGAACAAAATCTGAAGAAAAAACAAAATGATGGGCTGCTCTGAAAATTTGAAGGATAAAGCATGAAAGTCAAGGTGGAGAGAGAAAAGAAAAGAAAATGTCGTTAGTGTCAAATCATATTTTACTAACCTACATGCGATGCCTAGGGAGGAAGAGTCTGCCGATTCCAAAAACATCAATGAACTACGCTTTTGGCCTCCGTAATACGTTGTACAACCACTTGAATATGATGGAGCAGTGGATGCATTAGCGTGTGCGATGCACGCGCTAGCCACTTGTGGTATTTTCATTATATTTTATATTTATTAAAATGCAAGATTTTTCCTTAATCAACTTGACTGTAGGTAAAAAAAACTAGAATGAAAATATAAAAATTCTTCGGATGATATTTAAACAAAAGTATATTTTTAAGGGTAATTTAGTCATTTAACCATGTTTTTAAACTATTAATGGATCTTGTGGAAATACCATATTACCCCCAATAGCCAGTTCCTCAATTTCTTTGGAAGAGTAAAATAGGCATTACATTGTTCCGATGAACAATGAATCCTCTCAAGGTGAACAATGTTTTTCCCTCCCCAATTAGCTTTTATTAATTTCAAACATAGATTAATCTATTAAAACATTTAGTTTATGATGTAATTTTCTATTAGAAAATGATATAAGATAGCATTTTAAGTGGAGAAATTTTATGATACTCAATAAGTAAATTGTAATACTTGCTCCATGAAAGAGAGAGATATATAAAAAGGAGAGAGAAATTTTATGTGAAAATATTCTTATCATTTTTAATAGATTTTATATTTAATTTTCATCACCTATCTCTCTTTACAAAATAAATTCATAAAAAGTAATTAATAAGATATCATTAGTACTACGATAACATCATAAAAAAATTCAAAACAAAGAAGGACTAACAAAAAAAATCATAATTGAGTTTTTTTCTCCATTATTTTTTATTAAAATAATATCATTTTTACTTTTTAGCTGAATAAAAAAAATCAAATAATTAGCTAGGAAAAAATCACGTCAACACCCATTAATTTCTTTTTGTCATTTTTTGTTTTTATCAAAATAATATCATTTTTACTTCAAACACAATAAAAAAATTCTAACTGACCCTAGTAACCCCGGTTATCTGACTCAACCTGTGACTCTAGACATAATGAGGGTCGACTCTCAAGCCTGGTGTTGCAAAAAACAATTAATTAATAAAATTTTTTAAATTATAATTATAAAAATGAGGATTAATTCAAAAATAAAATTAAATCAAAATTAAATGATTAGAAATGAAATAAAAAAATAAAATTTAATTAGAAAATAATTAAAAATAAAATAAATAAAAATCAAAAGAAAAAAATAAGAATAAGAATAAGAATAAGAATAAGAATAATAAAAAACTACGCCAACTCATTTAATTAAGCATTGCTCCCGCGGGCGGGCTTTGATAATGTGGGAGGGAAAAAAAGACTACGTAAGCTGGCGGGAATGATTAAGCATAATAAAAAACTACAAGAGGAAACGGGCTTCCTCCTTGCTATGCATCCATCTCCTTGTTCACAAAATTAAGCATCTGCTCCTTGCTCTGCTACCGTATCTCCTCCTGTGCTACTTCCTCAAATTTGGTAATGTTATCAATGCGATCTCTTTCTGATCTCACTTGAGACATTACTGATTTTTTTCTTCTAATTAATCATTCCTTTTTGTAGTTTTGAGACATGGATGGTTACACCCTACACCCCCCTGCACAAGACTCGGCCACCGGAGGGTACTCCTCAGCAGCTAAAGGAGGAGTTGCTGGTGTCCTCATCATGCTCCTTCTTGCTGTCGTGGTTCATGTATTCTTCAAGTGCCGAAAGGCCCGAAACTGCTCCGTGAGATTTGAGGTGGATGTTGAAATGCCAGAAAGGAGCGTCCGTCCTGGAGATACTGGTTGAAATGCTGAAAGGAGCGTCCATATGCTGAGAAATAAGGAGGTAGCATGCAATAAGAAGTTGAAGCTGATTAAGATTCATACAATACAATGAGATCCTTCTAATTTTCCAATATTAATGTTTTCGTAACTTCTTCTTCGTTTAAGGTAGCAATCCATGAAGTACTCGGCACCTGGTGCAGTTGGTTTTTATAGTTATATCTACTGTATTGTTGCAGATTAATATTGGTCTGTTTTCTCATTATTTGAGATCAGACCATTTTAATTTGTACTTTATATATAAATAAATGATGGTGTGAATTTTGTGTTGGAGTTAAACTTAATATCTTCAATTAAAATCGTCATACCAGATAATGAATTTTGGGTTTTTTTCCCTTAATTCTTTTTTTATTTTTTTGTACTTTACTTGGAGGGGGTTTTTTTTTTATTATTATCAATTTACTGCGTTGCCACTGTAATAAATCAGTGTGGACTTACTGGTAATTTTCTTATCCGCTGGGGCCCGCTTTTGGATCTTCCATTTTATTACCGTCTCTTTTTAACGAAAAGAAAGTCGTCCAAAAAACAATCACTCGCCACAGCAGTCACAACCAAACTCTTTGTTAAATCGATCGCAGATATGTCAAACCCAGGGCGTTTCGGTGCGTTGAGTGTCGGACCGGTGCCAACTCCACCTCCTCTGCGCGTTGATGAAGGCGGTTTTTCTCGTTGCTATCCAGTCTTTCTGCCTTCTGTTGCTTTCGCTTTCGTTTTCGCGCGCCTTTCGCCGCTGGTGGAGTTACTAGCGGCGTGGTCCTGGACGGTTGCGTTGATTGTCGTGATCGCTTGAGTCTGTAGATTTTTCGCTTTTCTGTTTTTTTTTTTTTTTGGCTCCTGGCAGCTGGATCGTTTCCTTGTTGACGGCTATGCCGTGGTTTGGTGGTTTTATTGGTAACTGGTTCATTGGTTGTGTTTTTTTTTTCGCGAGAGAGAGGTGAGAATTGCAAGGGGAGATGGGTTGCAGTGGTGGTCCGTGGGTTTCAGTGCGTTAAGTGTGGGATCGGTGCCACCTCCATCTCCGCTGCGTGTTGATGAGGGCGGTTTTTCTCGTCGCCATCCAACGAGGGATGTCCAGTCTTTTTGCCTTCCGTTGCTTTCCCTTTTGTTTTCGCGCGACTTCCGCCACTGGTGAAATTACTAGTGGCGTGGCGTGGACCTGGACTGTTGCGTTGGCATCCGTGATCGCTTGAGTCTGTCGGAGTTGTCGCTTTTCGTTTTCTTTTTTTTTCCCGCTCCTGGCAGCTGGATCGTTTCATTGTTAACGGCTATGCCGTGGTTTGGTGGTTATGCTGGTAAGTGGTTCAATTGAGCTGTTGGGTTTTTTTTTTTTTTTTTTAGAGGGAGATGAGAATTGCCAGGGGAGATGGGTTGCGGTGGCGGTCCGTGGGTTTTGGCTTTGTTGAGTACAGAGGCATTGATCTTCTAGTACAAACGAAAAAAAATAGCAACCGCGACCTGGAGGAAGGGAGAGACAGGAGGAGATTAAAATTATCAACCTTGACTGGTGATTTTCTTAAATAGATCTTTGAATTAATTGTTTATGATTACCTATATTGGTTGGTTGATAGTTCGTCCCTAGTGGAGGAGTGTTGCGTTGCAGTGATGGGGCGTGCTAGTATCTATGTTTTAATAACTGATTGGTTGAATGAAATGAATTGTCAGACTATGGAAAGGAGCAGGGCATGGGAATCGAAGCATTGGAAGCCATGCTTATGGATGATGAATTTAGAGGTGCTCCTCCCTTTCTTTCTTTTTGATTTTTTCAAAGTAAACAAACGAATGATATGCAATGGCAGAAATTCATTCTAGCGAGAATGGCCTTAATACTTCTAACCATCGCTTCAAAATATCAATATCTCCACAGGTTAGGTTGGCTGGTTGTTCTATCATCATGGTGTCGTGTTTTTTTCTCTTTTCTGTTGAATTTAGGATTTTCAAGGTCCAAGAGTTTACTTGACTGAGATCTCAGACTTGTTGATTATGGCATGGACTATTCAGGACAGAAATAGCAGACCATGCCTTCAGGCAATTCTGAGCTTTTTTTGTTTTCCAACAGAAAAGATAGCAAACAAGATTTGTGGCTGCTGTTGCACCGGGGCATCCATTCCTTTTCTTTCTGAGATTCATGTTGACAGATTGTACAATCAAACACTAAATGCTTTATTCAGTATCTCACAGCCAAGATTAAAGTCTGCTTTGTGCCCGGTCCATTGATCTGTCCACTGTGTTCATCCTTTTATTTTTGTTATTTGTTTTCTTTGCATTTTATTGACATTGAAACCATTGCTCACATCCTTTCTTTCTTCTTTCCTTTTTTTTCTTGGTTAAGGTTCACAGATATATGAGGTGATTCTGGTGCCGTGGTGATCACATAGCTGGCTTGCTGATCAACAGCAGAATTTCCATTCTGTTGGTTTTAAATGAATACTTTGGTTTATGTTTTCTGTTTTTAACCAATCCATTTGCCACTTTGATTTCCACAATTGCATGGTGGGTTACAAAACTATCAACAAATTGAATTCGTTTTATGATTTCATTCTTTTTCGGATTTTTTTTCCTCTCAATTTGACTTTTTTTTTAATTTTTTTTACTTTAATTTTTTTAAAAAAATTGATAGTTTTTAAATTTCATCATTCAAAATTAAATTAGTTGGGAATTGAAACTCTTGATTGAGTCCGGGTTTAAAATTTCACGGGTTGTAAGTTTGAGAGACTAACTTGGATTTAAGAAATTCGATAAAGTTTGCTTATCCCCCCCTTTCTTATCAAGCTTGTGTTGTAGTTTTTTCAATTTTATCATTTTAAAGTTTATTTAATTGAATATTGAGTTTTATTTTTTTTATTTGCTTTTTATAGGATTTTTTTACTAATTTTAAAAATTACATGAATTCTCTTGAGTCTCTTTATTTCTTGTTATTTGTTAAATTTAGTTTTTTTAAATAAATTATATTATATTAATTAATTAAACATGAGCATGTGATGATCACGCCATGGTTTTTGCTTTGGCGGTGTTTGCAGCCTCTTTCGATATTGTCTAGCTATCTTTCATAGTTGTTCTAGAAATGTCTCGGTTAGCTCTTTATGATGGTAGGATAATGTCTATGGTAGAGTAACAACGAGTCTCCAACGAATTTTTCTTTCTTCTTTTTCTATATATTATATTGATGACTTTTTTTATTTAATTATTACCTTATTCTTATTTATCTACTACCGTTGTCTATTTTTTTAATCATATTATTAAATAAATTAAGCTTTGAATCAAAATTTAAACTCAAAACATTAAGGGTCAAACCTTAAATATCATCAAACTTTGAATTAAAGAGTAAAATTAAAAATAAAAAAAATTAAATTTACTACAGTATCCGAACAAAAACAAAAATCAAGAGAATGAGGAACCAACTTGAAAAAATTAAAAATTAAGATTCAGACCTAAGGATGAAATAAAAAACAAATTAAAACTTTATAAAAGGGCTAAGAAACAAACTTAAAAATGAAAACATTGAGGGTCAAATATGAGATGTCAGGGGAAGGGAGAAAGAAGAGAAAAAAAGAAGAAGAAGGTGTGGTCAATTACAAACCGTCATTGTAAACACTATACACGTCGACCTGCGTGAAAGAGGACATTGTAAAGCTTCAAACATCGTAGCAAAAGATAAGAGAGAAAAACTTTTCAAGCCCGATCTATTTTTTTCCAAAAGATAAAGGAAAACAAATGTTTAAATAGAACTCTATTTATTAAATAAAACTTGTTAACACTAAAAGCAACTAGTTTTATCATCATAAAAATGTCATTGATCAATTTTCTCTCTTAAATTCAATGACTAAAGAATAAAAAGAATAAGATTTTATGCCAAAATATTCAATTAAAAAACTGAAGGGAGCACGTGTTTTGTTTATGAAACATCAAATGAATAAAAGAAAAGATACATTTTTAACATTGAGATAAAAAGAAAAATCATTAATATTTTCCATAATATCAAATTGAATCCCTAAATTTATAATTTTTTTAATTAGCATAACCAAATTGTTTTTTTTCCTATAAAATTAAACACCAATCAAATGTTGATATGTTTCTTTTTAATGCCTAAAAAAACCATATAGAAAACAACTAAAATAAATTATGAGCTTGAAATACCATATAATGCAATTTTTGAAGACTAATCTACAACAATATATTGGTGATTTAAACAAAAAGTTTCTAAAGGAAACAAAAAAAATTAGCATTGTTATGGTGAAAATGTAATTGAATGTGAGGGAGTCCATAATGTTTTTGCCATGAGTTTGAGTTTTTTTTTTAAATTGTAATATTACCTTTTAATTAATTAATTAATTTACATTTTTAATACATGGTTATTAAATTTATATTTTTTTAGCATTTTTCTTTCTTCAAATTTCCCTTCTCAGTATTCGTCACTCTACAAAGGCAACCCACCACGACTTCTTCCTTTCACTTACTATTGTATCGTGGAAGAATAACATGTCAAAACACAGGAAAGTTTGTGGAAGCAACTTAAAAACTAGAAACTGGCGTCATTTTTATAATAAATTTTGGAATTTGGGGATATATAGAGTTGAATACCTAATAAATTACAGGACCTTAAATGTGTATTGGGAGGGGGGGTGCTAGCTGCCTGAGATAAATTGAGTGTGAAATTTTTATTTTTTTTTGTATTCGAGTGTGTATTTTTAAAATTTTGTAATCGAACCAACATCAACTTTACAGTTATATGGAAGCTATTATTGATACCGTTTATTTTTATTTAAAAATTTTATATTTTTTTATTTTAAATTAATATTTTTAAATTATTTTGATGTACTAATGTTTAAAATAATTTTTAAGTAATAAAAAATAAATTATTTTAATATATTTCCAAACAAAAAATATTTTGAAAAATAACCATTACCATACTCTTAAATACTCTATGTGTTAATAAAAATTAAAAAAACAAAATATTTAAATAATATCTTATGCTTCAAACTCACTAGAATGCGTGATAAGATGAAGAAACCTTCATGAGTGAGTGTTTTATTTTCTTTGCAAAACAAAACAAAACAAAACAGACTGTTAGCGTACTTAATTTGATTATATATATATAAGTTAGGCTTGGCTGGCAGTTCACATTTTCCATGCAAAACAAGACCTTTATATAAACCACCGGTCAAAAAGAAAAGAAAGTTATGAAAAGTCTGGTGTAGACACCAACGAGAAATTAGTAATGTTGTCATGGCATGGAAATAAATTATAAATAACTAAAAAAGGGAAAATAAAAATAGTAAAGTGGCTTCCATAAGACTGTAAAATGAGTGGATGTTTTATGCAGGAATAGAATAAGGAGAATTTGATTTTTTTTGGTGAAGAAACATAAATCAACTAGTTTTATGTTAAAAATTTGTAATTCTTAAATTATATTTGTTTCTTGAAAAGTGGTTTTCAGGAAATTATTTTTAAAATTTTTATGTGTTTATTTGCTATTAGAAAAGTTGGTGAACGAAAAACATTTTCCAGTTAAAGGAAAATTTGGCTTGATTTCCAGGAAAGTCTTTTTCTAGGATATTTGGGCGGAAAACACTTTTCAGAAGTTATGAAAAATTTAGAAATGTCATATTATTTGCTGATTGTATCAAATTTGATCCTCAAACTTTTGATTGCTATATATATATATATATATATATATATATATATATATATATATATATATATATTTTGTTTTGAATATTTATTTTTCAATTTCATCTCTTAAAATTTAATTTTTATATTAACTTTGGTCCTCATTTTTATTATTGTTATTTGTTTTTCCCTTATCACTTTTTTTATTGAAATTTTTTATCTATCAAATTTGATCTTCATTCTTTTGATTGTTACTTATTTTATTTGAAATAATTTATGAAATGTTAATTATTATTATTTTAATTTCTTCATCTTTCAATTTTTTATTTTATTTTTTAGATTTGATCTCTATTATTTTTATTATTATTTATTTTATTTGAGATAATTTATAAAATTATATTTTTTTCAATTTCATTCTCATTCAACTTTTTAATTTGTAAGATTTGTTTCTCATTATTTTAATAAACTTGAGAAAAATAAAACATTAATAAGTTATTTTCCAGTTCATTTTCCATGACATAACCAAACACTGGAAAGTATTTTCCAACTTATTTTTCATTACACTACCAAACATCAGAAAATAATTCACTTTCCCGGAATTCACTTTCCAAAAAAAAACTACTTTCCAGTAAACAAACGGGGTCTTAATCGGGTTGTTAGAAAAATCTGAAAATTTTCTTGGAGACTTATAGTATATTTTCTTAGCTTTGGTTAAAATTTCAGAATTTTTGGAGAAATTAAGATTTTTTTAGAAAAATTACAATGTGACCAATTTTGCGCTATCGTGTATAACTTTTGATATGATTGACAAATTGAGTTGAAACTTTGTGTGGAGCATTCTAATATATTATTTTACCATGGGGTAAAGTTTCAGAAATTTTAGAATATTATGTTGTGATTTTTAGAATTTGCACGAAAAAGTATCGGTAACCAGGTAAAAAACATGTATATACCAGAAACACATGGTGATATAATTAAAAGAAAGATGGAATAAATTAGTTGAAATGTCAGCCTTTAAAGGGCTGTTTCCAGCCAACCAAAAGGAAAAGGAAAAGAAGAAAATAAAATGACTCATGGGGACTAGATAAATTTAAACATGAAAGGCAATGGCTTAAATGCAAATAATGAAAATTTTACTATATAAACCCTAATTTGCTTGGGGTGTCCACCGGGTTGCATGGAGAGAAAGGGGAGTTAGGGATTTTCTTACATTTCTCTACAATTCTCTCATCTACTCTTGAAAAATATGCATAATTATGGAGAGTTAAGATAATTAAGAAGGTTTATGGTGAGTTACACTAAATATTTGAGTGATCTAAGGGTTTTAAAGCTTGTGGAGGAAGAATGAAGTGTGGAGAAAGGAAGAAGAAGGAGGGAGATAAAGTGTGGTTTCACCTTGAGGTTTCTTCTAATTAAATTTCTTGTTATCTTAGTAGTAAATATAATTGAATTGTGTTGAATGTAGAAATTTCATACATGTATGCTTGGGTGATGATGGGCTTGATTATGGAACTTTGTGATTAGCATATTGGTTGTAGTAATTTGTGATATTGTGATGAAATTTTATTTATTGGCATGAGAATTGAATGGGTTAGTGTTTAATTGAGTAAAAAGTTGAAGAAATTTCATGCTACCCTTTACTTGAAATTTTGGCATTGGTAGAAAAATATAGGGAATGTATGTGATTGATGAAAAGGAAAATTACCATGCTCAAATGAATAAAATTAATCTTAGATGAGGTTTTGAAAACTAGAATTAAAGAAGAATTGATCCTTCCTTGGATGGTTTTTTTTTTTTAATTCGGCAAGGCTAAATGATGGAAGAAGAGGAAAATTGTATTTGACTAAGTTAAGATTTTAGTGTGGATGAAAGTATATTTAATGGGGTTAAGTAATGAATAAACAAGTAGGATGTAAACAAAAAAAAAAAAAAAAAAATGCCATCCTTACTAAAAT
>Ga0307517_10008510_pt1 | contig 14716 bp, 3 predicted proteins | sample 23_EM_MG_FD_194515 | JGI IMG/M metagenome (GOLD analysis project Ga0307517, IMG submission 194515) | Populus trichocarpa ectomycorrhiza microbial communities from riparian zone in the Pacific Northwest, United States - 23_EM | ecosystem: Host-associated > Plants > Roots > Unclassified | place... | reverse complement strand
AATGTCCCCACTATATATCACCAAGCCACTTGAGTCAATTTCTTAATTGGATAGCAACACAGTAAGCCATCAAGATTTTAAGATATAGTTTTTTGTTAAGATTAAAATTATATTTTGGCGAGCAAAGGTGAAATTTTTTGGATATTAATTCTAAGATTTAAACTTAAAAAGTAGATGAAAAAAATGTATTTGAATTAGATTCCCTTCTAAAAAGAAAAAAAAGAAAAAAAAAATAAATCCAGCAAATTCCTATAAAACCAATTCATAATCATGCAATATCTCAAAGATTCCCTTCAAATCGGGTCTGTTATATCGCAGCATCAACCCACCATTCAGACATTTTTCAAAGAGATTTGAAAATTATTTTCCCAGCAATCGGCTAATCCATCTTTGTTAGACTATGTTTCAAGTTTCAACTCATATAAACTAATTCATAATCATGCAATATCTCAAAGCTTAAGCCACAGTAAATAATGGGGTCAATTTTCAAAAAGCTAACTTCGAATACAAACTTTTGTTGGCAGTTCCAAATTCCAATCTACCAGTGAGAAAGAAGAGAAGGAAAAAAAAATAAGGACATACTGTTTGCGATTGATTGTCTTCTGAGAATCTGAGACAGGGACAACGATTCCAATTTCCTTTCCAAATTGTGTTCTTTCGTCCACCTTCATTTTTACATTGTTCAAAATAATTAACACATCAAAATAGAAAAATAGAAACAATATAAAATCAACAAGCAACAATTAATTAAATTTGTAATTACATGACAAGATTACCTGAGCGATGTAATCAGCTTTGATAGAAGCAATAGATTGAAGAAGATCTGGAAGCGGTAACAGTTTCGCCACCTCACACGCACGGCGGTTTCTTTCGAGATTCGAAGAATGGTCGTCCGAGAATAGCCTAAGCTCGTTGATTGGTGAAGAGGAGGCAGCTGTTAATGGGAGTAGGGGTGATTGGAGGGGGCGGTTGTGTCTGTGAAGTGTGAAGTGTGAATAGAGATTGAAAGGGTTGGAGGGGAGGGGGCGGCTGTGTGAAAGGGAAAGCAAATAAATGGTCTGCTAGGGTTGTTGAAAGGGAAAGTAATGGGAGGAGGTGGCCCGCTTGGTTTATATATTTTTTTTTTCATTCCTAACCCGAACCAGTTCAATTCAGTTCAGGTTGGCCGGTTCAGGCACACCAAAACCGGAAACCGAACCGAATCGGATATTTTACTAAATATTTTAACCGGTTCAATCGGTTTTTTTTACTGGTTCAGTTTTTTCGGTTAATTTTTTTTCGGTTTTCTCGGTTAAATCGGTTTTCTGGTTTTTTTGCTCACCCCTAAAGAATGTGCATGACACCGAGCCTAGGCGCTAGAAGGAGGACTGGAGGTTCCTTCTTGAAAGACCACCATATAAGATGAGTTCTAACGGACACGATATAAATTGTTATATAAATTTAATTTAAAAATCATAGTTACTGCTTGTTCATTATTAATTCTTTTAATCGATCTCCAATAGAGTTTTTTCCTAACAAAAGGAGATTTTTTTTTTCGTATAATGAATATTTTCAATCAAGTTGGTATTATTAGTGCTTGGATTCTAAATTATTACATAACTTGTGATTTGCTTGCACCATAATGGTACATGATAAACAAATTTTAAAAAAGATAAAAGATAAAAAAAAAAAAGACAGGGTAGCTTGGCCCGTCTGGACCTCGGTCTATGGTTAGGCCTCGGCCTTGTCATCAAGATCGATCAACTTGGTTGACTGGTCACATGACCCCACTTTCTTGCCCGACACTCGATATTTACCTAGATTTGTTCAATGTTGTCCCAACACATACCTTTATGTATTTTTTTTAAGTTCCTAGAATCTTGCACACAAACTTTTCATGTGTAACAAACTTTTCCATGCATTATGCAGTGTCTTTTATGCCACTTTTCTATGTCAATGGTTATTTACTAACATTAACCAGCATCTTCACCAATGGCGAGCATGATAGTTGTTGTGGCGTGCATGACGTCAAATGGAAAATCTTCCTCTTAGACTAAAAAGGTTTAGGATTAATAATAAAATTATAATTTTGAAGAAGTCAACACCTAGTATCATGGTCACTAGGAAACCTAATATTTTGCGAGAGTCTAGGTAAAAGGACTAGTTGTGCAAAGAAAAGATGCATCACCCCCAGTGCACCCTACCTATGGTAAGTTGCATTGTTGATCAATTGTTTTTCTAGGCTAGGTTTCTATTTGTTGGTCTTATATAAGGTGCAAAACAGATCTCCTTTCGTAAGAAAATCTCTACCTTCTCGTGTAAAATCCTGACCGTTCTAGGGTCTGAATTTTAGCATCACATTTATTTCCTACTTTGTATATTTAATACATGAGGATATACTTTACAGTGTAATTTTATGTTCTCAAATAATAAAGTCTACAACTAATTCCTAACGTATAGTGATATTAACTCATTTAATTTAATATCGAGAGTATGCATTATGTTGTAAAATATACCCTGAATATTAATTAAACAAATTAATCTTTGTGATATTTTTAAAATCTTAACCAAGTCCTAATGGATAGTCACAAACTGGTTATGATATTCATTTTGTATTTTTAAAATATGATAAAAATGCACTTTTTAAAGAAAATATGTGTGAAAAAATTTAGAATTTGGTTGTATGCACGTAAACAAAAAAAATATTTTTTGTATTTTTGAAATAAGGAATCTTTTGAATTGTTTTTTGAAATTTCGAAGAAAAACTGGATATTTTTAATATCAAATCGATATCTTACAATGTAAGTTTACAACCCAATATCAAGTGCGATTCCTTTTTAAAAAGAAGATATGTTTTTGTATTTTTGAAATAAGAAAATCTTTTCTGAATCTTTTATTTATTTTTTTGAAATTTCTGAGAAAAACTGGATATTTTAATATTGATGTCAATATCTCAGAATGTAAGTCTATAACCTAATATTAGGGAAAATTGTTGGAAAAATAAATTTGGGACCCACAAATAACTTAAAATTGGTCCCTGAAATTTTTCAGAATCTTATGAACTAGTTTAGTGCTTGTTTGGATACATATTAAAATAAAAATAAACTAAAGCTAAAGGAAAAAGCAGCAATGCATATTTATCAAACAAACTTTTAGCCTAAAATTAGAGGCATTGAAAATGCCTTAAGATAGTATTTGACAAACAAGCCTTAAGAATCAAAACATAACACTTTTTCCTTAGAAAAAATGGGTTGTGCCCAACACGCCCATAGGTTTGGGTTGGGCTTAGCCCAACCACATGGGCTGGGCTTATTGGGTTTAAAGACCAAGCCCATATGTACAGGGTGAGCTCAAGCCCATCCCAATCTGATTTTGTTGGGCCGATAGACGTCCTAATAGATTTTTTTATAGAGCAAACTCAATCACGCGGGCTAGGATGGAGGCCTAACCTTATTTTTCTTTGCCACTTGCCCAACCCAGTGATTGTTTCTTTTGGCAAAGAAAGTTTGCCAGTAAAAAGGAAGTAATTATTCATGTATTCCAAGCACAACTCTCATGAGAAAAAAAGGAATAAATAAGTTACCTGGCCTGGGGTTGACAACTTCTTGGTGGTGGTGGTCTCGTTATGGTGTGGTGGTTCACGATAGAGGCTAATGATGCTGGTATGGAGGTGGAGAAGCTATAATGAAGACTCATGGTTGAAGCTGCTGGGAGGGAAGAAAGACAGTGATGGAGATGACATTGTATGTGTAAAGAAGAGTGGTGGCTTTGTGTATGTGTGATAGGTTTCAGTTTCATAGGAAAATGTAAAGAAAAGAGGTGTTTAGCTTTGGTTTTTCCTCTGGTTTAGTGTAGAGGTAGGGTGGTTCCTTTTTCTCTTTTTTTCTCTCTCTCTTTTTCCCTTTCATTTGCTTCGATTTTTCTTCTTCCTCCCCTCTTTCATGGCTGCCCTAAGGTTGGTATTTAGAGGGGGTTTGGGGATTGCTAAGGTCTTAAGCTGGTAAGATCATCACGGTTGATGATCAAGCCTTCATCTTGGCCATTGATTCTGGCCCTTCAAAGCTGCCTCTCAATACATTGCAACTGCAGGTTTTAATATGTTGCTCAAGTCGTGGTCTTTGTTTATCATGACAGAGCTTCAATGAGGTCAAGACAAATTAAAAAAAATGGCATGAAGGCCAAGTTCAACATCATATGGGTGCAAAACAGTATTTTTGGTCTTGTTTGGTGTGGGTAAGAGAGAGAGAAAAGGTTTGAAAGGTGGCATCAGAGATAGTCTCCCCTAGTTCTCTTAAGGGAGATGATAAACAGTGTTAGAGGACATGTCGACTGACACTTTTTTTTTTTTTTTGTCTTGGGTGTTGATCAAAACGACATAGTTTTGAACCAAAATACAATTAAAACACTGTTCATTTAAATAAAACAGCACCATTTTGGCACTTATATACTAAATTAGGTCATGAATCTCTCTTTTAATTTTAGTTCTCAATCTTTGAATTTGTTTAATTAGGTCCTCAATTGAATTTTGATTTCAAGAACTAATTCAATTTTTCCCTTGCAAGATTTTAAAAAAACCCTTTAATTTTAACGTGTTTTTCAACTTGGTTCTTGGTCTCAAATATTTTCAATTACATCCTCAATTGACTTTCATACTTCTAGTTTCTTTAATTTCACCCTTATTTTCAATCGAATTTGGTCCTTGATTTCGCGCGTCTTTTGCAAAAAGGTTCTTAGTCTTGAATTTCTTTAACTTGACCCTTAATTGACCCTCAAACTTTGATTTTCTTGTAATTTTACCCCTGATTTCATTCGACTGAGCTTGTAAAAATTAAATCTGGTCCTCCAAAATTTCAATCTTCTCAATTAAGCTCAAATTAAGTTTCCAAACTTAATTTTTCACCAATTATGTCCTTTAAAAATTAATTTGACCCACTAAAAGTCTAGGTAAGACCTTGCACTTAATCGATTCTTTTAATATGACCTAAATTAATTCTTAAATTTAATTAAACCTTTAATTAGGTCTATAATTGAATCAAATTAGCCTATTGAAAACCTAATTAAGTCCCCAAACTTGTTTTTTTATGCAAATGCATCCTATAATTATTTAATTTAACCTTAAATATGCATTGTCTTTCAATTTTGGGTACAATTGGGTTCCCGATTTTGTCTAAAATCTCAGTTTGGTTCCTTCATGCGTTTAAAACCCTTCTCAGCTTGTTCTTGCCAAGTTGTCAGTCTTTTTTTTTATTTTTTTGTTGTTTTATTTATTTATTTAAAAGGAAAAGGATGAGTTTAGGGGAAACCCAAAATTGGGTTATGATAACAGCAACAACCAATTGATGACTCAACATTCCAGGGAAATGTTGCCATTAACATCTCTACCAATGACAAGTATGGCACAACAATAGAGTACTAAACTTTCTAGTAAAATATTTTTCTTCTTTGAGAGGTAAGCTTAAGGATTGGGTGTATAAATACACTTAGTCACCAGGTAAAAAACTTGAGCCTTTCTTAGCCACACAAGCTACGCCATAAGTCTTGGGGGCATAGATTCAAATGGTCTCTTTTTTGCTACACACAAGGCCAATACTAGAAATTTTAGTTTGGGGGGGGGGGAGATATATCAATATAAGTAAAGAAAAAATCAAATTTCATCTTATTAATCTCAATAATTATAACAAAATAAAATTCTTAATTTTCTTATATGTATTATTCTATTACATTCCAATAAACATTAAAAGTTAAGATGTTTAACATAGACATGAAAATAAAGGAAAGAAATAGGAAAAATAACTCTAAACTAAGTCATCATCAACGATCTTTATTTAGTAGAACTTATCCATAATCATATTTGTTGTGAAATTCATATCAATCTCTTTTTTTACGTAGACAACTAAATTGTCTGCAAGAAAATCATCATTCATTTAGTTATGAAACCTTGTTTTCACCAACTTCATTACAAAGAAAGCTCATTTTGTATTTGTCATAGATACAAGAAGAGTTAAGATTAGTTGAATTAATCTATCAACTAAATGATAGACTTTTGATCTTCTAGATGTCATTACTCTACACAACTCAGAAAAAGTAGTCCATTTTTAAAACTTTGGATGTTTTGGCACATCAAGCTGGTAATGTTACAATTGAAATCTCAAATGAAATTTTTGTTGTTCAAATGAGCTATAAGAATCTTGAGGACATAATGTTGAACTTAAAATAAAAAGTTCAAATGTTTGATCACAAAATCTGTTTTTTAACTCTTGTAATTGAAAATCAATTACAGCTACAAATATATCAGCTCTTAAATGATGTTCTAAAGTTATGACAACTTCATTTTGATGACGATACCTGCCACAAGCTCTTGTATATTGTGCTTTCAAATTAAGAATATCAATATCATTCTGTACACAAAATTCTTTGACACTCTAAAGTAAAGGTTCCAATCCATATCTCGTAATTTCTGAATCAATGACTTTGTAGTTGAAACTAAACTCATGACATTGACAAAGTCTTGATCTTGTTGTTGTAAAGCCCTACATAAAACATCAATAATTCCTATAATTTGTTTCATTAAAAGTAAGATGAAAACAAATTCAAAAGATAATGCTAAATAAGTTGCTTCTATATCACTTCGTTGAGAATAACTTGCTCTATCTTTAGAGATAGTATTAATAACTATACAAGTTGCACTATATATCCTTAACAAGCTACAAATTGATTGAAAATGAGAACCCTATCGAGTATCACTAGGTCGTTGTAAGGTACCAACTTGGTTTGTTTTTTTTTTTTTCTCATCTTTATCAATCTTATTACTAGTTTCAATTGCTTGAGCAAGTTGTATCTCATCATTTCATTTACATGAACCAACAATAATATTGATAATAGAAGTCAAACTTGAAAAAAATTAATGGACAAATTTTACTTCTCTAGAGGCAGCAACAAGAGCTAATTGTAACCTATAAGCTAGGTAATGTACATAATAAACAAAAGGACAATCTTTAAGAAACAAAGATTGAAGTTTATTCTACTCACCTCGTATATTGTGTGCACCATCATATCATTGACCTCGAATATGCTCTACAAGAATATCATAACGAGATAGAATATTGCACACCTTTTGTTTTAGAATCAATGTCGTAGTATTTTTCACATGCATAACATGGAAAAAATGCTCCCAAATGAAACCATCTTTGTCAACAAACCATAAGATAATTGTTATTTGTTCTTGTTTTGCTTCATATCTAGCTTCATCAATAATGATACAAAAATTTGAATCCTTAATCTCATCATGAATCACCCTTCGTACATTGCTAGCAAAGATATTTAAAATTTCTTTTTGAATTTTATGAGAAGTATATTTAGCATTTTGACGGGGAGCATTTTCTAGAACAAACCCACTAAATTTATCATTATGACTTCTCGGAAACTTTAGGAGTTCAATAAAATTACCTCAATTTTTTGAACCATGGCTTTCATCATGGCCTTTAAAGGCACTTGCTTGGAAAGCTAGCCATCAATCAATTTTAATTGTAGCTTTAAAGCATAAACGATTATTCTCAACTTCTTGTGATGCTCGCTTATTTACCAAGTTGTGAATATCTTGTAATTGATTCATTAAATCTTCATAACATGACTCGATAAAGGACAATAAATCTCATCATTTACTTTCCTCCAGTTAACAAAGCCTTTGGATATAAAAACATTTGATCCTGGCCTACCTGTTGTCTTACCATAAAGGTAGTAAGGTAGATAGAATATAGCTTTCACTGTATTTAAGTACTTTAGCCAACTCAAAAATACTTTAAACCAAAAGGCTTGAAATTGACGATTGTGATTCTCATCTTTTGAAAAAGGATAATATGAATGTATAGGTTGGAATGGATCACTTTTGAGATAAGCACAATGAATTTATATATTTAGGTTAACATGAATATCTCATATTATTGGATGTAATCCTGGATCACATTTCAAATAATTAAAATTTATTTCTTCAAGTTGAATTCTTCGACTTTTAAAAGGGCGTTCATTGAGTTCCTCAAATTTAGAAGTTATTTCATCAAGATTTTGATAAGGAGTTGTCATGTTTGAAGTAGTAGCTACAACAAATACATTATTGTCTGGGAGACTGACATCTGATTTCTTAAAAAAAAAGTCTAAAGTTCTTTATTGTCGTATTTTTACTCTTAAAACTTAATTCAAGATAGAGTAAACCTAAAAAAATATCATCATTATTAGTTCAAGAATTAATCTTATAGATAAGTAGATTTAATCAAAATAAAAAAATACAACAATTTACTTATTTTGAAAGTAAACCTAAAAGAATTAATATTATATTACCCAAGGTCTAAAAAACCTTTCACTAACTAAGAAAATAACATGAAATTTACCATGAAAGAAAGAAATTAATATAGTTTAGAGAACTCTAACCCTTAAATATATAGCATAGTATGCATATTGTATTGAAAATTTCCCGTGATAAAAAAATCATGAGATTTACTAAATTAGTTCTTATCCAACAAGGATTAACATTTTGCTTTCGGCTCTCTTGAGTGTCTATACACACAAAAATATGTTCTTAATTTTCTATCATGTCATACAGCTTATGGCTATGACAATACAAGCACAAAGGGTTGCAAAGTCTACAATGGATAGTGTCTGTATAATATAAAAAAGTGTGAGGCTTTATGTCTTCAATCTATATCGTCAGGAAGTTGTTCAATGTAATTAGATAATCACCATATAATAATGTGTTGGAATTTGTTACATGATTAAGGTTTGGACACGATATTGATACCTACATTTTACAATAAAAGATGGTCAAAATGGGCCAAATAAATGAGTGAATAAGGGCATTAAATTGAACCAAGAAAAATATGCTTATGTAATACTAAATCATAATGGTGAAAACGCCATTCCAATATTATCAAAGAAAATATTATTTATTTGTTGGTGTTTATTATTATGATATAAAACTGAACTTATCAATAGCTTCACACCCCATTTATAAACTGGCTTTTAAATAGTGCAAACTTATGATGAAAGTCCAAAATCTAGTTAGGATGAGAATATAAGGGAATCACATATAACAATTATTTCTATGAAAATCAAAATTAAACCAAACATTAAGCATTTAAATCCTTGAGAAAATCAGAAAATAAATAAAACACATAAAGGAAAGCCACTTACAAAGAGTGATTATGGAGTAAAGCTTGAGTTCCAATTTTGTAGAAGAAACCCCGAAAAAAACAAAAGACCAGAGATGAAGAAAACCTAAAAGAAAATGAGGCAGATTAAAGACCAAATACATTTGTGTTTGTGGAGAATTGAGAATAAAAATAATTTTTTTTAATGTTAATGGTGTTTATCTTTTGCTGTTTTAAATTATGTTAATGCTTGTGGTATTATTTTTTTGTAGTATTTAATTGTTTAAATGGGATACTCCAGTAACACAATTATTATTGTCAAGCAACTGGAGAAGATACAACTTGAGTGTTAAAAAATAAACTATTTCTCGATACCTCTTCGTATACACACTCTAAAGATGAGACTTGTTTTGTAAGAAAACTCGAGGACCCACAGTTAAGCCTAGTCACCCCACAACCTAAAATGCAACCATAAAAAGCTCAATTCATATCTAGAGCTTTTCACGACTTCATCACTTTAAAATGATGAATATTTCAAAATAAATATTTTTAAATTCTTAACACTCATTTATAGAAAAACATTATAATGTATTTAATTGGATATAATGGATGATGTCTTATGTTGGATTGTATAAATTTCAAACTCATAATATAATCGGTGATTTTTTAGACTTTGTTCATATTTTCTAAGGCTTCAAGTCATTTCGCTTCTACTAAAGCAGTTGTCCACGCTACGCAGGAGGTTCATACCTGCTTTGAGCATTGAATCGATTAATATTGTTGATTCGATGTTTTACCAAAAAAAAAAAGAATAAGCATCAAAGGTCGATCAATATTCTTTTGTGGTCAAACTTCATGTGCAAATAGTTCATAGAAAGCTAATATGTATACTTTGTTTTCACATCCATCATTGTAATTGTACAGTTCTAACACCCATACAAAAAAACACCTTGTTTACAAAACATAGTTCTTATATTCTAGAGCAAACCTAAAAATAGTTGGATCAATTTAGGCATAGCAACAAAATTTCTTGTTAAGTTTTTATTTTTCTTCAAAGACGTTTAAATCGCTAAAAAAAATTGCTTTAGAGAGCTATTATTCCTGTAACGAATCAATAATGCTAGTGCCCACAGCCAAGAAAACTAAAGCAAAGAGTAGAAGATGATAGTCATTAAAAAAATATAGTATGTAATGTCATAACCCGAACCCCAAGCACTTGAATGGCAATACAGGAGCGGCGTCGTGGGGACACCCCATTTGCGCTAAACCTCTGAACATGTATTTTATAAAACAAAACTTGCAACATTTCATAATCTTTCAAAATAATTTATTATTTAAAGCAATAAAATCAAATGATACTTCAAAACTCCTTATTATCAAATAGAACAAAAACAAATAATCTATAATACTTATTACATTATCAAAATTCAAACTTAAATAAAATAGTGTAATAGTGGAGTATCTGAGACATCGAATAAAAAACTAAAAGGAAAGCCTTGCAGAAGCAAACAAGGCATACCAACAAACAAAATAACAGGAACTCTTGATCAAAGATCGACTTGCTAATGAAAGCTAAGAATCTAAATAGAGGGGTGAGTTCAACCGACTCATTGAGGGAATAATAATTAATACACATCTTAAATATTAATAATTTGCAAGTCATACATATCTTAATATAAATATGCATACTAAGTATATTAATACAAGGTAATGAAATACATGTCAGAGATCAGATGACATCCGAAGGTGACCACTATGGGAGGATTAGTCGTCATATGTTGGTGTCTCTCTCACCAGCTATATATATAAATACTATGTGCACAGAGACTAACTACGCTCTGTTAGTATGAAATTTCTGACAAGCATACTGATATCAAGACATAACAAGTACTCGCATGATATCTAAGCAATTGAATGTCATATCAAATATAATTTGATTCAAAAGAATGCGAGAACGAAATAAAAAATGGATGAGTACTTAAAAAAATAAAGTGTGTGTGTTTATATATATTCAAGAAATAATCAATCGTACTCATCATATAATCAACATACATAAAGTATTTATATTACGTGCATATTAAAAATTATCTCACTCACTTGAACACTAATACAAAAGTAAAAGACAAATAAATGCAAAACCAGAGACTATTGAAGATCGTTAGGAGGAACGTTAGTAGAACCTATAATGGATACGTAAAACACTAAAAAATGACTCGAAGCAAAATAACATAAAAGATTAAAACTCTAAGCTTAGAGAGCAAAACATAATTATAAAGTCGAACTGATTCACTCAATCGATCTCGAACATACTCCAAACTGATCGAAACTAACAATTACCCTTATTGCTTGGAAAAAAGTCAACCAAATGACCAATCGGTTGACTGACAATATTAAGTCAACTAGTCAGCCGATTCTAACCAACCAATCAACCGGTTGAGTAGGATTTCTATAATCATGATTTGTCAGTCTTCAAAACTGCATATTCTCTAACAATCAATCTATTCTTTTAAAACCCATAATTCCAATCCTTAATCAGTTTGTTTTAAGCTAAAATTAACACCCTATACTTCAATTAAAACTCTTAAATCATTCTATCATCAAATCAAGATAAAAACCCTAAACCTTTCCTTAATCCTTCCATAATCAATCTCCCAATAAAAAAAATAGTAAAGGGAGATGTTTACTTGTTTCTTCAACTTTTCTTGAACAAAAAACTTAAGGTAGGACTGAAATCCTTGGTGTTTTTCGAAGGAAGTCAGGATAGAAAGAAAGAAATGAGGAAAAGAGAGAAAAACAAATTTTCTGGCAACCTTTTCTTTAAATACCTAGGTTAGTTGGGTCGAGATTGAGCTGAAACTTGGGCTTGGGTCTGTTAGGTCAAAACATGGGCCTTACATGTAAGATGGAAGTTGAAACTAATATCCTTAGGGACAAATGACAAAGACATTTCTACTTGTCAAGATTATAGATGCAAAGTAGCTAAAAGAACATGGAAAGTAAGAAAAAAATATCTAAAATGGTCTAGATAGTATACAATTCTAAGAAAACATCACATTCTTTTTTTTCCCTTCTTGAAGTTGTGGAGCTGCTCTCTTTTTAAAGGACAACACTACCCCATAATTGTCTTAAATTTTTGTGTTGATTATGAACTTAAAATGGCTATGTAGAAGATAACAATAAACCAAAGCTAACATAAAACCTCAATAACAGACATGATGTCAAACTAGTAGGAGACAGTCTAGACTAAAAATTTTTTTAGCTCAGTTCAAAGCTTGGAAATGCAAAAGGAAAAAAAAAGGGAAAACTTATCCTAACATATAACACTTTAATCATAAAATATATACAAATCCTCATCACATAAAATCCAATCATCCAATTGGAGGAAATCATCTGCTCTAAAACACTTAAGACATTTTGTCATAAACAACCCAAGAGGATGATGCACGTAAAAACAAAATAGTCTCTCAATTCCATATATAGCTAATAAATTCAACATTAACCCATGAACATAGGCCTAAATTGATTTTATACCACTTGCATAAACCATATCTAACATTGTTAATGGTAATGGATATGGAAGCATTATTCTCTTAAGTGATCTAATAGGTCTTATACCCTCCATTTCTTTGGAATATGTTGTTTTAATGTCGTGTACTTTTAAGAATATATTAGTTCTTTAATGCACACTTTTCTACTGTCATTCACAGTAATTCCAAATTTAAAACACATGAACGATCAACATATTTCAACAATTCAATATTTAGATAAACCTTAAAATGTGGAATATGTTTTGATAATATGGTTGTGTTGTTTGTTAAAGTATGATATAGATTTTTCTATTGGAAAATCATGTTGCAACGACAACTTTAAATTGACTACAGATGATGAAAAGAGTACATGATAGAGAGGTCAATAGGAACTGGAGATACAATTAGTGCCATAAGCAAAAAAAAGCTACCAGTAATAGTCTCATCTTTACATACATATCAGTATCTTGTTCAAACTAACTTATAGAGTGGTGTAAAAGTTTAGCCTAATACACACACATATACATTATGAGAGTATGCTTATAATAAGGTACACTTTTAATGCCATAAGTAAAAGGAAGTTGTCATTTCTATGAAAAATAGGGATTTCAAATAATGTTGTTATTTTTGTTTGTCTAAATTATGGTTCTTGAGGAAAAAAAAGAGTAAAAGATTAGTAATTTTGTTTTTAATCACATTATTAAGCTAGAGAGAAAATGGTTAAAAGAGAAATAAGACAACGACAACTATTATAAAACACAGAAACACAATAATGATCTTTATATAGACAAACACAATAAGTTATGAGCTTTACGTGTTTTGTTTCTTTCGAAAGGCTAGCACAATGCTGTAAGTTTGAAAATCCAACACAAATGAGATGGGATGGTATAAAAAAAGGTTGAACATCATTTGAGTGGTTAGAAATCAAATCTTTAGGAATGATGATGTAGACATTTTTGTTTCTTCTTTACAAACATTACTTCTTCAATGTTTGGTGGTGAAATATCATAAGCAAGATCTCCAACAAACATGATGTGATATCTTCAAATAATATGTAAAAACCTGTGACACTTAAGAAAAATTATATGTCAATCAATAACCACTTATCCATTTTATAACATAGCAAAGAAGTGTGTTAAATAGGTGACATTAACGAATAATAATCAACCAATAAAATGGAGAGAAATACATAATAAAAGAGGGCATAAACCCATGAACTAACTATAAACATCAAATATAAAAATGAAAATTCCATCAAAACCAATATGCATTGTGCGAATGGACATGGAAAAATTGAAAAACAACATAAATTAAAAAGAATCAACTGCCAGACGAAATCTTGACTGGAATAAAAAAGATTTAAGGATATAAAAATGCAAGGAATTACACAGGAAAAGAAGGTCAATTAGTTGTCATCACCATTAATTTCATATTTAATAACATATTTTCACGAAACCTATCATACAATTTTATATTATAAGGTTAAAGTACATGACTAATTATATAATTGAAAAACAACATGAATTAAAAAGAATCAACTGCCAGACCAAATCTTGATTGGAATAGAAAAGATTTAAGGATATAAAACTGCAAGGAATTACACGGGAAAAGAAGGTCAATTAGCTGTCATCACCATTAATTATTATTCAATAACATATTTTCACAAAACCTATCATATAGTTTTTATATTATAAGGTGAGAATGCATGACCAATTATATAAATCGAGAAAAAAAAGCCATTTATTGAAAAATTATTATTCATCAAAAATAGAAAAGGAACCTTATAGATTTGTGAATCATGGTCATTAAAAACTATTGGAACTCTAAGTAATTTTAATGATGAAGGTACGTAGAGCAATGGGATAACATTGCGAGTATTTATCTATTGATGCAACCATATTATTTGATAGTTTCACCCACATTTAACTAGTGTTTTGCCTATTTTTTATATATAAAATGCATTGATATTCTTTGTTTTATGTTTTGAAGGCACTTTTGGATGAAAGATGCAAAAAGGAGTAAATTGGAGGTAATTGGCAGATTTGACGTTCAGTCGATGTTTTGTGCAGA
>Ga0307517_10008508_pt1 | contig 14718 bp, 9 predicted proteins | sample 23_EM_MG_FD_194515 | JGI IMG/M metagenome (GOLD analysis project Ga0307517, IMG submission 194515) | Populus trichocarpa ectomycorrhiza microbial communities from riparian zone in the Pacific Northwest, United States - 23_EM | ecosystem: Host-associated > Plants > Roots > Unclassified | place... | reverse complement strand
TCATTTTTGTCTTTCTTCAGTTTTTAATCTCTCAAATTTGATCCTTATTCTTTTGATTTTTTTTGTTTGTGTTGACTTATAAATTTTATTTGTTTTTTGCAATTTCATCCTTATTCTTTTTTTTTTCATGTTTGGTCCTCATTCCTTGTATTGCTATTTTGTTTCCAATTCTATCATTCAAAATTAAATTGGTTGAGGATTGAGTTTCTTGCTTTAACATATAGGACTTTATGGGTTGCGATTTTTCATGTTATTAAATTGAGTTTTATATATATATATATATATATATATATATATATTATTGGATTAACCAAATTTATTAAACTCAATCAAACCAATGTTGACCATCGATATAAATTTATTCAAGTAATTTTTTTAAAAAAATTATTATTTTTTTAACATTTTACCTTTAATATGTGGTTCGTTGTAATTAGATTTTTTATTTTGTTTCATTGTGAATTTCATAATTTTATCACTGCCACATATCTATATTACAAGTTTTTTAAAATAACCATAATTGATTAAGTTAATTTAATATGCTATCTTATTATTTATTTAAAAAATATATATAATCGGTGTTACCATTTAAATATTTAAAACAATATTTCAGCCCAATATAAATAAAATTTTTAACTTTTAACATTTTTATATATTGTTTTAAGGTTGATAAAAAAAGATAATTCCACCGTGGCGTAGCACGGAAAAAAAAACTAGTTAATAACTATATGACGAAGCAGCTGTCCTCCTTCCTTGTAGCCTTCTCTATCTTTCTTGCTGGAAAACCAATTAGCAAATTTCAAACACAAATCTGAGTAATTAGGGTTTTCTTTTTTGTGGTTGTCGCGAGAAGAAGCAAGTAAGCAGAGAAGATGGGAGAAAGAAAGGTGTTAAACAAGTACTACCCACCAGATTTTGATCCATCGAAATTACCCAGGATCCGAAGACCCAAGAACCAGCAGATAAAGGTCCGAATGATGCTTCCTATGAGCATCCGTTGCAATACCTGTGGTAATTACATCTATAAAGGCACCAAGTTTAATTCTCGCAAAGAAGATGTCATTGGCGAGGTATTTGTTTTTCTTTTAATTTTCTGTCTGTCTTTATTTTTACTGGTAGTGTTTTGGAAGGATTCTTTTCGTTCTTTTTTTTTTTGTTTTTTTTTGCAGACGTATTTAGGAATACAAATATTTAGATTTTACTTCAAATGTACGAGGTGTTCGGCCGAGCTAGCAATGAAGACAGATCCTCAAAACTCGGATTATACAGTCGAAAGTGGTGCCACGCGGAATTTTGAACCTTGGCGTGCCGAGGATGAGGTAAAAATATATTAGTTACAACGTTGTACTTTGGTTGTTGTTTGTCTGTGAGAATTTTTAGTTTGGAGAATAATGTTGTTGTGGGTGGTAGGAACTGGACACTGAGAAGAAAAAGAGGGTTGCAGAAGAGATGGGGGATGCCATGAAATCACTGGAGAACAGAACTTTGGATTCTAAAAGAGAGATTGACATTCTTGCTGCACTTGATGAAATGAAGTCCATGAAGGTAATTAATTGGTTCGTGGGATTTGATGTTATTCGTTAAATTATTGTGTTTTGGTCTACTTTGTCATCCTGTACTGATTCTGTTTTCATTTTTGCAGTCTCGACATGCTACTGTCAGTGTCGATGCAATGCTTGAGGCTTTGCAGCGCACAGCTTCTGAAAAGGTACGAGTTTTAAGATATTCAATAGTTTTTCCTTTTAAATCTTTTCCATAGGAATAAATTTGCCCATTGAAATGAAATGCACTAAAGCATAATGTGAATTCTTTGCATTTACATATAACGTTACATGTAAATGTGTGAAAACCAAAGTAGAGATTCTAGTTGCAGGAATAATGCTTGCTTGCTTTTTTCTCGGGACATTTGCCTTTTCATTTCTGTGTTGTACTGCCTTATTCTGAATCTGGCAATGGATTTACTTGCTGACAGGAGAGGAAGTTGGAGGAAGAGGATGAAGCTCTTATAAAATCATTATTCCAAGTTAGTACTCAATTTCTATACTTGCTAGTTTCCTTCCAGACCTGCTCATTTGCATCCCCTTCCTCCCTTCTATATGACTAGGTGGTCATAAAATGGTTTGTTTTGTGTTTATATTTTAAAGCAAAGACAAACAGAGGTTATTCGAAGAATTTCAGATGAAGATTCTGATGACGATGAAGATTTTAACATGTCAAGTGATAAGTTGAAGGTATGAGAATCTTGTAAATCTTCTTTTTCTTTATATAGGTCACTTTCTGGAAGTAAGAGGAAAAAGTGAATGGTTGGAATATATTGTGCCTAATTATTAAAGGAAAATATGAGAAGAGATCCAATTATAGTTGTAAAATTTTTCACATGCATTCTTTACCTCGGGCAATTTTTCCCATCAGTATAATTTAGTAGAACACAAATATTTTACTTCTGTCCAAGAAAAGGGGTTAATCTCAAGTGAAATCTATTATCTTCGTACTTTTACTTGCAAATATGACTTTTGTACCCCTTTAACTGTTGTTTGTATGGAGGCTTTGACCTTTGAGTGAGGTTAATCACTTTGGAAATATTACAACTCAGCTTGGATGCATTGACTTTGGAAAAAAGATGTATCTCTCTGTATAATCAAAACACCAAGGAATGAGCTAGTGTGTGTGCTTTGGAGTTTTCCCATTGAAAAACAGAAATATTCAATTATTTAGTTCCAAACTTCAATAATCTATCTGAACTGTTTCTATCAATCCTACTGAAATCAACTTTTCTCAGAATGAATTTTTGGTTTAGAATTGAGATAGATCAAGGTATGCAAAGGTGTATATACTAATCCTGGTGCTGTTGGTTCACTGGTCCTGAATCTTGGTCATGTAACCTATGATTTGGTTCCTAGATCAATACAATTTGTAAAGCCACATAGCAGGAGTGAAGCTAATTATGACAGTTGGATCAATATATGAAGACTGGGAAGATATATAATATACATGAATATTTCACAATGATGCCCAAACTTGTGAAAATATTGATATTGCCACTTTTATCTTCTGTACTTGCACATTTTCACCCTACCAAATGATAAAAAATTAGCCTTTTTCCTACATTTTCTGTCCTACTTTCCAACATTTCCATCTCTCTTAAGATCTGTGTTCAAATATAATTTTATGATAGTGACTTTTTTGGAGCATTCTAATTTTGAGTCCTTATTCAATTAGACATGAGGAGCAGCCTACCTGAATGTCATTTATCAGAAATACAGTCTGTCTGTATGACCTTTCGCATTCTTCAAGAATTGTGTCTCAGTGCATCTGCCATCATGCCTTAACTTTGTCAGTTTTTATGAAGCATTTCATCTACTGCACTCATCATGAGCTTTGTTGAACCATTTATGTTTGCCTTTTTTTCCCTTCTTTTCATCTGTAATGTATCAAACTTCCAGCATGGTAATTTATGACTTTTTGTGGAGATCAAGTGATTCCTTAACTTGAACTTTTGAGTGCATGCTATGCAGAAGAGGAAGGTTGCTGATGAAGTTTCAAGTAAACCAACGGATTCACTGGCAAAAGCTAGTGTTTCAGATAGCTCAAATAACAGTGGTACTTTATGTCATCTTTTACCTTTCCCTTCCATATATTGTTCAGAACTAAAATTCTTGAAGTGCAATTAGAGTTCATATTTAGAAGCAGTGAATGAAAAGATAAGTTATATATAAATTCCTTGTTGAGATTTGATGGAGCTATTCATTGGGTAATAATGATAGATTGACTGTGATGTTTGATTAATGCTACTACTACTATTATGAGGCAAGAACAACATAGATAGCTACAGTATTCTCAAATTTTCTTCCGTGGCTAAATTTTCAGTGGATTTCTGATTTCTGATTTCTGATAAATATCAAACACCTCCTGCACAAAAGGTATATTTGATTTCAAAATGTTTCACCGCCTTTCTGGTGGTCTTCATGAGAGGTCTAGCATATTCAGAAACATGTATGTTATTGTCCCAAATGGATGCTATTAAAGCTATATGCAAAGGAATATTCTTCAAATGCTAATGTACTCCAAATGTATGTTAGAAAATTTGATTTCTTACATATCACCAAGATCAATTAGTGTTCATCTTAAGATTACTACTTTTTGTTTAACTTGTTACATTCATCTGTTATTATGAAATTCTAGGTGAGTCTGACATTCATGTTCCTTGGTTGTCAACAGAAAATTCAAGTGCTTCAGGGACTCAAAATGATGGCAAACCTAAATTTAGATCCCCGTTGATCAGGATATCTGTGAAAAAGAAACCAGTTGCAGTTTCTGACCGTAACAAGCCAGAGGAGAATAAACAAGTAGAGCAGAGTACAGCTAATGATCCAAGCATTGGTCTACAATCCCTATGCCAGAACTATGACAGCGATGATGAGGATGATTAGTAAATGATTTTGTTGTATACCAGCATTGCTTCCTTTCCTTGATAAAAGTTTTTTGGAAATCTACTTCACCCTCTGTTGCTTGAGGTGCGCTGCTTATTGAATGTGTCAAATACTGTATAAGAAAATATATCACTCGAAACCATAGGTCGGGCCGTTCCAAACCAGTTATCTCCTGTGGCTCTGGGTGCTTAATGTTATGCTTTCAATCTTTGGATTCTGATCTGCAATTTAGAGGCCGTTTGGCATTACTGTTCAACTTGCGTTTTGCTGTATTTTAAAAATGTAATGTTAAATTGATGTTTTTTTTAGTATTTTTTAATGTTTTTGATGTGCTAATGTAAAAATAAAATAAAAACATTTTAATTTGTTTTCAAACAAAAAATAATTTAAAAAGTATTATATATTACAATATCAAATACATCAGGGACATAGTCTCTTCTCCCTGGAATTCCAGATTTTGCTTGATTTAATGGGGTTCTCTTCTACCTGGAATTCCAGATACTGCTTGATTTAATGGTTCTGATATGTCTGGTGATGAGCTCTCCTGTGGAAGGCCATCTACTTGATTTAATGGTTCCGATTTGCTTGGTGAGGAGCTCGCTCTCCTGCAGATGATCATCGTTAGAGTTGATAATTTAATGATATTTTTTTAACCTGATATATAAATCTAAAATTTACCGAACATAACTCGAAATATATAAATATATTTGTAGAATATTTAGAATTTTTAAATATAATATAATTAATATTTATAATTTAATGTACATATACATACTTTAAATATATATAGTTTTTATTAATTAATAAATAATAATAGATAGTTTTTTATAAACCAATGATCAAAGAGAAATAAGTTCGAGCTGACCCGACTACAAAGCATGAATCCAAATTCATGGAAACATATTGCAACAGCCACTGATAAAAAACAGCAGACAAAACATGACCATCAGAGATTTCTGCCAGTATTCTGGTCTTGAACTCTATCCAACAGCTATATTAGGGATAAATGGTAACATGCTAGTATTCTCAGACCTTGATCTCGGCATTGGATAACCTCAAGCAATGTTTGTTCAAGAACAGCAAGCAACTGTTGTGTCGGAACCTAAAAAAAGGGAAACTTAAACCAAATGAAAATCCTTAACAGAATTACCGAATCCCAGTCCGATTACAGGTGGAAAAAAATTAAAAGGCAATTTGTAGTAAAAAACTCAACGATCTCTGAGCCAAGCCCCCGCAAGGTAATCCAAGCTTATTTTACAGAATATTAACTCAACCCTTCCTAGTTAAACGTGAAGGGTTAAGGCAAGAGCTTTTGAAGCATTTAAACAATCCCCTATGAAACGAAATAAATTATGTGCCATGAGCTATATTCTAGACGAAGAGCAAGTCTAGCATCGCAAATATAATCAAATAATTTCGAGTTGCAACAGCATTTGCAAAGCCTACCTCTTGTGACAGCAAACATTACTTGAGTCTACATGGCCTTAACTCAATCTTCTTTGGAAATAGGACATATGAGATGCAGACATGGGAATCCATAAGATTCAAGTAGCTTGCATGCATGAACAAGTTACATACCCTTTTTGTTTTAATCTGCAGTCTTGTGATTCTTGTAGTTCATATTGCCTTGGATTCTTTTGTTTTTGTATGCTGGATTTGTTAAACTCAAAACCCTTTGGGTTGCTTGTCCAGCCTTTAACAGGCTCTATTTTGCTTATCAAAAAAAGTTACGTTCTCTATCACAAACAACATCTCTTCTTCGGTTGAACCTGCCTTTGCGTCGAATTTCGTAAACCATGTCTCTTATAGGACCCAACACTGTCTAGCTACTCCTTCAACAAAGAACAGGAAGCAAACATGTAAGAAATTGCCTGTTGTTGGAATAATTTAGAACTGCCTGTTTCATAACTTGTGTTGATTCTCAATCTATTTACAACAACGGATAAACTCAAGCAAATTTAAGCTTTCCCCCCACATTGAATGAATTAATTCACACATTCATTGAGGTTATCCTGGGCCAGCATAGAAATATGGAAACTTTCAGCCCAAATCTGTCGATCCTCGTGCATTTGCTTCATCTACTCACCATGCGATCCAGCATAAGAGTTGTAAATTTATAACTGATCGTTCCTTCAGTTGTTTTTTCTTTTGTTTTCAAATTCTCCCCCTTGAATGAGTTGCTGGGTATCTAAGAATTTCTATAGAGAGGTTTTTATTTTGAAGGGTCTAGCCCTTACGGGTTTATATATACATACATAATTACTAGGAGCACCGTAGCATTTGCCCCAAATCTTACAAACCCGTTTAGGCTTTGTAGAGAGAAGACCACCATTGGCCTCCTCCTGTCAAAGGTGCGATGGGTTCGGGTGGCCTAATGAGATTAGCACTGCTAGTCTTTTTCATATGAACGGGAAAGAAGGTAAGGTGTGAGCAGTTACTTCCGTGTTGAAAATCTTCAGACACCTGTTTTGGCACGAAGATTATTATAACTTCACGTACAAGTTCCCAGCCCTCCCGTAGGAGTTAATGATCAACCAAATCGATAACTGAAAACCAATGATTAGGATTAGGATTCTGCAATATCAATAGTAGGGAGCTATGATGACATCGAATCAAATCTACTCTTCAATTTTGTTCATTAATTGTGGAAAAGGAAAAAAAAAATGATTTTTGCTACCCTGGGACTCCTGAACAAGCTAAGAAATGATAAAGATCCATGAAAATAAAGGACTTTGTGACTTGGAATCATTATGAATATAGTTTACCAAACAACCTTTCATTCACCAAAACAATACCTTTTCCTTTAACAACTATACGTAGTACTGTAGAGAGAATCTTCACTACCTTAACCTTTGAGCCAGTTGCATGCACGCATTGTGCACTTGCCCTGGCCTGGTACTCAGCTAGCTGAAAAGCCTTCGCCAGCATCATTTGTTCAAACTTTTGCAGCTTATCCCTGAAAACTATTGCCATGCGCTTTGGGGTTCACTTGTCATAGCTCGGGCCTCAGCAAGAGAAATGGCCGTGGCTAGCATCATCTGCTCTTCAAAACTCTCAATGGGTCCATAGACATTCTGAAAGCTCCCCCCAATTTCATCTGGCGGTGGTGGGGGTAATAGGGCAGATATTCCACCAGCATCTTCTGCTGTCTCAGAACTAGCATAACTGGTCCCAGCTTCAGCTGCGTCTGATCCACGATCCGCACCCCAGTCCCCATCATCCCTTGTCACAATCATCCTGCAATCTGGCAGCACATTGCTAGAGCTCTGCGCAGGAGAGTAATCGTCTGCATCCTGCACATGCCTGTTATAAAAGCTACTAGTGCTTGGAAGCATGTTGAATGAAGGCATATTTACATTATTGTGAACAAGTGATTCCCCACCCATCTGCTGACGCTCAGCAAGAGCAGCTATAGCACATGCAAGACCTCCAGAAGGGGATGATGATCCAGCCAGTGGTGCCTTTGCTGGTGAAGCATAGCGTGCTTCCATGATAAATTGTTCAGATGGCGCAGCATCACCACAAAGCGGATTTTTCTGTCTTCCATTTTCCTGGAGTAAGTTAAGATCTTAAGTCAATTGTCAAGACAAGGAATAGAACCGAGTCAAATCTCCCATGTCAATATCAGAGCACGAACAGCTCGGTTGCTAAAATAGCAAACAGAACATTCTTTAGATCATGCATACTTGTGTGAACACGTCTTCATGCCCATAATTTTTAGTTGCCAAAGTAGCACCTTAGAAGGAGCACATGCATGCATGCGGGTGCATCCAAGTGTATATTAGACAACAAAAAATGTCTATCATCCATATCTACATCTATATTTGCACAAGCTTTCAACTTTATTTGTCAAAAATATATCCCCCCTAAACACACACACACACACACACACACACACATAGAGGCAATGGATTCCTAAACCTGAGCTTCTCTAGGAAGAATACGAAAAAAAGATATGCAAAGAGTATTCAATACCACAGCAAGGAATGGAAAGCAATTCAATAACAATAACAAATATTATTTTTCATTATGAGGAAAGCCTACAATAATTACAGTGTTTTAGGCACCAATAAACCAGAAATACTTGTAAGCAGCACCTCTTTTAATAACTTCAACTGGCCTCCATTCTAGATATCATCAACTAATGAAGTAACTCCTTTTTTGCTGATATAACGTGCATTAAATTTAAATTACTTTCTCTATTGGTCTGGCTATGATTATCTCCTTTTGGGAATCTTTTTGAAACGCTTCCAATTTTCATTGAACCTCTTATTTTCTTATTTTCCTTTGTTCACTGGGCTACATCTAGATGCCCATATGCATAAGAACCCAGCTATCATAAAAAAGACACAATGCCTGGTTACAGTGTTTACAGATGAGAAGAATTGTTAGTCGGAAGGAAAAGCTATAGGTGATATAGTATCTGATGAAACATAATGCCATGACAGATGGAGAAAGAGAGGGACTAACTTAATGAGTTTGATACTAGTTATAACTGATGATGTATCATTCAATTGTTGGGCACTCGCATCTATTTACTAGATAAATCTAATTTGTTCTCCATTTTGAATTTTTGTTTTTAATTATGATCTCTCTACTCCAATAATTTAGGTGGTGTGATTCTTATTATGATTTCTACTGAGGTGCTGGGTTATGTTTTTTTCTCAGATATAAAAATTTTATAAAGTGGCTGGCTTTAGATTTTATATCATCAGATTTTTATATATCCAAAAAGAATAAGAAAGAAAATTACATGCACTGCTACAAAAGTTTATGAATTTATATAATCAGGAAATGAAACATGGTTGATTCATCTGACCACAAACTAGATGATACACAAATACATTGAGAGAGAAAAACCATAATCACACGGATGATTTTTCTAATGCAGTATGATGCTTTTGAAATGTTGTCCATTATATTCTGCACCTTTTAAGATTTTCTATAAAAATATTAAGATATCCTCTAAAGTGTAAAGAAAAATTCAATTGCACATTTCTCTTTTGTTATTATTATTAATATTTAAAAAATCTGCACATCCCTAATATTAACAATCTCATTTGACTAATTCCTAACAGCACCACTGTATTTATTACGAAGTCCTCCATAAATTGCAACAATTATATTAAATTAGTTCAAAAAAAGAATGTGTTACAATAATAACACCACAGATTCTGCTTATTAGGCACACTTACCCCGACTCACAAAATCACACACAAAAATATCCATCTAAATTCATACTACTGAAAACTTTTATTGAATATGATATCTCTAAATTCTTGTGGGGATGATGTTGGCTGTTTAATTACTAAATTAAATTAATTTTAAAATATCCTTCATAAATTTAGATCTAAATTACATTAGGTAAGATTTGTTCAACAATTCTACTGGGTAGGCAATCTAATACATAAAATTTTGTACTTCTTATTTCATTATATTTAATTGTACTTTACACATTTTTTTTCATATTATCATTTTAATAGATTATTGATCCAATAAGTACCTTGATAAAATTATCTTATAGCATGGATAATCCATGTCATATGCTATAATAACTACTATGGATAAATGCAAAGGATCCTTCCAGCACACTCAAATGTGCAAGATTAAGATAGAAACAGGCAATGGAAAAGGTAAAGGCAAAGCAAAAACAATAAAAAGGGACCTAAAGAACATTGCTGCAAAACTGAAGAGGCAAAGGTCCAAATCCTTTGAAATGATCATTTTCTGAACATAAAAAGAACTGAAAAGTAAATTAGAACATGTGACAAGTTATTTTTAAAGCACCAGGCTTGCATCTTTTGGTCCAATGTATTGTTGTTAACATCATAAATTTCATTTACCCACTATGAGAGGTGATCTGGAAAACACAGAAAGAATCCTGACCAAATTAGCAATGTTAGCTTGATGAGACATAAAAGAGACCATTTACTTTGGGACTTAAATCACAACCACAATAGTTGAGGGAATTTGTTTAAGCTCTGAATGAGAATCAAGAGCATCCATTGCTAGCAGCAATGTCAAACAAGACAATTTTGCAAGAGCATCCCAAAAATTGCTTTAGTTTCTTACACACCTCTATTTTAACTACCAGGAATTGATTCAAACATACTCTCATAGGCATAATTATAAATGGGTGATCATCACCTCTACATTACCTACCAGGAATTGATTCAAAGGTACTCTCTCATAGCCATAATTATAAATTTGGTGATCATTAAATGTTGATGTATAGAAAATGATAAATCACATTCAGTTCCTACACAGGTAAGATGCAATCAGTTGTAGCTGGTGCGTGGATAATGTTGGACTGATACATGTCAAAAAGCCAATCAGATACAAGAGGTAAAAAAGTCAAATAAAATCAATGTTGCATACAAGTTGGAGGAAATCAATCAAAGACCATTTACCTGAATGGAAAGCCAAATTGCTTCCATTAACATAATATCCTCAAGATCCAGGTCAAATTCATCATCCCTACAATTTAATGAACATTTGATATATAAATTAGAACAATGGCAATCCGGAAGAAAATTAGAATCAGTTCAAACATCTTATTAAGCCTAATATAACAGACTGTTAAACAGGAAATTTGGAATTAAGCATGCTATTCTGAGTTCTGGTGGTGATCATATCTATACAAAAGTGTCAAATAAAACCATCCCATTGCATACTGAATCTGAGTAATAAGCAATCAGTGTTGTGAGATAACAAATGTTGCATCTTCGATTTAGAATTTAAGTCATTAAACCAAAACAAAGCTTACAGTAATTCTAACTTCTTCCCTCCCTTGATTAAAAAACAACTCTGAGTCTCAATGAGCTGCAGCATGCAATGAAGCTTTTGTTTTTTCTTTTTCTTGAGTCTTAATAGTGTAAAGCAGTTATGACACTGCCATCTTCTTTCCTTCTCACTCCATAACCACAGGAACCCCATTCGACTCTTTCACTAGATATTTCAACCTCTAAATGGATGAAGCAAGAACTTTAGACACTAGCCTATGTTCATACCTCAGAATATATACAACTGATCCGTGCATGAATTAGATGATGTAACACTTAGCTATCAAGAGAATGTATATTGCAAAACAAGCTTCTTCAAACCTATAAACTACTACACCCATGAAAAAAAATCTCTACAGTTGACAGGATATCATATCATCAAAAAGTACAGAACACCCACAATGTTACATTTTCTAAAGGACAACAAAAAAAATTGGGAATACAACATTTTTCTTTGAAAAAAAGAAAATGTGCAGCCCACAATTTAAAGGATAAAACATCTTGTCTTCCTTGTAATTGTTTTGTCTCACAAAAATCATAATAGAACCTGTATCACTAACCTGAATCAAGAACTTGATGGGGGAAAGAAACTAGAGATGCAATATACCTGTTCCCTCCAGAGTGCAGAGGATGTCTGATTGAGTATTGAGACGAAACAATGTCCTCACTTTCCACTGGAGCCCTATCAGATGGAACTGGGAGAGATGATTGGGGAGGAGAAGAAAATTTATAACCATCATGATAACCATAACATAAGCATACAAGCAGTAGCTACCAGAGTTTTAAAAGGAGAATACCAGCTGCTGGCCCACATTCAAGCTCCCCTGGAGCAATACTAGTGCTTGAGGAACTCACTTCTGATCTTTTCTGCGTTCTCTCTTTGTCATCCTGAAGCTCCTGCTGTCGCATCCTAATTTTCGCTTCTATAACACGCTGTTCTTCCTGCAGAAAATGAAGAAATGCATATAAATCTCAACCAATATAAGGAAAGTATTGGCACACAGTACATAGAATAACAAAAATTACGGTTACAAAGGCCAATAAAATCTTACAATCTGCTCCAAACCCTTTTCCTCTTTTGTTTTCACACCCCGATACTCCACAGCATAATTTGCGGTTTTGCAAAATGGACATCTGATCTTGTTAAGTAATGCAAGCATAGGAATATGGCTTCAGGAAGTAATAAGATGATGACAATCAAATTAAACAAAATATGCAACTGAAATAAAAAATTTGCACTGAAGGATACTGAGTAGGTCGGGTTGAATTAGGATTCTTCATCTGCAGAAAACACTCTGTACAAAGAACACAGCTCAAATTCCATAAATGATTTGAATAACTAACATAATATGTCAAATTGCAGAACTCAATGGCCAATTAATCAATTACCTGTACAGACGCACTTCATGCAACATCTTGATCGGTTGAGACTCGGATAATACTAAGACAAAAACAAAACAAAAGGGCCAGGTTAGTCACACCAACAATGTACAACAGGGTCTAATACCATTAAATCTTAGCTTTATAAAATCGATTATTTCTCTTTGGTCACCAACAAAACAATGGGAGAGGGAAAAAAATGGTATATAAAAAAGAATATGCCTAGGTCTCTCAAAAAGAAGGGAAAGAATCAATCAAATACTTCATTTTTTTTCAAGAGAACATTAAAGCGAATGTAAGGGGGGAAAAAGTTCCTTTCTTTTTCTTCAGCTTTGCAAACAACCAAACACAAAGGAAATGAGCTAAAAAAACCAAAATGAACTTGAGGGAGAAAAAGACAGAAACAAACTAGATAGAAAGACAATGATAGAAACACGGACCAAGAAACAGATGGGGCATTCCTCATGATCATAACAGCTGTCCTCGTCCCCTGGAAAACAAGGGGCAAGCTTGGATTCGAGAATGAGCTTTCTTAGCTTTTTATGATCCACATCTTTATGAGCATATAGACCTTGTGGTCTTGTATACATCTCATCCACCACTTGTCTCCTCCTCCCCAGCTTATTCCCCATCCAATACTCCCAAGAACTCCCTTCAACTCAATTTTTGTTTCTTTTTTAAGTTAAAGAAACTCTTCCAATCACTGACTCAGAAAACTTGTATGAATTACAGCAATCTGCAACACCTAAGAATCATCCATATCTGAAACCCTAATTCATGCTCACACAGCAATATAGACTTTCCCATCCATTCACTTCACTTTTGAAGCACAAAAACCTGCAAGAATTGAATAAACACAAAGAAGCAACAATGAATGAATGAAACAAACAATCACAGCACCAAAAACCCTAACCATTCAACACATAAAATTATTATTAATCACTATAACCAATTCACAGCTCACTTTGCTATATACAGAAACATCTCCAAATCTGTAGATACTATAAGGATCAAAAGTTTACCTTGGAAAAAATAAAGAAAAGAAATGGAATCACATTTAAGGACTAACCTCTCCAATGTGAGATGAAAGATGAGGATAGAAAAGGAAAGACCGAGAGATTGTTGACAAGAAGAGATACAAAATCACAACTTTCTCTCTTTTATACATACATACATACACACGTGCATACATACATATAGAGAACAGAAAAGAGATAATAGAGAGTTTCTTCTTTTTAAAAAAAGGAATTGTAATTATTTTTATTTTCATAAAATAGACACACATGCACCACATATGACATTATAGATAGATAATACATACTTCTCCGCGGGTCAAATAATTATTTTTGTAATATAAAAAAAATTATTCAAGTATTGTTATTGTATTTTAAAGAAAAAACTCACAACCTGATATCATAAAAGAGAACTAAAAAATAATGATCGTCAATTCTCAAAAATCAAAATATAGAATGATGAAATCATGAAAAAAAATCAATTAAAAAAAATTAAAAAACAAAACATTAGTAAAACCAAGTGAGGTTGTCAAAACCCACAAGAAGAATCATATGGACATGATAACCAAATAAAAGGCAAAACAGAAAAAAAAAATGTTGAATTTTAAAAAGAAATGAATTTTGAAAGATAAAAAAAACGATTTCAAAAGAAACCTAGGCCACCTTGATAAACGAAGTTCTTTTTTTAAAACGAACAACTTTAAAGGATGTAATTGAGAAAGAAAATGATATCAACCCGTGCAAACTTTTCAAACTCATGACCCTAGGCACTGATTAAACTGGAGGCGTCGTATTTGGAAAGCAATTATTTTAAAACTTGGCTCAACCCGACGGTTCGACCCATGACTGGGCCAAGCTTCAAAAGAAATTGAGGGGGAATTGACCAAGTGTAAAACTGTCGAAGACTCGAGTTGACCCATGTTTTGGTTAGCCCAAGAAAAAAACAGTCAAAACTCGTTAACTAATTTTTTTTTTTTTCAAAATGGTATCATTTTGATTTTTTTTATAAAACAAAAAGATTTGATTGGTTTAAGTTAACTTGAGTCAACTCACTCGACCCGTGACTCGATCATTGTCTTAGATTGACTTTTGGGCAGGGCTTATAAACAATGGGAA
>Ga0307517_10008506_pt1 | contig 14721 bp, 11 predicted proteins | sample 23_EM_MG_FD_194515 | JGI IMG/M metagenome (GOLD analysis project Ga0307517, IMG submission 194515) | Populus trichocarpa ectomycorrhiza microbial communities from riparian zone in the Pacific Northwest, United States - 23_EM | ecosystem: Host-associated > Plants > Roots > Unclassified | place... | reverse complement strand
CCAACAAATAATTATGAATTACTTAGATATTTTTTGCGATTCATATACTAAAGTTGGGAAAAGACAACTGAGAAACCCTAGGATGGCTGATGTATATGCGACCTCCTCAACTGGTATCGCAGCCGCTTCTGGAGACGCCTCCATCCATGTGATAAATGACAAGTCATTTTCATGAATCAGAGCTGTTACTTTAGCAAAACTTCTAGAGTGTGAAATGTGATCCATCAAAATTAATAAAATCTTAGGGGGAGACTTTATTGTCTTCTTTCGTGTACGAAAATCTCAATTTCATCCTAAAATAATTAGTTTTATCAATTTTATTTTTTGTATTAGACTTTTTTTAATCAAGTCATTTTGCCTGAAAATCAGCACAGTTTCATGAAGAAAAACATCAAATTCTCTTCAAAATAGTGTTGTTTCCAACATAAATGAACAAAAAAGAAGGATTTCTTATGTTTTGTAGACGAATATAAACACTTTTTAATTGTTGAATAGGTTGGAGAATCTCCTTAATAATATTTTACTTTCAATTTCATAGTTAAAGAATCATCATAATCCCATGATGAAAAACATTAAACTCTCTTCGGTTGCATTATGAATGAACAAAAAAAGGAAAAATCTCTTATGTTTTTGTGCGAGTTTACACGGATATATAAATACTATTGAATAAGTTTGAAAATCTTCATGTCTGACTAGAGTCATCATAATTTCATGAAGGAAATGTATTAAACATTCTTCAAAATAATATTTTTTTCCTGTAAAAAAAAAAAAACAACAACAATGGACATGAACAAAAGAAGGGAAATTGAGGAATGTCTATTACTTTAAAGACCCAATTGAAAATTTTTTAGTTTAAAGATTCAATCAAGAATTCATGAACAGTTTGGAGACTAATTTGAGGTTTCGAAAATCTAACATCAAGTTAGTTGGCATGCATGAATGTTCTATGTCAAGTGGCAACACAAGAAGACAATTGTGTGCATGTTGCCCTCCTCGCCTTACCATTTCAACTCTTAAAGAAGTCTGAAAATAATCAAGGACCATAAGTACTTGCTGTTTGCTTACAAAACCACAGCCACACATGGAGTTTGGCCCCACCATGCATTGCTGTCTCTTCCACATTTCTTGGTTTTGACTCACAAAATATCAAGGTCTTATCTGCAAACACTCAGCTTCTTGGATTCTGCACCAAGCACTTAGTTTTCTGTATCTTCCACATATTCTTGCTTATATTACTTCTCTTAGGTCTCATCTTTCTCTTCTCCTCTTCTTTCCTTCTGTTGTTTGTGTTCTTGGCCAAATCTTCTTTCTTTTTCTTTTTGCTTGGTTGCACTTTATTGGGAAAAAAAGAAAAAAAGATCAGCATTTCAGGTAGTTTTTTGAAACATATGTTTCACTGTCTCGTTATAGTTTGAGTCCGCTCAAGAGGTTGCAAGAAACTAGAGAAGGTGAACTAACAAGGGATCTGCTAAAAGAGAGGTGGGGGTTTGATCTGATTTAACTTTCAATCAAGAAGATGAAAATTCAGTGTGATGTGTGTGAGAAAGCACCAGCCACAGTGATTTGTTGTGCTGATGAGGCTGCCCTTTGTGAAAAATGTGACATAGAAGTTCATGCAGCAAACAAGCTTGCTAGCAAACACCAAAGACTTCTTCTCCAGTGCCTCTCCAACAAGCTGCCTCCATGCGATATATGCCAAGTAATTTCATTTCTCACCTTTAGCACCAATTTTTAATTGATTTATTGTAATTTGTTTATGTTTATGTAATTTTCTATCAGATCTTGCTTTTGGAATTGTGATCTATCATTCTGGTTTATGATTTGGTGTTTGCGAAGTATGGAATTTGAGTCTGTTTATTCATTTATCTATGCTCACTTTGAGTTCCAAGAAATCATAAGATGGCGAAAAACCCTAAGGAATCATTGCTGATAGAGTGTGAGATCTTGAATAAGAACTGTATAATCAAGTTCTTGTAGTGTGTCTTGGCAGCTATTTGAGCATTAACTTATTAAGGGCACTTTTGCTATAAATTAATACCTTGTTCAAACCAAGAAATTCTTTGTAGATTTGTATATTTAATGAATTTTAATGAGTTTATGGTGATTCATGATAGAGACATAAGTTATATTGAAAGAGATAAGAGTCTCACAGGTTTAGTCTATGGGGGGGAAAGGGACTAGCTAGGGATGTGTGGTTAAGGCACTCATCTTGGATTCAAACCTCACCTAGACGGCCTGGATTAGTCAATGTGTGGATGTTGCCATGCGGATTCTGTCCGGTTTATCTTAGAGGGATTCCTTCTAAACCATGTTTTAATAGAAGATGAAGTTACTTGATATCTAAAATGCTTGTTTTTAACTATTTATCAAGTAACAACCGTAATGCTCTCGTTGGGTTTTCGTATTTCTATGAACTTCTGCTTTTATGGTTGTGAAGTTTTTCTCATCTGTGTCTCTCTACTTAATTTGATTTTCAGGAAAAGGCTGCTTTCATTTTCTGTGTTGAAGACAGAGCCCTCTTTTGCCGGGATTGTGATGAACCAATCCATTCAGCTGGTAGCCTTTCAGCAAATCACCAGCGGTTTCTGGCCACTGGAATCCGAGTGGCTTTAAGCTCTAGTTGCTCCAAGGACACTCAGAAGAGTTCTTTAGAGCCACCAAATCAGAGTGAACAACAAACTTCCAAGTTGCCTTGGCAGCATGCATCGAGTTTTGGCTCTTCTTGGGCTGTTGATGATTTTCTACAGTTCTCTGACATTGAAGAATCCACTGACAAGGTAATAAGAAGTTTTTGTATGGACTCAATAATGTCCCCCAGATTTTGTTTGCAAACAATACTGTCTTCAAAAGGGATGAAAAAGTTGGGAGAAAGTGGGTATTTCTTCCCCCGAGATCATATGACTCGGAGTCTTGAACCATTGATTGATTGTGTAATGGTATTTGGTTCGTCCTAATATAGTTAAGTTGACCCTTAACTTCACCCTAAACGATCAGTATTCCATCAATCGGAGAACAAGGGGCTTACAGTAGCTCCCTTGAATATAGAAACTAGCAGTCACTTTCTGTTAATGCATTTCGATGATCCTTTTGAGCATCCAACCCTGCCTTTGCAAAACGTGGGCTTGTGTTTTTTCGTTCCCCTGTTATATGAAGAACAAAATTGATGTCGGAACTGTTGGATTGACCTTTGTCTTTCAAATCTCAATTACTTCTTGTTTCTTTTCTGTGCAGAAAGAGCAACTTGGGCTAGGAGAGTTTGACTGGCTAGCTGACATGGGTCTTTTCAGTGAGCAACTTCCTCAGGAGGCTTTAGCAGCAGCTGAAGTTCCTCAACTACCAATCTCACCACCAACCAATGTGAACGCATACAGACCCCCCAAATTCAGCATGTCCCATAAGAAGCCTAGGATTGAAATCGATGACGATGAGTACTTCACCGTACCTGATCTTGGCTGAACTCATGGTGCTAAACTCCGCAGTTTGAGTTGAACTTTTGAAGAACGACGCATACTTTCATAAGTACCTATATGCATCTGTGTATGTATATAGTCTGTATTTACATAAACATGCATGAAACTTCGTGTGTTTAGAGAGTAGAGAGTAGCATCACAGTTAGTTCTACGGATTCATTTTCTACTTTTTCCTGTATTTTTGTTTGCCTTTGAAAGTGGAATTACATCAATCAGTGCTCTTGATTGTAATAACTCACATATATAATTCTCAACTATTGCTCGTTTGCACATCGTGCTAGAACAGTACTAGCTAGTATATGGATCGTTACTTGCTAGGGTTACTCCCCTGGAAATGCAGATTGGTCGAAATGCTGCACTCAATGTTAAGCTTCATCGCCAAGGGTTTGTGCTTGGAAATCTAAAATTGAACGTCAAGGAAATGTTTTGTACAATTCAATGGATGGCACATGATATGATGGAAAAGGAAATTGCTCCCTTTTTTGCTAAATTACCACTGGTAGATCACGGTTCATGAGTTTTTACTTGAAAGAAAACTTTCCATGCGAGGCTTCAGGGGGGTTACACGGAGCCTACAGACAAATCAGCCAACCGTATAATGGCAATCGATCTTGATGCCGCTAAATATGATGGCTTTCTATCACCATTGATCGGAAATTTAATGGAGCTTACCTCCCTTAGAATAAGCAAAAACAATTTTCGAGGGCCAATACCAGAAACCATAGCTAACCTTCAAAAGCTCAACAGACTATTATCATCTCAAAATCTCCTCACTGGCAGAATGCCTCAAGGAATCATCAATCTAAGCATCTTAAAATCTTAGACCTGTCACAAAACCACCTCTCTAGCAGAATTCCAGCCAATATTACCACTTTGAGAAGCTTGGTGCGGTTAGTTAAGCTTGTCAAACAACGCATTGTTGGGCAGGCAACATTCCGGACCTCTCTGGTTGTGGTAGCTGAATACATTAGATCTTAGTAGCAACAATCTACAAGGAATTGTGCCTAATCTTCCAATAAACTTGAGAAGATTGTCTATGAGCCATAATGTGCTATCAGGACACATTTCACCTGCAAGTGTCTTCGAACACCTAACGGTACTGGATTTGAGTAATAACAGGCTTTCAAGTCCCATTCCTCAGGAAGTTCTCACTTTGCCTATGGTAGTACGCCTAAATATCCCAACTAATAAATTCACAGAAATGGAGGTAATACCATACCCTTCAGCAGATTTACAGCATCGAGTGTTGGACGCACACGCTAACCGGTTGCACGGGCATCCACCCATCAGTTTAGTAAACGTAGCGAGATTATCATCAATTGATCTTTCCCATAATCAGTTCTCTGGACGAATCCCAGTAGAATATGGACCAAAACCGGGGAGTTCATGGAAAAGCTTGTTCTTAGAAGACAATTTTCTAACGGGAAATCCTCCACCGCAGTTCATTGACAGGACAGTGGCAGCTTGCAACAGCCTTGCCCGCAATTGCTTAAGGTGTCCGCTGAACATACGCTTTTGCAGAGAACAATGGCCAGGCTTGGAGTGTGTTGAGCACCATGATCACAGAACATGAGAAGTTACCATATTCACAGTGGATCATCATGAAAATTCTATGTACTCAAGTTTATAGTAGTAGTAATTTCCAATGGGATAAGTTTCTACTTCCTAATCACGTGTGGGATACATGTTGAATTTGCATCCAAAATAAAGTTCAGTGGTTCCAGCGAAGGAGAATGTGTAATAATCTGTACCATCCATTAACGCGTTTCCAGTGTTGAATAAATTTCCATTTATCCATGGGATAATTAATCTATAATGTTGCAGCTTACAATTTCTCAACACATAAAACAACATAAACTTTCCCAGTTTTCAATGTGGGTGAAAAGCGAAGTGGATTCACATGCTTATCAGCAAAACAATCGCCTGTAAATCAGCTAATGTAGCAAAAAAAATTCTGATATTCCGTAACTCTACAAATACATGTTTCTAACTACAACATAACAGAACGCAGTTTAGAGAAACCAATTAACACTAACATTGCCAAGCCATGCAAAAAGTGGGAACTGAACCAAACCAATGAGGAGCAAGAGATAATGGTGCCGGCTCGAATCAACGCTCCTCACCTCGGCAAAGAGTACTCTCTTCATTGTCTTCACCAAGAAAATTCCCATACAAAGGCAGGTACATGGCATCAAAATGTAGTAAGAGTATCCAGGTAAGATCTTTCCAAGTACAGCAAAACATATGCCTGTGAAAGTATACCCAGCATATGCAACCATGTCTAACAAGGGTGCCTCCCCACTACCCAATGAAAGGAGTATTATTTTGAGTAATGCAACCTGCATAAACCAGCCAAGCAATCCCTTGACAAACAGCCAATTGAGAGCTTCTGGGCTAAACCTGGGAAAAAAAAAAACCTAAACTTGAGAGCTCAGATGAAATTAATTCCCAAAGTAAAGATAAAAAAGGGTGTTGGAATTCAATGCTGTGATCCAATTCCAGAGATTGTTTGGCTGGTTTGAACAATGCATCCTGTCCAAACCAGTCACGCAATCCCTTATCAAACAGCCAATTGATAGCTTCTGGGCTAAACCTAGAATCAAATGGAATTAAACTTGATCTCAGATAAAGGAAATTCAAGGGCCAAAGAAAGACAAACAAAAGATCTGGTTGAATAAAGATGTAATGCAAGTAATTGTTCATCCGGCTGAGAAATTACTTGCTTTATTGAAGCTTTACAGATGCACACACACAAGTCTTGACATGCACAAAAAAATAAGGAAGAGGAAAAAAAAAAGTGAGAGACAAAGGTGCAGTGCAAGATGCGGGAATCAGAGCGACAACTTTAAGCAACACCATCAAAATTGCCACCGTATGACTTCTGCCACGGACAGCAATAACACTGCCATACAAAAAGAGAACTTTGAAAATAAAGGATTTCCCTTCATGACCCTCTCCATCTAGCAGCGAAGGTTTGGTAAAATAGCCACAAAAAAAAAAGGTTTTTTCCACCCTTTAGAACTATTATCAGACAGATCAACATGATACAGTTGTGTGCTAATCAACATTTGTAAGTGCTTACATTGCTTTTTGCTAACAGAGCTAACACCAAAAATAACTAGAAGCAGTTACCAAAATGCTATCCAAAAATCTGTATGGGACTATGACAAATTAAGGTTGTGAACATGAAAAAGTTTAGCATGGGTTATGTTTGGATGGGAACAAATAGGGCTAACAGAGAAGCTGTACATAGATGCATCCAATGCAAAAAATTGATAAGCTTGCCACCAGCACATGTAGGTATTAAGGCTAAGCTGGGTTGATTGGAGAATATAATCTACTTACTTTCCATTAAGTCCCAATGACAAGCCAGCAAGAACAACATAGGTACCAAATGCCATGAACGGAATGTACAGGTCTGGTGCATTTATATCATAGATTGGGGGTTTATAGGAAAGCCTGCCCCCTACTGGCTCAGTTATCCTTGTCCAATGTCCCTGAGAAAAGGATAGTAAGGACAAAAGGTCACGTCAATAGGAAAAAGATGGTGTGCAAGCTAGAAGAAACATTAGATTAGATTACTTACCCTGTGCAGGAAAGGAAACAGAACAACCTTCAATTTGTTCCTCACATAGTGGTCATTCACTTGGAAGTAGTATTGTGGATCAGAGAAGTATCTACTTATCTGTTTATTTGAAAGAAATTGTCAGCTAAAATCACATAGCTCTCAAACTAAACCACAACAATCTAATCTGTCTAAAATGAATCCATAGCATTTACGTAAATGGTGCCTTGTCAGTAGTCTAAAGACACTAGCATGAGGCCTTGTAGTGTCCAACATAATCAAATCTGGGACTAGCGCATGCTCAACCAGAGCATCAACATTCAATTTGGCTTACAGCAAACTTAAACCAAAATGGTGCTTGACATGAAAGTCTCAGAGTGCTACTTACATTGCTCTGCACATACTCAGAACTCGATCCCAGAATTTTCTCTCCATATGCACCCAGTCCACCTTTAATAAGTCCCGAGCCAGCTCCATAGAAGGCATTCCCAAATGGAGTGGGCTGAGGGTTGGTCGGAGGTCTTGGCACCCCAGGCTGAGGTCCCACATTGTTATACATTTCTGCACTTGAGAGGGAGAGAAATCAGAACAAGTTTGTGCAGAAGAACTGCTTATTAGCATTGAATATCTCTTAGCTGAGTCGATCAAGCACTGATTACTAATGGATGCTTAAATTCGAAACTTTTTCAAAACCCAATTGAATCCATAGTCAATTGAATAAAATAGAAATGAGGTTTCAAGCTTAACAGGGAACAACCGATCACACAATATTTTTAAGAAAACGGGATGACTGATGCATCCTTCAAATGAAACTGTAAACTTGAGACCTATGAAGTTTCCATATAATTCTAAAATCAAAATCCATTCTCCTCCATGTACTGCATATTCTCATAGTTTAATTGTCATATGGTAGAAGTTGAAATGTATACTCTTGATGGAAGCATATAGTTTCCATCTACTTTCAAGAACTCAATACCTCGACAAATATCAGTACTCCTCGAATAGTCAGAACACCATATCATTTGGTACCAGCAGGATGGCCAGAATTCATGACTTCAAGGCATGGAAGTTTGTGTTCCAGGGTCTAGTTCCCCATTTGGACCATCTTCCAAACATCCCCCTTCCCACCATCTATGCTAGCATGTAACACCAGTATATAAAGGCCTGGAAAAAAAGGATGCTTCCAGAATGCCCAACCATATTCTAAGCAGCAGACACAGACTCGAGCTATGCACTCATATGGAGCTCATGAAACAACAGACACAAAAAGGATGCTTCCAGAATGCCCATTGTTCATAAAAACACAGCCCCATCCACAGTCAAAATCCTCACACATCCTATATTCCCAGATATATTCCTCTTTGTTTTTTCCAAACAATTAAACACCGTCACTAAACCTCTCAAAACTCTCCCACCAATCCAAAATCCATCAAGCAACTCTCAGCACCTTCACTTCTACTTCAACAATTGACATCATACACCACAACTCACAAAAATTACCCTACCCAAAATTGCATGCCTACAAAATCCCTTACCAATCCTCTTTAGAAACCAAAGTAATCACATTCATTCAAAAGCCACTAAAAACTTCCTTTTCATCCATAAATCAACTCATAAATCCTCTGAAGTTCCAAACTTTACCAATAAAACAACAAAACCACCTCTCCATGACCCATCACCAAAACTCCCTCATCAACCCAAAATCTTAACAACCCATCTGAGTAAGTCCCACATCAATCTTAACCCCCAATTCCCAATTCAAATCCCAACAAAATCACACACACAAACACATACATGCCAGTCATTCAATCTATCAAATCTATTAGCATTTAAACAAATACAAACACATACAGAAAGATATATTAAATATGGATCTAAGAATATGACCTGGAGATGGTGTCAGCAAGTTTCCGGTGATCGGATCTTGGGTTTTCCGGTGATGGGCTTCTGTTCTATAATGGCACCGCGCAAACTGTGTATGGGAATAACGGGTCCGAGGGTGCTATAAAGAGAGTGCGAATTATTTAAGCGGGGCGGCACGTTCAAGAAGTCTTTGATTTTTTATTCTTTACTTGCATCATTGGGGCAATTAGAGCCTCACATGTAGATGGTAACCTAGATGTTAAACTTGGCTTGAATTGATGGTTTGGCCTTGAAAATTGAGGATTTTAATTAAATTAAATTAAATATTAATTTAATAAAACTTGATTTACTTTATAAAACTTTTTATTATTCAATTAACCTCTTCAAATTTAGCTTGGTAAATACTGACTGCTTTTATTTTTTTTTTATAAAAATATTTTTGAAAAAAATTAAAAATATTTGTTTTTCTTTTAAATAAATATTTTTTGATGTTTTCAAATCATTTTGATATGTTTATGTCAAAAATAATTTTTTAAAAATAAAAAAAATATATTATTTTGATGCATTTTATAGTGAAAAACACTTTAAAAAGCAGCCGCTACCATACTTACAAACACCTTCTAAAAACTATAAAAAAAACAAAAAACTATTATTTTAATAAAATAGCTTGTTCCGGTTGATATAGTGATTTATAAATTGACCAAATAACCTAATAATACAAGTTTTTTTTCAAATTAATTCTTGAGTTGAGTTTAACAACTAGTTTTTTTAATCTTAAGTTGTGGAATGATTTTCTATAATTAATAAATTCTTAAATTTTTAAATTTGATTTTTTTTAATTTTTAATTTATGGTGAAGAAGGTATTATTAGATCAACTTTTACATTTTTAAATTGAAAATAAATAATTCATATTCTAATTGGTTCAATAATAAGAATGTTTTTTTTTCTAATTATCTCTTTTCCAAGCAAATGCACTTGTGAATTGGTTTTCCCAATAATTTTTCTATTTTATATAAAACTCTTCATTTAAATGTTAAAAAGTTACATATTAATATTAATTTTCAATGTACAATTTCCAAGTGAAAAGATTTTTTATTTTAGAATATTTATACCAACATAAATTCTTAGCTAACCACTATATCTAAGCCAGCACCTCAAGGTGTAAATTCGAGATATTAATTTGTGATAAACTAGTTATTAGTTATGGAAATTGATTTTGCTTTAAATAATTTTTGCAATAAAAAGCATTTTTAAATAAATTGATAATTGTATGAAAAATAATAATTAATTGATCTCATAGCCTTGATGATAAATAGATTTCTCATCCAACTTACCATTTAAAATTCAAATTCTAGAGAAGCCCACGGCAATAAATTTTTTTTTTTATCTAGATATTTCTGCAATTAAGTTTTTTTATGATCAAATATTAAATAAATCATTACTATAATGTTATAAATAAATATAAAATGATAATTTTCAAAAAATAATTCAGCCAAGCCTCCCCCACAAAGTAGGATGAGTTCACTTCATGAACGTGGATTTAAGTTGGATTTTATTTTGAACCGATTTTTTTTTATTATTAAAATAATATTTTTTAAAATGGTATTGTTTTTTTTTTTAAAAAAAGCTTTTTAATCAACATGTTTTAAAAGTTTTTTTAAAAATTATAACTTGGGTTTATTTGTTAATTCACGAATGCTAAATTATATATTTTTTTAATTAATATTTAATTAATTTTTTTTTAAAAAAATTACAATTTAGGTACTTTAACTATAAAACAAAGTATTATTACAATACTCCAACATTTTTGTTCCCATCCCAAAACAGGGTTTTCCTTTGAAAAAAATAAGAAAATTTAAAAACTTTTATTTTCTTTTAGGAACTCACAAGGGACTGAGGGAGTGTAGAGTGTAGACCCATCAACTATCAAGGCCTTATCTCCCTATACATTAACCCAATCCCATTCCACTCAAACGATTCCCTTCTTTCTCAACGCCAACACTCATACAATCCCTTGCTCATGTTTCTCTATCTGTCGTAACAGGTGAGTTTCAATACTCCATTGCTGTAAGTTGCCATAGCACTTCATCTTCACACCACATACATGGTACCACACAGGAGACACCAACTGGGTTCTTCCAGTTTTTGGTAAAGTTGGTTTTTTAGGTCCATTTCTTCGTATTTCTGAGCTGTAAAGTTTTTTTTTTTAATTATTATTATTCTTTATGATGCTCCGGTTTGTTCATCTAGGCAATATTTGTTTGTTTGTATATTTTTTTTAACCTTAGGAATTGATGATGGAATAAGAAGGATTGTAATTCTTGATGTTAGTGAACTAAACAAAATTAAACAAAGAATTGGAGTGAGATTTCATTCCATTTTCAATCTTAGAGTGAACCAAATACGACCCTTTTGAATAAGGTTTCTATCTTTTTTACTTTAGTAATGTTTGTTTTACTTAGGAATTGATGATGGAAATTTGAATGATTTGACTACTTGATTCCAGGGAAGCAAAGAACATTAAACTAAGGAATGACATTGTTTGAGTGAGCCAAACATGATCCTTTGTATAAAGTTGAAATCTTTTTTTTTTTTTTTTGATGAATATATGATTCTATCACTTTCTGCTTGATATTGCAGGGGATTCCATGGAATAATATCAAAAGCCATTTTTAGTTTTTTTAAAATACTTTAGTGACTAATACAATTCTATTCACGAAAAAAACAAGAACCATATGGCTATTGCTGCTTTAGGACCAGCTACTTCGCTCCGGTTAAACCCGGGGTCTACTCTTCGGTTGCTGTCTTTCTACCCCAAGTCAAACCCTAATAACCTCCCTGAAATCCTCAAAACAATGACGAAACCTCATGCCATACCTCCAAAGTTCCACCATTTTTTTCAACTTTCAGGTTTGCCTCGCCGGAGGTTCTTCTGCAGTGTGATTTCTGGAGCTCTACAGTCTAACGAGAGTGCAAAAGTGGGATTTTTGGAGAAGGAGAAGAGTGATGTGGGAAATAGAGTTGGAGAATTTAGAAAAAAGTTGAAGATTACTGATATAAAGGGTGGTCCAGATGAAGGGTTGGATCGTGTAGGGAAGACCATTGTCGTGATGGGTTGGGTTCGTACTCTTCGTGTTCAAAGCAGTGTTACGTTTATTGAGGTAATAATGGTGGTTACTCGTATGATTTCTATGATAAAGTTGTTTTAAATTGAACTATGATAAGCTGATGGGGATGTCTGTTATTAAACATATACAGGTTAATGATGGTTCATGCCTATCAAACATGCAATGTGTAATGGGATTGGAGGCTGAAGGTTATGATCAGGTCTTATTACCATAAACAATAAAGTCATGCATATAAATTTTCTAATTCTTTAATTTGCAGTGGAACATAATCGCTTTGGACTTGACATCTTAGGGGTTGTCCAATAACAGAAAACCATTTTCCTTTTCTATTTTCAGTTTTCTTCTCTTTTTTTAATTTTTACTTTTCAATGAAAAATTGGAAAACATGTTCATTTTTTGAGAACAGAGAATAAATTTTCTACAGGAAGAAAAAAAAGAAATACGTCAAGATTTTAATTATTTTTCATAAAAAAATTGAAACCTTAATTTCCTATGATCATCTTAATACTTGTATTTGAGACAATCTAATCATAAAATATTAATTTTATTTCTTTCAAATGAAAAATTATCATGAAAAAGTTGTACTTATTAACAAGAAAAAAAGTAAATATTTACAAATTCATGACACGAACCAAATATAAAATAATAAAAATTTAATTTTTCACACTGGTAAAAGTGCTTGTATATAAAAGAAGAACACTATGCTATTCATCGGGGGGTTTTTTATTTCATTTGGAATGAAAAACTTGTAAAGAAAAATTGCGAAGAACCTCAAAAATATGATTTACAAACTCAATGCAAATTTGAAAAATTAGTTTTTTGGTTCTTCAGATGGAAATATTGTATTTAAACATGAAATTCTAGTTTTTCTTTTTCCAACTCTAGTTTTTTAGAAAGTTGGAGTGTTACTCTGTTTATGAATACCTCCTTAATTTTCCCTGTTCCTTTTCTTCTCAAGTTTGGTTGACATTAATAGCTGAGGGATTCTAAATATCTCAAGTTTGGTTGACATTAATAGCTGAGGGATTTTATTTAGAATTATTCCATGGTGTAAACAACTAGGAACAAGTGTACTTCTGCTCACTTTCTTTTGTTTAATGAAAATCTGTTTCAAAAATGTTAAGCTCCATTGATTTATTACATAAAATTCAAAAGTTCTCATAATATGTTTATACCATGATGTATTCATCTTACATGTGGTCTGTATTGTTGTCACCTTACCTTTATTCAAGCTTTGGAGCTTATTAATAGGTAGAATCTGGGTTGATAACAACTGGCGCATCAATATTGGTGCAAGGAACTGTGGTGGAGAGCCAAGGATCAAAACAAAAGGTGGAACTGAAGGTCAACAAAATTGTTTTGGTATGATATTCTTGGCATTCTTGGTAGATAGGGAGCTAATTTTCACATGAACTCATCAATACATAATAACATGCGTTTAACAAGTTGTAAGTGATCGCACCAGAAATTTGTACAGATTACAATTCTAAATATCCCTCCACCCCTGAATTACTGAAAAACTACAGACCTTAAAACTGTAACTTGCAAATTTATATTGACTGGAGTGTTAGATGAGGCAAATTAACATATGGCAGGGAGAAACTGGGCACAAAAAAGAGTTCACAAAAACAAATAGAAGTTTTCAAGCTTTCTCACATTCCACCTTGCATGTGACACATAAATTGCTGTAAATCTGTACTTGCATAAAACTATAAACAGTGATAAGGGGGTTAAATGAACTCTGAGGTCTTGGGATCATCGATGTCATGTCTATTCTATCCTCAATGATATTCTGGATGACAAGCAATTGGGAAACCTGGGTCTTGGTATGGTGTGATATGATTCCCTTTTGTTTTATGTGATCTCCATTGGCATTTGAGTATTATTCTGCATATTACATAAAAATGTGATTATACTCTAAGGTTTTCACCCGAAATCTCCTTTCTTCTTATAGGTTGGCAAGAGTGATCCTTCCTATCCCATTCAAAAGAAAAGGGTCAGCAGAGAATTTTTGAGAACTAAAGCTCACCTTCGTCCTAGAACAAATACATTTGGTGCGGTATGGTTCTGCTGCCTGTTTCTAATCTACTTTTTGGTTGGGTTTAGTACCTTCCAGTCATATATGACATTACCACTTAATATGGCAAACATGTTTTTATACCTTTTTTTCGATGTAGCTTTATTGTTCCTGATTCTTGCTCATCTTTGTAAATAATGCTAATTGATTCTAGGTTGCAAGGGTGAGGAATGCTTTAGCATATGCCACTCACAAGTTTTTCCAAGAAAATGGGTTTGTTTGGGTCTCAAGTCCTATTATTACAGCTTCAGATTGTGAAGGGGCCGGTGAGCAGTTCTGTGTGACTACTTTGGTATGCACTACTTAAGTTGTTTATGACTTCTGATTGTTACTTTTTTTATTTTAGTTTCTTAAAATTCATATGTTTTTATTTTCTTGTATAAACATTATTTTCAAAATACTGAAAAGCACACTGAGAATTAGTCTGTCTATAAGATTTATAAAAGAAGAGGAGATCGTATGAAAAATATAACCGATTCTTTCGTTTCCTCGGGTCACTGGTCATCCGCCGGGAGTTTCGGGTTTAATACCGATATTTTAGCAACAAATCCAATAAATCTAAGTGTAGTCCTTGGTGTATTGATTTTTTTTGGAAAGGGAGTGTGTGCGAGTTGTTT
>Ga0307517_10008505_pt1 | contig 14725 bp, 10 predicted proteins | sample 23_EM_MG_FD_194515 | JGI IMG/M metagenome (GOLD analysis project Ga0307517, IMG submission 194515) | Populus trichocarpa ectomycorrhiza microbial communities from riparian zone in the Pacific Northwest, United States - 23_EM | ecosystem: Host-associated > Plants > Roots > Unclassified | place... | reverse complement strand
TTTAATCTACAACAAAACACGAGTAAAGTATATAGTATCATTAATTTAATGAACACAGAATGCTTAAAAGAATTCCCAGAAAAAATCACTTTTCTCTCTTACGCATGCATTATTCTAGAATTGAAAATAAATTCTAACATTGTACTTGTTGCTTCAAATGTTATGATTTCTTACGGAGTTTTCAAAGCTCCTTGTTAACTCTCCAAATCTTTTATTGGAAAAATTCACATAGAGAAGAAACTCGAGTCATCCTCTTGAAAAAAAAAAAAAAAAAAAACCGTTAGTAATTTAAAATAAAACTGAATTTTTTTATTAAAATAATGTAGTTTAAATATTTTTAAAAAATAAATTCATGGTTAAATTTACTATTTATTTCGGGTTAATCAATCCAACTCATCGCAAAGCCTTTGAGCCGAATCGCCCGGGCTTTACACGTATCAACTACATAAATTTCTCTTGCCATCGGTGATGCAAAGCAGAAAGCCAAGTGATTGTTCGATCCAAAATCTTACAATATTTATAATTTTAGGATGTTTGCTTCTGGATGGTCAACAACTTGAAAGAAAAACACTGGTTAACAGAGTCTTGACCAAAATTACGTTGTCTTCGAGTTCTTCCAGAAGGGGACAAAAAGTACTCTACGAATTTTCTGAATGGCATCCAAACAGACCCTAAAAGTTTCAGTTCAGGAGTCCTACCATTCCTACTATAACTATTTTTTGCTACATTATGAGAGGTAGGGGGAGAGAGAAGTCATAGATGGATAGAGTTTTAGAAGTAGCCCTAAGGTCACGGCTTATTTGTCTCCAAATAAAGGGCTGAGAGATGACAGACCAGAAAAGCTTCCGCCAAATTTAGGAACTCAATATCCAAGTTCTACAGGATTTCTCGTTTCACTTTAATAGCAACAACAAAAAAATAACATGGACATTATCATCATCATCATCATCTTCTGCTGGCCTCCCTGAACACCTTTCCTGCGTGCCCTTCGCTAGCTTTTTCTAGGGTTTCTAGACCCTCCCTAGATAGCATTTGATATAGAATTAGTAGCTCCATGTTCAACTCAGGTATGTAATATTTAGGCCTGATAAATTGAAGTAGAGCTTTAATTAATCAACTGGGGTTGGTGTAATTATATTAATTAATTTAGAAGAGTGATAGTTACATCGATGAAAAGAAGCTGCACTTTTAGTGCCTTGTCAGCCACCGAATGTCTCACCAAGATTCCATTTTCAGCGTTGCACAGTCTGGTTCTTCTAAGTAGATCAAAATACGTGCATTTTGGTTGTAGCTCATATGAAATCTTCTGTCATTTTAAGCAGGTTCCTTGGCATCTCAAAGGAGCCCATTGTATCAGCTAGATGGGGTTGAAGTTTGCGAAGCAGGGGCCAGGAAAGGCTTTGAACACAGATTTGTCTCATGCTCAACTCTCATTGATTAATTGTATCACCAAGAGTATTTATATTCGTAACTGGGTATCCAAGCATCGAAGGCGAATGCTTGTTGCTGGTTATGATCTTGACATGTCTTATATCACAGGTCGTATATTGGCAATGTCATTCCCTGCAGAGCGTGTGCGAGCAATGTATCGTAATCCTCTCTGGCAGGTGAAATCTGTACTGGACATGCGGCATGGGGAGCATTATAAGGTGCTTATTTTATATTTTATTGTTTGAATGGAAAGCCAAAGAAAATGACTTTGACAGAACTCTCTTGCTTATTTCTCGAGATATTCCCTCATAGGGTGGCCACACATTGTGATGTTTTGGTGACCATTACTTGAATAAAATCAATACATAATCTTCTTCTTCTTTAGGATTGGATGAGTTTCCAGTCGTTTTTAATGCCATGTACGGAATGTTGATTCACGAAAGGAATGTGCAGAACTGTTTCTTGGCAATCCATTAAATGCTTAGTGTTTTACCTTCTGATTTTGCCCTACACTGATTCTTTTATCAATCAATTATCTCTTACTTTTTGTTGGTATTTCGCAGATTTATAATTTGTGTATTGAGGAAGCTTATGATCCATCACATTTTCATGGCCGTGTTGAGACATATCCTTTCGACGACAACCATGTCCCACCTCTTGAAATGATGAAGCTCTTTTGTGAGAGTGTGGGTTCATGGCTATCATCTGACCCAAGAAATATCGCAGTCGTACACTGCATGGTATAACTGTTTAGTCCGTTTCTCAAAGAAGGTTTCTTCATTTCGATCTTTGATTGTCTTGATGATTTTAGGCTCTTCTAATTCTAGTTGCATTACAGCATACAAACTCAACATCAGAGTTCATTTACGCTGGAGCATATATGCAACTTAATTACTGTGTACTGGTAGCCTAATATTTTTGAAAAATCAAGAATTCAAAATTTCCACGTCTTGAAGCCTTTGTAAAATTTAAAAATAAAATACGTGCTATCTTGGCTGTTAGAATTTTCAAGAAAAACATGATTGTTTTGCTCATAAATTCACATATATTACAAAGTGTTGGGAATTAAAAGCTGAAAGAGAAAATCTTAGAGGAATATTTTTCGTTGATCTTTTTTATCTTGTTCTTTTCTTAGTTTCTGTGTTTTTCCTATGAATTTTGCAGGCAGGCAAAGGTCGAACAGGCTTAATGGTATGTGCCTACCTTGTTTACAGTGGCATGACACCTGAGGATGCTCTTCAGCTATATGCAAATAAACGCACCACCAATAATCAAGGAGTAAGTCACAATACACAGTCAGTAAGAAAATGATGCAATGTAATTGACAGTGGTTGCAACAATTTGCTGAAACTCTTTTACACTAAAAAATGCATGTGATTCTAGGAAAATAGAGGAGAGTCTGAGCACCTTGAGCATGTGGTGATTTCTGATAAGGTTTAAAAAACTTTCGAAATGCAATTAGACTGACTCTGATGCTCCTAGTTGTATAATAGATAACTCAGAATCTTGAAGTGAACATGATTAGATTAGTAGAGTCACCTAATAAGTAATATCTAAATTTTGGGTTAGAACAGCTGATAGTGGTGAATCTGTTCTGTTATCAACTTTCATACATGTAAACAACTATCTGTTTTATCTTTCTGATTAGATTCTTACAGAAGAATCGAAGTCCCCTTGAATACCTGTTTGTCTGCTCTCTTGGGGAGTCTGATAGAGAATTGCAGCTAAACACAGTATCATGCATGCTCTGCAGGTCTCAATACCAAGCCAACGTCGTTATGTGGGATACTGGGCAGAGGCACTTTCTTTTCCCAAGAGAGTTTATGATAGTCATAGAGGTGATGGTCATACACCTCCTGAAGTGATCTTGCCTCAATCTCGTATCAGAGAATTGCGAAGAATTCGACTTTATGACATGGTTAACACTGAATCCGTTTTCTTTGTGGTCTCAGAGTTACAGGAGGTAAGCACTGGGCACTCCCAAACGGATTTCCAGGCACATCAGCTTTTTTACTTGCTTATGGTTTTTTGCCCGTATGCAGATTTAAGTTTGTAGTGCTAAGTGCTAACTATACGATCTCCTGAAATTCTTAAAATTCATGGAGCGAGTGTAAATGCTAGAGATTAATGTCAGGCACATGCATTTGCTTCAGGTCCTTATCTGTGGTCATTTCTAATATTACTCGGCTCTTTTTACCAGAATAAACATGGACGGCAACTGGCATGTGTAATTTACTAGGAAATTAACAGCTTGTCAATCTGAGAATTAAAAGGAAATAAATTGCTTGATACTCTGCTATGAAGCCATTGTTTGTTCGATTTCCTAGCAAGACACATTAAGTGATTCTGTGAGTTCAATTCTGGTACCAATTGAGTGAAAATCAGAACTTGTATCTTCTCAGCCACATGAAATTATCTGAAATATTGATTCTTTGGTTTTTTTTCAGATTCCAGGTCAGCTGTACCGTCCATCTGTGGAAGTTGCCAAGAGTTGCCTACGACCAATTATAAAAGGATATCAGAGAAACAGTAGTCCTCAATATTACATCTCCTTTACGGAAGGCAATGAAGAAGAAGAGGAGGATTTAAAACCCGCAGAATCGCGCCTCATTGTTCAAATGGACACAGAGAGTCCTATAATCTACCAGAAGACCACTCTTGATTATTATTTTGATAAACCTATACGAGTAAGTTGCAAAGACCAAATCTTTAACATTTAGGAGTACATGAAATTATTTTTCATATTTTGCGTTTGATTTTCTGCCACACATTCAGATTTCAGAGTCTTGTGCAGTCTGCAATACACCAGACAAATATTCCGAAGAACCACAAAGACAATTCTGGGAGTAATTTAAATAGACAATTATAGGAGTTATTTGCTAGCATTTAAGCCTAGAGCATGCAAGTTCACTTGGTTGATGTATGTGACTCCTTGAGTTTACTATGGAGATTGTTTCAAAATGACCATTTCATGTGGTCAAGCCTATTTTCAGAACATTTTTCATTCTTTTAAGGTTGTGTACTTGTTGCCCTTAATCAAAACCAGTAACTTGAAATTGATCATAAATGACTGGCAGGTCAAGGGAGATGTGCGTGTCATATTCTACCAGAAAATGATAGGAGGGCGTCTCTTCTATGTCTGCTTCAACACAGCTTTCATTAGGAATGGCTTGCTGCAGGTAAATTTTATCAGTTATAATTTTACAGGTTTAGGATTCCCTCTGCAGCGTTCCAGAGTAGGAAAAAAGATCACAAACCTGTGCTTTAAGGGCGTAAGAATCAGGTTCAGGATTGAATGTTGATCAGAGTTTCTCAGAGTTTGCTTCTCTAACTTGCAGTTCTCAACACGAGATTTGGATAAAGTTGGGACTAAAGGCAGATCGATATGTGGCCCTGCCTTCTGCCTGGAGTTGCTCTTTGCTCCAGCTAATTCAAACCATTCAGGCACGCTAACCGAGGACGATAATGGTGGTGGTGGTGGTGGTGGTGGTGACGACATTAGTAATGACTGTCCTTGAATCTTAATTCTGATATCTTATACACACACACACACACACCTGATGTGATGCATTGCAGGACAGCAGCATATATATAGCTCGTCTATTTGTCTTGCTGTCTACTTTTTCATGGACAGTAGGCATTAGGAATAAGATAGAGTTAAGAATCCAGACTTCGAGAGCATTTAGCAGAAGATCAGATATGTAAGTAACTGTTTTTTGTGAAAATAGAGAAATCTCTATCGGTAATAAAATTCTAACTTCGCTTGTGCAATGCGCTCCGCTCATCCATTACCTCTGTATTCATGTTAAAACTTGGCCATTGTAATTTATATTATTATGAAAATCTAGGTTTGGTCTGAGAATGATTTATCACGTTTATCTAGGTTTGGGCTTGAAAAACAATATTATTTTGAGTATTTTTAAAACAAAAAAAACAAAAATAAAAATAATATCGTTTTTTATTATTTTATATAAAACAAAACTTTAATTAACCTAAGTTAATCCATATAACTCATATCTTAAGTCATGAATAAAGTGTTATACCCATGAACAAGAACAAATTCCTCCTGTGATTGTAAACCAAGTTTGTTTTTTTCACAAAATTTTGTGTATAAATTATTAACTATATATTTTAGTGAGTGTTTCATTCTACACATATTGTTCATCCTCTCAAATTTGTTTGTTCACTCCACTGTTCTTAGTTAATTTTTTTCATTTTAGTTCTCTAAAATTTTTATTGTTGTTCACTTTGGCCATTGAAGCCATTGAACTATTTTTTCTTAATACAGTTATCGCTATACACAATACAAGCAGACCTCTAAAATGGCCATTGATGGATTTTTGAAAAAAAAATTATTGGAGTCGCCACCTAGTTCTTTGAAAAGACTATGAATCCTAAAATATGCACTAATTCCAAAGATTCGAGTAAGGGATTGATTATGCTTAAGAAAAGATAAAAATCATCCTTGCCGCATTCTTTTGAACGAAAGGTTATCTTAGCCAAGTATCTTCCTAAATTCATTTCATGCATGTTATCAACTGTCCAATTATTTTCAAAATTTATTCACAAGTTATTTATTGTCTATAGGTGATTGTTGAGCTAGCATCGATCCTGAATCAAGAGTCTCGCAACTCAACTAATTCAACTTCGATGAGTTATTGGATGGATTACCACTAATGAGATACATTCAACATCAAATTGATTTGGTGTTAAGAGATTTGGTGTTAAGAGCTAGCTTTCTAAATCTGCCACACTATTAAATAAGTCCAAAAAAAAATGAGATATTAAAGGAGAAGATAAAGGAGTTATTGAGAAATAGGAAAACTTAAGAGAGACCTAGTCCTTATGTAGCTTCATTTTTATTGACCATGAAAAAGTTTGAGGTTTTGATGGAAAATAAACTATATATGAACCTGAAAAGGTGTAGTTTATATCTAAAAGATTATTATTTTAAGGCTTCATTGTTAGTGCTGATGACTTACATGTTGATTAGAAGCAGGTTACGACTATTAGAGATTGGCCAGTTCTTAAAACAGTTAGTGAGGTGTGTAGTTTCCATAGATTGGCCACCTTCTTTCGATAATTGATATGAAACTTCAGTAGCATAGTTGCACTAATTACTGAATGCTTGAAGAAAAGGAAGTTCAATTGGGGAGAAGAGGTAGAAAAAAGCTTTACTTTGATCAAAGAAAAATTAAGCATTTGAGGTCTAATGTGATGCTTATGGTGTTGGAATTAATGGTGTACTATCCCAAGAGAAGGGACATGTGGCATTTTTTAGTGAGAAGTTAAGTGATGTTAGATTAAAGTGGTCTGTGTACAATAAGGAGTTTTGTGTTGTTTTTTGAACTTTGAAAAAATTGGAGTACTATCTGATAGGCAAGGAGTTTGTGTTATACTCTAATCATGAGGCACTAAAATTTCTTCATGGTCAGAAGAGAATTAATAATGATATGCATATAAGGTAAGTAATTTATAAGCAGTAATTCCCAATTAGAACTTTGTTTAAGGCTGGAGTTTTTAATAGACTTGTTGATGTTTTGAGTAGAATAACAACTTTGTTGGTTACTTTAAAAATAAAGATCATTGAGTTTGATTATTTAAAATATTTGTATGATTATGATGAGGATTTTGGTGAGCCATGGGAGAAGTGTTACAGTCAAAACCTATATAATTATGACTTTCACATTTATGATGGGTTCTTAATGAGAGGTAATTAACTTTGCATTCCTTATATTTCATTAAGAGAGAAAATGATTCAGGATCTGCATGGAGGAGACTTGGTTGGTCATTTGGGGGTGAAAAAAGATTATTGATGTTTTCATTGAAAGGTATTTTTGGCCTTACATGAAACGAGATATTGGTAAATTTGTGCAAAAATACTATATTTGTCAAACCGCAAAAGGGCAAGCACAAAATGCAAGTTTATATATGCATTTGCCTATTCCTAAAAACATATATGGGAGGACTTGTCTATGGATTTTGCGTTTGGTTTCCTCATACACAAAGTAAAGTGGATTTTATATTTATTGTAGTTGTCAGGTTCTTAAAGATAGCACATTCCATCCCTTGCAAGAAGACGAATAGTGTTTTTGCAATTGCCCAGCCTTTCTTTCGAGAGGTGATTTGTGTTGTATAGGGTGCTAAAGACCATCATTTTTTTATCGATATAGTAAGTTTCTTAATCATTTTTAGCAAACATTATGGAGGATATACGATTCATCATTACAATTTAGTAGTATAACACATCTATAAATCGATGGGTAAATAGAGTCACTAAATCGAACACTTTGAAACTTGCTTTGCAGCATTTGTGGTGTCAAGCCAAAGCAGTAGGATTGTTCCTTGCACAAGAAAATTCATGTACAATAGTGTTAAGCACAATACCACTAGTGAATCACCATTCGAGAATGTGTATTTGTAATGTCCTAGTCATATGTTAGATCTTGTATCAATTCATAAGGGTGTTGGAATTAGCGTGGCTATTAAGAAGACGGTTATAAATGCTCAAGTTACACTAGAAGATATAAGGTAGAAGTTTCTGAAAACCAATTCCAAATACAAAGAGGTTGTAGATAGACACTTACTTGTAAAGTATTCAAGGAATGAGATAGGGTGATGGTTTTATATAAAAAAAGATTCCCGATGGGGATGTACAGTACATTATAACAGAAAAAATATGCTTTTTACACCATAATAAAGAAGATTAATGATAATGTTTGTATTATCAATTTGCCAAATAATATGGATATTTCTATAATCTTCAATGTTTTTTTTTTTTTACCTTTATTATGATGACAACCCCTTGTATATAGAATTTGAGGTTAACTAGAGGTCGAGTTTTCACTAGTATACAGGACTGGTATGAAATACATTGCGAATATATTTATAGACCAAATATATATAAGGTATTTATAAACCAAATAGACAAGGTAATGCCTGCAAAGAAGCCCAAACATGTTAAATGTGCAGCCTGATAAAAATAGTTTAACATTTTGATTTGACCATTAGATTAGATTGAAATTTTGACATAAGCTTTTAAAGTCCATGTTTTATATAGTGTTAAACTTTTATTATCATCGGATGTCGAAAAGATCCTTCAATAAGGCCCATATGTTACTTTTAGAGATTTGTTATATTTTCCTAATTGATTTAGAATTCTTTTTTCTATTTGGATTAAAACTCTTTAATTATTTTTATAACTTTTTTTTTAATATGGCACATATGGCCCATATTCATTGGATATCATTGGTTGACCAAACAATTAAGCATAGTTCACTTGAGAAAAAAAAAAGGCCCATTATTTAGACAAAGAATACTCCTCATAAACATGAAAGGTTCCTTATGATCTTTTGATATTCATTTGTATTGTAGGCGGGTTTAAAGAACCTGGTAGTTTTGAATAATTAGTTGTAGATCTACCACTAGTGAATCGTATAGAAAGCCTAGCAGACTCGTTTATGGACAGTGGGATAGAGCTAAGCCCAATAAAAGGTATGTTCGGGTTAGAAGAATAGTCTAATAAGAAAAGCCCATAATTATTTATCCAATAGTTGGATCGAACTCAAGTTTTATCAAATGATTCTGCAAGTCTAGTTCTATAAGAAGGTTGGAAGGCTATAAACAACTAAGGTCCAAAAAAACCCTCAAATTAGACTTGGAATATGATGTTTCAACTAATTTTGTTATTTTGTTATTTTTCTTTTTAGATTTTAGCTTAATTTTGAATTTTATATTGTCTTTCATATTTGACATAGGATTTTGGTTTTCCTATCTTATAAAAGTTGGTTTCTTATCTATTTAAGGAGTTGTAAATCTATTAAAGATGTAGAACAAATTAGAAAAAAAATATTTAGTAATAAAATATGAATTAAGTTTTTTTTAATAGTGATAACCCTTTTTGGTAATAATTATGTCTTTTTTTGTTTGCTTTATTATATTTTTTTCATCAATGTCAGTTGATATCAGAGCTCAATGATTCTTAGCAGTTAGTTGATGTGTATTGTTATTAGAAATCCTTTTAGCAAGATCCATGATGGAGTGATTCGCATAAAGGTGTTAAGAAAAAAATGAAATTACTAAACTAAAAAGAAAATAATATAAATAATTAAAAAAATATTTATTTTCTTAATACTATACCCTTTTTCGCCTATGATAGCAACAAAAGCTTATGATGGCCCTACATAATTGAAAGATATTAGTTTCATTGTATGACATTAGTAATACTTTAGAATAAAACTTTCCTTTCTAACACTAACTTTTATCCTTATAATTGCTTTTACCATTAACACATTTCAATTTTTTTTAACACTTCGTATCTATTCTAGGTTTACAAGATTGCATAAATGGACATAGAAGAGTTGAAAAATAAAAATAAAAAATTATTGCAAAAAAATTCCCTTTTTATCAGCTAAAGAAGCTTAAGTCTTACAGTTTTAAATCACTTTATAATTCAAATAAAACTCTCATAAGGAATTGATTTTTTATATTTTCTTATTACAACAAAACTGTTACACAAATAAAGCAAAAATAATGAGCATTTACAACTTCAATAGATAGTGGTACCCATTTTGTCTAAATTACTCTGACTTACTTTGTCGTTGTTACACAAACCAATGATGACTTTACATATCCAATTCAAAAAAACAAAACTCACCTTGTCCCCTATGCCATGATTCTAATTCTCATATATATATAAAAAACATCACCTGAATATATATTAAATAATATCACTCAGAAAACAATCTTAACATATTATGCATAGCTGAAGACAAAACAACATAAGCAACATACTTATGGTTGAAGATGTATCAAGAAGATACTTTGACTATTTATGTGGATATTACTGATATCCAAAGGTTTTCTTAGCTTGGGTAATGCCATACTCGATGCTTGATAAGTTTCATCAAACTATAGTATTTAAAGTGCAACACTCTCCACCATATATGTAAAAAATTGACCTTATTATAAGTCATATCTTCAATGATATAGAAAGTCCTCCATTATCACCTGATGATGATAGCCCACATAAATAATTTTAGTCTTAGGTGATATACTTGAAGAAAATCACACATGTGACAAGGCATCATCTTATTAACCTTGGTGTTTTCTTATAAGATTTTATCCTCATTCTTTTAAATGGTATTTTTTTACTTTGATAATTTTTTTAATTTGATATGTTTTTTTTTAATTTTATCTTTCAACATTAAATTTGTTAGAGCTTCTCGATTGAGCTCGAGTCTATTATATTACACAGGTTGTGAATTTAAAATATTAACCCAAGTTTAAAAGATTCACCTGATTTTGCTTAATTTTTCCTTTTTTATGCTCATGTTGTTTTTTAGTTATATCCTTTAGCATTTAATTTAATTGGAGATTAAACTTTTTTAATTAAATGGTGGCCTCTCATTATTTATAGTTAATTATTAACATTTTTTGTTTGATTTATCTACTGTCATTATCATTTTTTATCACATTATTAAATTAACTTGGCTTATTGGATTTAGTCAGGTCAATGAATCTAGTTTTAGATTTTTCTTGCTTCTTTAAAAACACTATCATAACATGAGCATTCTTTTTTTATGTTAGAAAGAATTTAGTCTGGCCCGTACTGTAAATCTTGGGTTACAATTTTAAGAAAAATATGAAAGCGGAATATATTTTAAAAAAGTTTAAATGAATATTTAATTGTATAAAAAAATAATTATGGACCCTTAGGGTCAGGAATAAAAATATATAAGTACAAATCTCCAATTATAATGGAATTTCTAAGTGAAAGAAAATGATAAATAAATAAATAATGTAAATTGAGAGTAAGGTATTTCCTGAATGTACAAGGAGTATGAATAAATTTGTTCAAATATAGTTTCAAATTTTATCAAAAACTTAAAGAATTACTATAATTATTTAAGAGACATAAAACAATGGCAAAACTATAATATTAACAAAACTTATAGCCCCTCTCTTGCTTATAACTCGTAGGCTATAGATGAGAAAGAAGAGCTTCCTTCTTTTTTTCTTCCTTGCTTATCTCAAAATTTCTTATGTACAAACCAAGTTTAGGGCATCATAAGTGAGATTAGTAGAGTTTAAACGCATGAACCTAAGATTTAAGAGTGATTAAAGTGAGAGAAACTGAGAGTTCGATAGAGAAACTAAAGAAATTGAAGGAGACAGAAGGGGTTGAATAAATTAACCCAAGAGGCTTATATTGAGAACAAAATCAGCAGGTAAAATGTCTTTTACCAATTTTTTTTTTTTTGAATGAGGTTAGGCAAAATTAAGCAAAAATCCCTAAACTTCCAAATTATGGTTCTTGGTTAAAATTGGGAAAAATACAAAATTAATATAAATTGATTCATTTGGGATGAAATAGGTTAAAAATGACATAAAATCTTAAGGAATTGAAGAATAAACTTGGTGTTTTCGAGGGCCTAAGGCCGACCAAATAGGGAGTAAAAAGGGGATTGGTTTATTTGGCGTAAATGCTTATTAATTACATGTAATTGATGTGTATTATTATAGTGATGATGTTTGGAGGTGAATGGATTACCTTATCAAACTTTATTTGAAATTTTAGCATGATTTAAATTAGGATTTCTTAAGATGATTGAAAGAAAGTGTATGATTGTTTATGACATTGTTTAAATTAGTATGTGGTTATTATTTACTGGTTTAAATCATGAAGAGATTTAAGGAAAATCATGAAAGAAAAAGGGGGTCCCCAGGGCTGGCCAAGTATATGGTTTTGGGAGAAATTGGATAATTGGTAATAAATTTTATAAATTATGATTAATCTCATAGTATTAATGAGATGGTGATGGTTGAAAAAGAATAATTGATTTTGTACATTGAAATTGAAATTAATGTGTTTACTTATTAGAAGTTATATATGGAAGTTTTAAATATGATTTTGGATAGTTATTGGTCTGTAGGATTTTATAAAGATGAGATTTGTTAGATTATATAATATTTGTGTGTTTAGTATTTTGCTAAGACAGAGTGAAATATGTTAGTATTTAATGGAATGTGGTTTGACTTGAATATAAATAAGTCGATTTGGGATGCGTATTAACTGGTGTTGTATCTTTTTTTTTTTTGAAATCATGAAAAGCATCAGGAGTTGGGCAATCAGGGGAAGGAACCAGGTCTACCAAAAAAGTAGTTAGGTGTTTGACACCTCATTCTATTTAAGTTTTAGTATTTTTTTTCTTTAATATTGTTTTCTTAAATGTTGTATCATTGTTAATTCAGCATGGAATTATGTTTTGAGATGGAATTAACATATGACTCGATTTTAAACAAGAATTTATAAATCAAATGTAAAATAGATGTTTGATTTGAATTAAGTAGAAATGTTTACCTATTTATTCTCGTAGATTGTATTCACAAATATATACTATGTTTTGGTACTTAGTTTAAGATTTGATACTAACTAAGGAAATATTATCGATACTAATCAATTATATTGACATACATATAAGATGTTCTGATACTTAGTCTACCATGTTGACAATAATTAAGAAAATGTTATCGATAGAACTATAAATTGTTCTGATACTTAGTTTACTGTGTTGACAGTAGCTAAAGAAATGTTATCGATATTAAATGATTGAATTGATAGACATATAAGATGTCCTGATACTTAATTTATTGTGTTGATGATAGCTAAAGAAATGTTATCAATATTAATCAATTGTATTGACATATATATAAGATGTTTTGATACTTAGTTTACCGTGTCGATGATAGCTAAGAAAATGTTATTGATATTAATCGATTGTATTAATAAAACATAAAGAGATGTTATGACACTTAGTTTGACCGTGTTGACAGTGACCAAGGAGATGAATTCTAATACTTAGTGAGTCACGTAAATATTTTGTAAATTAAACTCTTTTGAGTTAAATCCATCCATGCATCCATTATTTTGAGTATATAATATAATAATGGAAGAAAAACTAGTATTGATATAATTGACTATGAATGAACTATGGGAGTTTCTAATGGATTAATAAATGATCTGGTGGTATACCTAAGGCATCTATGTGGAAATTATAAGAATGTGTTTTATGCATGATATGGTGGGATAAAATTTTTAATAGAACCCTCTATATAAAAGAAACTCTACTGAAATTTTGTTAAATCTGATACATCTTTTAAATATTTATTTAGATATATTATGAAATATGAAATGGATGTTGCTTTAGGAAAGAAATACAAGAAGTAGAGACTTGGTAATGTTGTAGATGCAAATCAAGTATTGAAAGGTGTTGTTATATCCATATAAAAATAATACAAATGTTAATTTATATTACATCAAATATAGAATGCATGTAGAAACTCAATCAACTAGCATCTAAGGGTATTTTTGGATTTTTACTTTTTAAGAGAAAAGTAAAATAACTAAATTAACTTTAAAAGTAAAAGATTTTTAAATAGACACTAAAAGCTTTTTCATACTTTCATCTTGAATTTTTTTTTTTGTTATTACTAGGCAGGAAAAGGGTCAATTTGGTATTTTATTACATATAAAAGAAGAAAAAAAAGTTTTTGGCGTGTGTAACAACGAGTAAGTCGCCCTACCATATTCAAGAGATGTTTATAGCCGCTAAAAATGACCATCTTTGGTTTTTTTGATTCATCATGACAAAAGCTCCATCACTAGGTAGTGCGTGTAGCTTAGTTTCCTCTGATTTGGCGCTGGCTGGCTTTTCTTTATATTTTTCTCCCTCCTCCTCGAATTAAGCATTTGGCCTTCAAAAAATCCGCAACAACCATTCAATTTGTTTTTCATTCAGATTTGGTTCATGTTTTTTTAATTATAATTTTTTTATTTTCATTAATTGATAAAATTGAAATTTATTTTCAATTACACCCCCTTCAAAAAAAATTTATCAAGTTTGGTCTCTATTTTTTATTATTATTTATTATAATTAAGATGATTCTTAAAATTAGTTTTTTTTTTTTTTACAATTTCAACTTTCTTCAATTTTTCTTTTGCATCAAATTTTATCTTTATTTTTTTTATTGATATTTTTTTACTTAGGAATTTTTTTTATTTGATCTTTTTTTCAATTTCATCCTTTAATATTTAATTGATTGAGAGTTAAGCCTTTTGATTGAATCTAAGTCTAGGATTTCACGAGTTGTAAATTTGAAAGATTAACCCAAGTTTAAGAGATTCACCTAGGTTAACTATTTTTTTTTCTTTTTATAAACTCATGTTTTTTTAGTTTTATCATTCAGTATTTAATTTAATTAGAGATTAGGCTCTATTAATTTTTTTTCTATA
>Ga0307517_10008504_pt1 | contig 14727 bp, 17 predicted proteins | sample 23_EM_MG_FD_194515 | JGI IMG/M metagenome (GOLD analysis project Ga0307517, IMG submission 194515) | Populus trichocarpa ectomycorrhiza microbial communities from riparian zone in the Pacific Northwest, United States - 23_EM | ecosystem: Host-associated > Plants > Roots > Unclassified | place... | reverse complement strand
TGTACCTCTCTCTATGACACCACTGCAGAAGGAGATCTACCGTTCCATCCTTAGCCAGAATTTAGATGTTCTCAAGTTCCTGAGCCAACCCACTGTCGGGACAAGATCGGGGAAGAATATCACGAAGACGAATATGAACAACATGCTGATGCAATTGAGGAAGTAAGATGCTCGCCAATCCGATATAACCGGCTTCTCAAGTTGTTACCAAGGTGTTTGCAGCATCCATACCTTGTGAACGAAGGTATCGAACCGAAGGACTTGGCTCCCACCGAAGCCCACGAAAAGTTGGTTTCTGCAAGTGCGAAATTGATCTTGCTCAGAATGATGCTACCTAAACTCAGGGAGAGGGGGCATCGCGTTCTCCTGTTCAGTCAGGTGCGTTTCTTGGGAGCCAGCACAAACAAATCACTCACATACTGAACCTAGTTCAAACTTGTTCTTGATATCGTCGAGGATTTCTTGGACGGAGAGGGGATTAAGCATCTTAGACTGGTGAGGGGCAGAGGTTACTGGTCTTGTTGATCGCTGATCGCTTCTTGTAGGACGGTGATACACCAAGTGCACTCCGTCAGAAGGGCATCGATGAATTCAATAAGCCCAACTCAGATGTCTTTATCTACCTTTTGAGCACGAGGGCTGGCGGTGTCGGTATCAACCTCTACACCGCGGATACTGTTATCATTTTCGACCCGGACTTCAACCCACATCAGGTAGATCCACTCCATCCGCGACCCTGACGGTCACTGACCCCCTCTTCTTCCCTCAGGATCTCCAAGTACGTTTTTTCATGAACTCGCGTTTTATGATCCTTCTGACGACCACCAGGCCATCGCTCGAGCACATCGATATGGGCAAAAAAAGACTTGTCTGGTGTTCAAGCTCATGGTCGGGAACTCGGCAGAAGGTCAGCCCACCAAACCTAACCCTTGACCGTCGTCCACTAATGCAGCGATCCTAGAACGCATCATGCAGGTCGGGAAGAAGAAGCTCGCCCTTGACCACGTTATCGTGCAAAAGATGGATGACGAGCTGGGCGAAGACGTTCAATCGATCCTGACCTTCGGGGCGCAGCAATTATTCCAGGATGAAGATACGGATCGTGGAATTACTTGTACGTGGACTTGCTGTCATAAATTTCTTTTCAAGCTGAGTCGCCACCGCAGATTCTGAAGTCGATGTTCAATCACTGATCGAGAAGACCGAGAAGGAAGGAGAGCAGCTCGAAGATACTGACCAAAACCAAAATTCGGCGTTCTCGTTTGCTAAAGTCTGGGCTGCCGAAAAAGATACATTGATGGAGATGAGCGATGTGGCTCCGGAACACGCAGGCGAAGTCGGCGATTCGTGGGGTCAGGTCCTTGCGAAGCTCGAGGCAGAACGAAACAAGGTTCGTGCCCAGGAAGTGACCGGTCGAGGGGCTAAGCGAAAAGCTGCACCCTCGTTTCTCCCTAAGGTTAGTGTTTGCTTGCCTACGATTGGTCTGAACTCATGGTGAGTACAGCAAAGTCTTGACACTGTCATCGGATCGGATGGGTCGAGTGCCGAGAACAGCCCGGAGAAACCCAAGAAAAGGAAGGGAAAGAAGAAGCTCTTGGATCGCGAAGACTATAACGCTTCCGTTCACTCTTCTGATGATGGAAGTGAGAGTGGAACTGGCTCAGTGGTTCCCGATGAACTTCTGGTGGGGGCGGTCAGAAAGGCAAAGAACAGTCTCGTGTCCACCCTGGTTCACGAATATGCGGAGAAACTTGACGAGAACTACTGCGGGCTGTGTGGAACCATTCACGAGCCGAAGACCTGCCACATGATCCAGAACGCCGACAACCTTGCAGAGTACAGGGCAATGTTGATGGAGGTCACTAATGAAGAGTCCGTTGGCATTCGCGTGAGTGGCTTGGCCCGAGGCCTCCCTGTTTCTGTGCTCATGAGCTATACAGCGTGAAGCAATCCAAGCCATCGACGAGAAGCTCTTGAAAATGGGAAAGCTTGACTTAATCAAGGGCCAGCCCGTTTACCTTGCCGATAAGTCAAAGAAACGCAAGAAGCCACATGAGCAAGGTCAGGGCGAGAACACAACCGAGCGCGTGGAGAAGCTTAAGAAGCCCCGGAAATCCAATATGTCATGGAGGGCTCTCGGTAGTAACGCCTTTGTTGATCCTTTGACTTCGACAATCCCGACCATCCCTGCACCCCTCCCTGCGGTTGACGCTACTACGGTGGCTGGCGGCTCGAAAGGACCCGGGCCATCGGGTCCGCTGCGACCAGTGAAGAAGGCCAAGATATCTACACCCTCTACCCTTCCCTCTACCGGAGGTAGCCTGTGTCCGTTGTGCGGTGGGCTGAAGCACAGGTTACGCGATTGTCTTGTCCCAAAGGGCGGGATTGAGAAGTGAGCGACGCATCCGATGTGATTTTATTCATCACTTATAACCCAATTTATCCTCCCTCTCCAGTATCGACGAGGCCTACCGAAGATTGTCAACTCGCCCGGGAGGGGTTGAAGATTTCAAGACGCTCTCGTGGCTCCAAAAGGAACGAAATCGGCTGCAAGCACTTGAAGAGGCCGCCAGGGTGGGAGGTTTGAGACCGCAACCACCCACAAACATGGACTCCACGTAAATGATGCTAGTCTTACATGTTCTTTGTCTTTTCCGCCTTCGGACGCACCTCCGTGATATAGCTTATACTTGCTCTAGGGTGATGTGCACCCTATCATTACTGATTCTACGTTACAGTCAATAGACTAATGTATATGTGGTTCTTTGTGGGAAAATCGAGCCGAACCTTGGCAACACAAGGAGAGGATTCACCTCAGAGCCTAACGTATTGACACGGCGTGATTGAGCAAACAGTGTAAGTTGGATAAACGAGCATACAACGAGTTCTGACTATCTAGCACACGCTGGTGTCCGAGACCAGTGGCTCGGTTACGTGAAACGAACAAGCTCACGATCAGTTCACAGGTCCATGAAGGCTTGGAATCTTTGCCGTCAACGTCGAAGAGCAAAGTGGAAGCTCAGCGATGGGAAGTGAGTGACATACCGACGAACGTATGACCTCGGACGGAGGGGAGGGGGACACATCGTGATTGCCGTTGATGCCAAACCTGAACACTCCGGATGCTGTGATAAGAGGTGGGCGTCGGGAACACGGACGCGCGACGAAGGTTCACATACCGAACGGTTCCGTTGGCTGTCTAGTAGCTTAGGATGTTAGTTGTGACCAACGGCTGGGCGGGTGGCGGGTTTCCTCGTAAGACCTTGCCCAACAAACGCAGACGTACCTGAACTTACAGCTTGTGCGTGCAGGACAGATACACGCCGTCTGCAAGCCGGGGTTGAGGAAAGGGGCCATTGCTCGCACTCAGCCGTTTGTGCATTCGCTATGGACCCGGGCGCGGGACGGTGATCGATAGCGACCCACCTAGGCTGTGTGACGCCTTCACAACCTTGGACCGGAACACCCAACTTGACCCCACCCTGACTGGCCGTTCGCTCGGTAGAAGGAAGGACGCAGCACAGGCTTTGGTCAATCACTACTTGAGCTGGCAAACTCCGAGCGAACCTTTTGTACGCCGTCTACGGTGATCACCCCCGGAATTTAATCACCAGTCGGCGACAAACCCTCTCCCTCAGCCGCACATCTCTTCACGTCATGAAACTCAGTGGGTGTCAGGTGGTTATCAGATGCGGTAAAACGATCATGCGAGAGTATGATCCGGTTGTGAGAGAGGATGGGGAGGAAATTCAATGCTGGATTGCGAGCAAGCCTGGAAAAGTGAGTGTGGTGTAATTCATGTTACCATCGCACCATAACAAAGCTAACTGGAACTGCCGTGAATAGGAGTTTCGGATCGAATACAGCCGCAACCCCGACTACGGTCCCTCAGATGCGGATCTCACGGCAGAGCTATGCTTCAGCGGCGAGTACAGTGGTATGTGGATTGCAGCTGACAAGTATGGTCGTCTGCCCCGGGCAAAAAAAGTTATTGGGGAAATCAAGGGTTCTGAACGTGGGGGAAAGCTCTACCCCTTTGTGTTTGCTAATCCTGAAATCTTTGGTGCGTCCCAGCAAGCAAGCTCAAGTGGCGGTGTTCTGTGGCTGACAGTCATACTGCCCAGAGGGGGAAACCCCAAGTTCCGTAGATCCAGACCTAGTTGGGGATATTGTAGTAGAACTGGGGTTCGCGGTTAAGGCTGAGGCTAAACGTACCAAGAAAAAGGACAAGGTTACAAAAGGCAAGGTTATTGTGGGTCCTAACCTACCCAGGGTGAATGAGAAAGACAAAGTACCGGGAGCTCACTGTGTAGTGTGGGTTTTGGGTGATAAGGCTCGACACTGTATTCATCTTGTTCAACAGGTTGAAAGGATCGCCGAAGATATGCAAAGAGACGGTATTCACGTGTACCGACCTAGAGGACGAGGATACCCTATCATTCGTGTTCCAATGCCGCTCGGAGGAGTGGTTGAGAGCAGAAGGAATCGTCCGGAAGCGTCGCCGCCGAAGGGAAAAACCGAAACCGGCGGAGGATTCGGAGGGATCACCTCTGCCAAAGTCTGAGCCTGTGGAGGAAGTGGTCCCTGCCGATGGTGTTCCGGCGGGTGGAGTAGAAATGATACCCACCACCAGATCCCCCCCTCGGCTTCTGTCCATGACACCGCTGAGCTACGCCGACGAGGAATCATTAACTCAGCATGGGGAGAGGGCAGACCACACCTTATATCCAACGCTTACTCCACCTGATTTTGTCACCCTCGAACCGCCACGTAAAATTTCCAAGCGCTCAGGGAATTTTACGTTCACCATTAATGGCGAAACCCGATCGATGACCACCGAGGCGCGCTCTGTTCGCCAGACCCCCGCAGAGGGAGGTTCAGGATCCAACGTCCAGGTAGAAGGGGGTGGTTTAATGTCCGATGTGGGGGCAGAGGGCGGTCTAGTGCCAAAAACAGTGTCGAAGATCAAGGAGGAAGTGGGAGATGTCAAGGAGGAGGTGGGAAGGGTCAAGGAGGAAGTGGGAGAGGTCAAGTTTAGCGAGCTGAAGGAACTCAAGGTGTGTGTTGACGACTTGAATGCCGTTTCCTCTGCTAATTTTCGTCCTAGGAAGAGGAGAAGGGGTTGGAGGAGCAAATGGCCGAGCTCAGGAAGAAGAGAGAGGCTATTCGGGATAAAATGGCCACCTTCCGGATCCCGAAAGCTGAAAGCGAGACCAGATCTCCTCGGCCAAAGCTCAAGACCGAGAGAGAATCAACCAAGCTACCGATGACTCCTGAAGTCATCGACCTCACGGATGCCTAGTTCAATGCGCTCGCACTCGATCGCATAGAAGTTCTCTGTTTTCTATACCGAAGAATATAAACACGCACTCAACATCTTGGTTTCTCACGCTTTCGTCTTGCCAACCGCTGCTTGAGCGGCGTTCACTCCCATCCACGCCTTCTCCACCAAGCTCAATAACTTTTGCATGTCTGAACTCCAGTCGTTCATCACGTCCTCCGCACTCCTCGCTTGCCTGAAGTTTATGATCCCAGCAGGTCGGTCTATTCGTGCCCAGACAGTGCCCGACACGACCAGCCGCGAGAGGACTTCTTCGGCTTGCTGAGGGGTGAGATCGAGGAGGGAGGTGAGGCGGGGGAGGGTGATTCGGGTGTAGTATTCGGCAATGACTCGAATGTTCTAGGAAAGCAGAATGGGCAAACGTAAGGGATTGTTGGGTGGATAGGGAAGAAGAACAACGTACGTGCTCTATCACACGAGTATGGAGATCTTCCCAAATCTTGTCACCGCTGAAGATCGTCGTCGGTCGCAGGTGTGGACCATACAGCGATTCGATACCGGGCCACCGCATAAGTTCCTTAGTGACGAAACATTTTGCCAAGTTGCTAGCAATGAAGTCGTCTAGTCAGGACGGAGACCATCAGGAGGCATCTACGCACTAGTGAAGTTCCAGTTTCTGGAGGGCTGGATCATTGTACAACCGATGGAGCATATCCGATTGCTCATTATCGTGCGGGGCAAGGACGACGTAGTATACTATATGCTCCAAAGCCTGGAAGCAGAGTCAGTGGAACGGGAATAAGTTATGAACTTGGAACATACCACCCGGCCCTTGCCACTCTCGTCCTCCTTCACGGAGGGTGTTTCCCAAATCTTGTGGTAATATTTGGCCACATCGAGATATGCGCTTGAGTGCAAAGCGTGTTGGATTAACATATCGTAATACCGGAGTTTCAATTCCTAGACCGTATTTAATGTTCCGAAGGTTTTGCAACGCGGGAGGGAACATACCTTATTTTCAGGATCCTTCAGGAAATCTTCGTTTATCTTCCTGCTTCCTACCCTAACCTTCGTCCACTCCGGATCACCATCAGCCAACGAGTCTTTCCCGTCCTTAGCGGCGGATTCGTCCTTCATCTTGGCTACGGCAATCAACAGCCGCATCTGCTCGAGAATGAACTCGGTCTTCTCTTTCCGTTCCATTGAGGAGTACGTTTCGACTTGTAGGTCTGAAAGGAGATCCGAGGCAGTCTGGAGGGGTTCCTTTGGAGTTTTGGCGTTGGGTGAATCGGCGAGTTGTTCGTGGTATTTCGAAAGCAGGAGCGTCACGCGAGCTCGTGGGGTTTCCAGGAAGATCTATGCACGTAGACATCCAGACTCTTTGAGACATGACAGAAGCGCGGATAAACATACCTTGCCTTCAGTAACAGCTCGAAGTGTTTCCACAAGCTCTAACCACTTCTCAGTGCCATCTTGCTGTTTGATCTCGTCCAGCCACCCGATCGAGAGTTCGACCATCGCTTGTACGGCGCCTTTCAGCTGGCCGTGCTTCTTACTCAGGGTGTTAATACCCGAATTCAGTAAAACGTAGTCCCGAGCATCGTAAGCTAGCTGGCAGACGGCCTTGACCAGCCTTGTGGTAGATGACAAGTCCGAAGCCTACTCCACTTAATATCAGGTTCCGAACCCAATGAACACAGGCACATAAAGGTGGGCACATACATTTCGTGTTTGTTTCTCCAGTGCAAAAAGTTTGTCCAGGCTTTCCTGAAGCTTTCCTGACTACATGAAGGACGGTCAAGCCGGCGAGCCCGATCTTTGATCAGAAGGCAAGTTCGAGGTTCGACAACCCGCAGAAACTCACTTGTGCGATAGACTCTGCTTCGGGAATCAGTTGGTCTACTTCCTTGGTGTAGTCCTTTTCTTGTTTCTTTACGTCGGCCATGACGAGGACGGGGGAGTTGAGTTGAGAGATGAGATTACGCGTCGCAATTTCCCACGTGGTCAATGATCGACTTGGCCTCGCTCTCAATCTTCACAAAAATCGGAATATCCGATGTCCTGCTCATGGCTGACTCGCTCCCGCCCGGACTCAGGCACCCCGGATTTGAGGGAATATCTGCAGCGTAAAAAGCCTATGCCGTCGTTATGACCTAGGACTGGCCGTGTGCTGGAACGGTGAACAACTGCCACGTCCTTCTGGGGATTCTGGTTCATAAACCTCGTGATCATGTTCACCTTTCCAAGGATTATAAGGAGGGGAACTGTTGGTCCTGGCCGTTGCCGCTTCCTCCGGGTGACCCTACGATGTACCGCCATCTAATGTCGCCTCTCGTGACGTTCATGGTCTCCAATCCTATCTCACTCTTTTGCCTTACCATCGTTATTCTTTCTTTTACCACTAAGTGTATCCCCAGTTTCCATCTCATCGACATATGCAACGCAATCTGCCAAATCTTCTTCACAGCTTTAATTAATAGCTGCGCGTCATCCCCCACTACCGCTACCAGGGCCCCCGACGCTTCGCAGCCACTCTCGCCATCCCCGTCCACAATCACATGCACTCCTCCCACTCCGCACCCAGATGAACAAGGTGCGAGCCGATGCGGTAATAGATTTAGGCGTACAACTTACCTTTGAATCCTAGAACCAAACTCATTCCTCGATCTCTCATCTGAGGAATCCTTCCAAGGTACAGTTTCTCGCCAGACCACGTCTTTCGGCCACTGTCTTACCATCGGATTTAGATTCCGGTTTAGGTCTCTCGATATTGTCCCTGGAGGACGTGTCTTTTGAAGATGAACAAGCAGATGGTGCCGCAGAGTTCATTGGTTCATCAAAGGTTCCCAATACCGAACTAGATTACGGGTATCCACTTTTAAGCGGAGATCCAGCATCACCTTTTCGGGATCATCTCACACCTCCACTCTCCTCCGAGCCGAGTGCGTCTTGAAGCACCTGTTTTGTTTCTCAACTATAAAATCAGCTGCAGGTTTCCAACTCTCCATCCCGGGTACACCGGGAACGGATCATGACGAAGATGAAGAGCATGTTACACTCGGAATGATGGGATTACAACGGGGTGCTGTCCGCGGGTGCTCAGCTGAGTCGTGTGAAGATCCTATCGGTGAGTCTGCACATAAGTGGTCATCGAGACGACGTAATGCTGAGGCGTATCAGCGAATCTCATCGATCGTCTCGCCAAATTAACTTTGGGGTCAGCCCCCTCCCGTGAGTGTGCTTTTGATGGACAGTTGTTCTCTCATTTGGCTGAGTTGTATCCGCAGAGCCCACGTCAGAAATAAAGAAACCACAGCCTAGCACCCAGAGGGCTAAACTATCACCTCCGGCCAGCAACGTGACTGAGCGGCTGCCCGACCCCATCCCCACCGTGCGGATCGTTCCGAAATTCGAAAGCTGTTGTAAGCTTGCGAGCCACGCTTTCGCCCCTGACTCTTGGGAAGATCACAACTTCTGTCATGATTGCTCGACTTTTCGTCGATTTATCCGGCCGGTAGATGAGGACTCCTTCTTTCGGTCAACACGATTGGCGGTCGACAATCTTACGCATTTCCGATCCAGTCACTATCTCCTTCCTAACCAACCCGTTGATCACCACACTCTCAGCGGTGTCTTCAAGCCCTTTGGGTCTACTGCAGAACGGTACTTCCGATCAAGGCTTCATGGTGGCGTCATCGTCTACGAATCCGCCTTCGGTGTTGTCGATTTCAGCTCCGAAGAGGAAGCACACGTTGCATTCTGTGCGTTACAGGGTAGAAGGATCCAAGGAGAGAGAGCCCATTGGAGACTTGAGTTTCTAGATCCGGAAGACACGACTTTTGGCGAAAGGTTGCCTATCGTTCGTTCCGGGCCGCCGTTGGAATTAATCCGTAGGCTGGATGTTGTCGCAGGAGAACCGGAACGAACCGACGATGCCCTGCGTCCCCCCTCTCCCCCCACCTCAGTGCGGGCTTTCGAAACTCTCGCGAAGAAAAAGAAACGCCGCTCAGAGCAATACGGGCCACCGGTGAAACTTAGTGAGGGAAGGGGAGGAGTGGGCACGATTCTCGTGTCCGCTGCGAGGGCGAATGCCAAACTAGCTCAGGCTTGATCGAGATCCTCTGCTACTATCACTGTCCACCCAGAAGTCATGTCCGTTCGTTTTAGTCCCGTTTAGTCTCCCTCACCATTTCGTCCGTTGCCCCTGTTTTCCCGCGCCGCGTCCATAAATTCACCCACCATCCATCCTCCTCTCCCGCTTTCACACCTCTTCCCAGCCTTCCCCCCCTTCGCCCCCGCTGCATCTCCATTCAGTGTGTAACTTGACAATCCGGGGTCAGGGCCATATCGGATGATGGTGTCGTCGACACGCGAACCCAACCGCCATCACCGCCTGGTGCCAAGTGCCGGAAAATACATAAGAGCTTTTGACGTAAAACAAGCCACCAGCCGCGGACAAGACGAGTGAACACAGTAACGCCGACCTGTAATTGGACTACCGTAGTGACGTCTTCGAACAGGACTGTGCTCAGATTACAGCGCAAATCAAGAGGAACGAGGTTCGACTGTATGCGCGTGGATATTACCCGGTCTTGGCTTCGCGGAGAGCTCTTCTATGATCATGATTTGCGCGTTCCCGAGGGTGAACAATACGTTTTTTGCAGGTCACCTTGTCCCCCCCACCCATGGTGATCTGACCGGTGTCGCTTTTTACTCGCAGTGTCAGTCCGAGTCCGCTCAGACTCGTCGAGCTGATCGACCCCAGCAACCCCAATGCCAGCATTGAAGTTGCAACGCCAGGACAAGGAAAAATACGATCTCTTCCCAATGTACCCCACTGGCGAGTAACTTCCTAACACCTTCGCCACTCCCTGTTTTTGACTAGACTCGTGAATTTTCTGGAATAGGTTTCTTGCTTGCCGCCAATGTCGTCCTCGAAATCTCCGGTGAAACCTCGGAGATTCAAAGCTACCTCAATAATTCCTCCACCAGTGCCAGCGCGAGCGTAGCTACGGACCTTTTTCGGCTAGCGGTAGCGGGGCTCGGGCCTCGGGCAAATCAGATTCCACTTGTAAGTCCACTGCATCTGGGTGCAGGTTAGTTGCGGTGTTTCCGATAGTTCTAGGACGCTAGCTGAACCCTCTAACTTGAACCACAGGATCACTATCAGGTCCCCACAGATCATTGGATGGATCTCTCAGGTTCTTCCTGCTCTCCCCCGTGAACCCAGGGAGAAGATTGAAGCTTGAACTTGGAATGTTACCCATCTTGGAACGGCCGACCGGCCGTCATCCTTCCGATTAGCGAACTGAGCCTTTTGAATGCTGTTCTCGTCTTGAAATTTATTGTGTACTCCGATGGTTAGAATAAATCGGATAAACTTTGTAGCCAGTGCATTGTCACTCGTATTGTACATGTTGCATTCAAATGGACGGTTTACATCCCTAACTGGTACGTATTCTTGAGTGCGGTGAATTTCAAAGGTAATTGTACTCCTATTTTGCTTCTCCGGGATACCGGGAAGACGGTGGGTGCCCCTGCCGGGTTGGACGAGTTCCGAGGGGACCCTCCTACCTGACAGTAGTAGTGGTTCCGTACTCGTATTGGTACTTAGATGTTTGGTAGATTGGAAAGAACACATGCCCTTTTCCGCGGACGGTTCATGCCAGGATTCACGGGGCTGAACTTTTTGCGACTTTAGTATTGCGTGACAGGCTCTTTGCCGCGAGTAGCCTTACATCTGACAATGTGCACGGTTCCCATTCGTCTTGAATTTGATCCAGCGCTGCTAGGTCGTAGACGCACTGTAAGAGCCATATCTTACGAGCAGTGAGCGGGCGGAGAGATCGGTGATCAACGCCACGTGACATGGCTGCCCCTCCTACGGCGAGCTCGACCAAGGACGAACAGCGGGTCCCTCATCTCTCCAGGCTGGAACAAGATGAAGAACCGGGCCCAGACGTTTCCGTGCTCAAGGAGATTGGGAGGAAGGCCTTGATTGACTCTTTGAACTCGGTGCGCTTCAGCTGAATCTCGCGGCAACGCAAAGACGGACGGAGAGGCTGATTTCGAGTTTTTCTTCGAAGGTTAATGGTGCAAAGACGCTTGTGCTGGATAATTCGATCGCAGGGCCATTAGGTTTGGTTACGGACGTGTCTCTGCTGAAAGTGAGTACATCTTCTCCCCTCGCAGGCAGATTGTGCCGGCCTGACGTTTCTTGATAGCATCATGGAGTAGACAAGATGTTCTGGCTTGAATCCGGTCCTCTGACTTCCACAACGACCAATGTGGTGTATCTTTGTCGTCCACTCATTCGTAATATCAAGATCGTCGCTGGCAAGTCCCCCAATTCACACCCTGAACATCATCCGTATCTGATGGTCTCTGCGGACAGACCACATTAAAAGACACGTGAAGGAGTCTCAGAAACACGCGTACACCCTCATCCTTATCCCGCGTGTTTCGACTCTGGTGAACCGGATCCTGGAAGAGGAGGGCGTGTTGGGGGAGGTCAACATCTCTTCATACAATCTCCAATTTATCCCGCTGGCAGATGACGTAGTCTCGTTGGAGAACGATGACGCATTCAAGGAAATATGGGTGGTATGTACCCATCTACAATTGCCTAGATAAACCACCCACAAAAAAATAGGACGGCGATGAGACGAGCATATACGACTCCGCACAGGCGCTAGTGACTCTTCAGAAATTATTTGGACCTTTCCCTCGAATCCTTGGGAAGGGCAATTTCGCTCTCGTTAGTCCCATCTTCAAATTATCGCCTGAAGGGACTTCTTGACTCGCCGTACCTTCCCCAGCGTCTGTCGCAATTGCTGGACAAGGAATCTACTCTCCTTCCTACGAACAACGACCCCTCCATCGCCTCTGACAAATTCGATTCCCTAATAATTCTGGATCGAAGGGTCGATATGATTACACCACTTCTCACACAATTGACTTATGAAGGACTCATAGATGAGTTAGTCGGTATCAAGAATTGTGAGCAGCCCTCATACTCTCCGCTCAGGATTACCATTGAAGAACCTTTTAGCCTATGTGGAACTACCACAATCCGTGCTCGCGCCTCCCACCGGTCCAGGTGCTCAGCCGACTGCCGGCCCGTCGATTTCCCCTACTACCTCCGGTGCTGCAGCCGGTCTAATAAATCGGGATAGGAAGAAGAAACACAACCTTTCATCATCGACGGATCCGCTTTTCGAGGAGTTGAGGGATCTGAACTTCTCGGCTGTCGGGAAGAAGCTGAACAAAGTCGCCCACCGGCTGGATGAGGATTATAAAGTCGGATTGATCTATAGTGCCTTCCTGACATCCACTGACGGTCTTTCATTGCTTCTAGCGCCGGCATCAAGCCAAGACCGTCGCGCAGCTGAAGGACTTTGTTGGGAAGTTGGGTGGGCTACAAACTGAGCATCAATCGTTAGGCTTGCGTGAGAGCTTTCTCTTCGAACCTCTCGAAGCCGACTTCTGACAGAGTGTCTTAGACACGCGCCTCTCTGAGATGCTCGTTCCGCTCACACGGACGACGGAGTTTAACAGGTCTCTTGAAATCCAACAAAGTATTGGCCATTCCCTTCCGTCCTCAGAGAAGTGCTAACTTTGCCGATTATCTGCCTTTAGATCTCCTTGCGTCATATGATATAGCGAACCAAATTACTTCAATCGAGGATATGATTGCTCAAGGAGCAGAAATGCAAATAGTCGTAAGGCTCCTGTGTCTGGCAAGCATTACATCGGGTGGCATCAAGACAAAGATTCTCGAAAGGATAAAGCGCGATTTCCTGCAGGTTCGCACGAGACCTTCCCGCTCGTCGCTCGACCCTGACACCTATCGTTCAGACATACGGATACCACCTACTACCCCTCCTTCTATCGCTCGTAGCCCCTCCCCTTTGTATCCTCCAACCTAACCCCCTTCCGGCGCCAACCCCATACGAACTCGCCGCCTCGAAGTACCCCTTTGCCTCCCTACGCAAGTCGCTTCGGCTTTTGATCGACGATATCGATAACGTAGATGAGCTGGAGAACGACATCAGCTACGTGTACTCCGGGTATGCACCCATCAGCGTCAGGCTCGTACAATGTGTTGCGCAGAAAGGTGGTGTATTGAGCAACCCAGCACTCGACAAGACGAGTAAGCCAACTGAGGGAGAACCGGTGGATGGTGCTGCAGATACGAGGAATGGGTCAATAAAGGTACAGGCACATCCCATTGTGGGGTGGAAAGGGTTCGAAGACGTATTGGCGAGTATTCCTGGAGAGACGATGGATTTTGTACCAAAGGGATTGGTGCAAACGAACGTGTTAAACCCTGGTTCGATTGTCCGAAGTGCGTGCCCGGGATATCTCCTTTGGCGGCGACCTAACTGAAGCATCTTAGCTTCTTCGCGAGAGCAGACCAAGACCACAGCGGTTTTCTTCCTTGGAGGCTGCACCTACACAGAGATTGCAGCGATCCGATGGGTTGCTAAACAAAACAAAGGTATGTGTTGAACAGGAAATCTGGGTTCACCGCGCTAATCGTGTTTTATGTCGGCAGGTCGCAGATTCCTCATTACCACAACGGGGATCATCAGTGGGAGGAACGCAATCGAAAGAATAGCTGGCATCAGTCCGGGAAGCGGGAAAGACGCGAGCATCTAGCCAATCTTGCGTTGACCACTCACCCCGAACACCCAATGAATGCGACTTTTGCGATGCGCAAGTTTTCCGGGAAGCTTCGAATCGGCGTCAAGCCCGACAATCGAGAGGCGCCGAACGCTGTCGTTATCTTGAGCGTTTGAACTTTGTGGTAAAAAAAAATGCAAACAATGTAGAACAGGTGATCACACTCCAAACCTGTTGTGGTTTTCGCCATTGTGCTGGAGCCGACCGCCGCTCGGAACACCGACTTGGGTATCAGGTGGATCACGCGCCCAAGAACGGTCTAGAGGACGACCCTATCAGCCCAGGATTCTGCTCTCGCTCATGTAGGAAACGCCGTACGCGTGGACCAGATGACTCCGTAAGTCAGCGTGGCACTTGCAAGCGTCGTGTGCAAGTCCCTCTTCCGAAACCGTGGTGCCAGCAACTTGAAATACATGGACCATGGGCCTACCGTAGCCACAAAAAAGGGGCGGCCAACCTTGTGGACGAAACCTCCTGCTTGAGACGAATGAGAGGGTGATAAGTATTGTCATGCAAGACCGCCCGGCGGGGTGGCCCATATCAAATCCGCGGTCTCATCACGTGAGCCCGGAACGCCTGCCGGGGATGATCATGTCCAAAGGAACCTGTATATGTTTTCAACGGAACGCCACTTCCCTTTCCTTCCTTCCCTACCTACCACAATCAGCTCCAGTGCATCCCTCTGTTCGGTTCCCCGCCTACTTGAACTACAGCTCTTCTGCGATCCAAATCTTAACACGCCGCATTCTTCGAACAACGAA
>Ga0307517_10008503_pt1 | contig 14728 bp, 8 predicted proteins | sample 23_EM_MG_FD_194515 | JGI IMG/M metagenome (GOLD analysis project Ga0307517, IMG submission 194515) | Populus trichocarpa ectomycorrhiza microbial communities from riparian zone in the Pacific Northwest, United States - 23_EM | ecosystem: Host-associated > Plants > Roots > Unclassified | place... | reverse complement strand
TGTTGGCCAACGGCTATAAAAATAATTATTGGCCAACAGTCATTTGTCTTTGCCATTTCTACAGGAAAATATAGAAATGGCTCTTCACATAACAAATAGCTAAAATAGCTATCTGTTTGCCTCATGCGTTGGAGTGAAGAAATAGAGAAACAAAAGTTAAAAGGATAATTTTTAACATTTAGCTCTTCATTTAGCTCTCCCGTTAGAGATGCTCTAAGTGTCCTCACCATATTCCATAACCAGGAAAGGGAAGAATCTCAAAGCTGGAAAATTTAATAAATATCAAGAGTATCTATAATTGAATTTCTTTGTTTCTATTCAGTAATATTATTTTGATAATTATTTTTTATTTTAAAAAATTATTTTTAATTTAAAAATACTAAAAAAATTAAATATTTTCTTAAAACTCAAAATCTATGTAAGATACGTTTGGACGAAGAAGAAGATTGTTCATGGGAGGGGTTGGTGGCTATTATTATTTGTCTTTTTCACCAACCTTCTCATGATTGAAATGATTGCTGTTGTTGTCATGCTGCGATCGAAAGAGAATAATTCTCATGCTCCTTACGATAATGATATAATTTCTTACGGTGAAAAACGTGACCACACACACTATCATCACAGGCCAATGTCTTGCCTCTACGGGTTGGCAAAATTTTAGTAATGTGATCCTCTATGGCAATGAGGCATTTATCATCGATCTTTGTTCTTACGATTTGCATTTATTTTTTCCAAGTACAACCGAACAGGGCATACCTGTTTCTTGCTATTTTTATCGCTGTTGTTATATTGTTTTGCTGGTCATAAGTTGTCAGCTGCGTTCTTCACAGATTGTTCTTTATTTATACCAGAAAGTTTGTATGTTCATAAGATTCTTTCGCTGTACTCATTGTTTCCATAAAAAATGATTCGAAGCTTCACGAAAGAAGTAAAAATTGTCCCTTCTGAGGTAACTGTGAAGCTTCTACAACAGGCAAGGCAGCACAGTTATAACAAGAGGTTTATCATTGATGGGTTCCCACGCAATGAAGAAAATCGTACTGCATTTGACACCATAGTTGGCTTTGAAATGATATCAATTCGTTTGTCTCTATTATCTGCTGCTGCTTCCATCACTTCCTAATTTTAAGATTCCTTCCTTCCTTCCTTCCTGCAGTTGTAATGATTCTGCGGCTCCTTCTAACTTCCTATACCATTTTTTGGTAGGAAATCTTGCAATTTTTTCGTTTCTGTAATCATGCTGAAGATGAAAATCGAACCGGCATTTGTACTATTTTTCGATTGTCCTGAAGAGGAGTTGACAAAAAGTACTCTGAACAGAAACCAGGCTAGTTTGTTGCACATTCTTGTTGATGAATCACTTCCTATGCGCGTCTTTTCATGACTTTCTTATTTTCTTTTGAAGGGGAGGGTGGATGATAACATTGATATCTTAAGTAAGCGACATAAAGCCTATTTTGAAACAACCTTGCCCGTAATAATCACTACTTTGTTTGTCTGGTTGTCTTAAAAACATTAAATTGTGTTCATATAAAAAATAAAAAAAATATTTATAAAAATATTTTAATATATTTTTACGTAAAAACTACTTTTTAAAAAAACCCTCGGTAATATGAAACACGAACATCAAAATACTTTTTCTCAATGTGATGTTTGGAGTCGGTGATTCAAAATCCCTTCTGTCTTGGATATGGTTATTATGAAAGCAGAACTAGATAGTCCTGAAATTTGTTTTCCTTCCAGTACTTCGGATATTTTACACGTTAAGGATCGTCTCCATACCTGATTTGATTCCTTTTCTATCGATATCATGATGGTTATTAATGTTTGTATCTGCTGTCTTAGATTGATGATCAAAGATCAACTGATAAGGTGTTTGAGGATGTGAAGAGTGTTTTTTCCAAGCTCAAACCAGTAACCAGGGTGGGTTCAATGAATTAACGAGATATCCTGGATTTTGCTTAATGACAATAGATTCCTGTGTTTACAGGTCAGATCTCCTTTTCAACTTGTAGGATGAAAACATGATTTTAGTAGTAAATTGGTGGGAAAAGAAATCTCTAAACATCTTAGTTAGAGATGATGAATTCTAACCATGGTTAAAGAGTTTGGAATTAAAGCAAGAGGATATGATGGTTGTTCTCATACCCTTTCTGATGCCAGAATGATTAGAAAGTTAAGAGTTCCTTCATGATTTGCTTTGGAGTTGCTTTAACGCTATGAAGCATGAATGTGGACAGTAGAGGGATTAATTTGGATCCCTGTATAATTCGATTTTTAAACTTTCGAGACTCTTGACGCCTATGAACCAGTAATGAATATGTTGTTACAGTGGTAGCATTGTTCATATCATACGGAAAAAGAAATGAAAAGAGAATGAAGCAACAAAGAACTGGTAATCCAGTGATGTTTAATTTGGAAAATTATTTCTACATCCATATGATTGATGACTTCTTTCTGTTGAGTATACTTTGTCAGCTAACAGTCATTCTGCCACTATTCATTGAATTTCATGATTTTGACCATGCTTTGGCAGGTGACAGCCAGCTGAAAGGGGTATCGGTGTCCCAAAATCGTCGAACACTTTGGGTTTACACATCTTTGTGTTGGGGAACTTTTGGAAGCATGTCTGGATCTGAAAATGGGTTGGCATTTACCATATTTTTGCTTTTTGTCTCTCTTTGAGGATTAGGCTGTTATTGTTCATTATCATCTTCACAAGGCCATTATTGTTTTAATTATCATTCTTATGACTACTATTACTTTGCTGGCCACAACGTATTTGGCTGCACTTGTAGTAGATGTGTGCCTTCTCTGTGCCATTCTGTGTTCATAGCATTCCACTCTTATCACTGCTGCAGCAGAAAAAGGACAAGATAGGAGGAAACATTCTCCCTCCGAAATAACCATGGAGCTTCTTCAACGGGCAATGCAGCAAAGTGAGAAGAAGAAATTTGTCATCAATAGGTTCCCGCGTATTGAAGAAAATCTTACTACATTTGAGAACAGTGTAAGATTAGAATCTTACAACGTCGACTCACAGTTGAATTATCTGCTTAAATAAATTCATATTGGTGCAATTATCTGCTTAATCAAATATGATTTCCCTATTAATATTAACCAGTAAACTAAAACTGTTTCTATTACTGTTGCTAACACTCATTTGCATTGTGGACGAAACAGTGCAGATTAGAGGTACCTTCTTCTTCTTTTTGTCCTTGGCTCGTTATTTGTTTCGGCCCCTCAAATTTCTTTTTCCGTTTCGCCTTTTACTGTTATGTCTGGATGAGTTAAAGCCTGCTAATTTTCCTTTCGGATCAGATGAATCATCGTGCTCTTCGTGTTGAAAAATACTCCACCCTTGAATTGATACTTGATTTTGTAAAATCAAATTTAATCTTATTGATCAAAAAACTTAAAATAACTGAGGTTAGTTATATTTTCACCACAAATAAAAATCTAGTTTACTGTCTAGATATTTTTTTTTATGAAGGAAGAATCATTAAGGTGTTTTTAAGTTTTTATACCATTAAAAAAAAAATTAAAAAGGAGATCAAGGCTAAGAATTTTTTTTTGTTTAATTTTGAATTTTTAAACCAATTTAAAAATGTTTTAGGATTAAAAGGTTGGTTTATTAAGCTTCTCATTATGTTTATCAAGTAAAAAAAATAAAAATTGATTTTTCTAACAAATCAAGCTCAATTTTTCAATAATCTCTCCAATGTACAGAGACTAAACCAAAAGACTTGTCACCTCTCCAGTTGAAAAAAAAGTTTTTTTCTTATTGCTTTTGTTTTTATTCAATGTTCTATGTTGGTCATAAAAAAATTGTTTTGTGGTAAAAAAATCAAAATTACAAGAATGATAATAGAGACATTTTTTTTAGAAAAAACATCAACTCTCCTATAGTTAAAATAAAAAAAAAATGATGAAATTATAAAGGCTAAATGTAATTTTTTTAAAAAAATATTTTTCTCCTTCACAATTTTATTCTTAGTCTCTCATGTGAATATTTATTTTTATTATTATATAATTAAATAAAAAATAAATTTTATAAAATAAAGCTATGTCATAGGTTAGATTGGTTAACCGTAGCCATTTGAAAACGTTTTGGTGGTTTTGAATACAAAAAAATGTTAAATCAACATCTATTGGGGATTTGTTTTAAAATCAAATGGAGTTCTAATAGATTCAACCAAGTTCTTGATTCGCTGGCTAGATGAATTGAGTCAACCCATCATGTTTAATTTAAAACCGAACACGAGCCAAAAGCCAAGTTAACTGGTCAGCATGCTGGCCTGCCGAGCCGAATCAGAAAAGTTGCCTGCGACAGCTAACTAGTTATATCTAAGTTGCAAGATGAGGTTGTTGATTGTTCGAAGTCACTTATCTGTCAAATCAGAAATATCAACAAGAATTGGATGATTGTTGAAACTTATTTCCTTATAACTTGATTTCGTCTTTGATGTTCTGATGGATAATCTGCAGAGTCTATCTATTTCCTTGGATTAATGCCCAAGATCAGATGAAGAGGTAAATTTGAGGATATCAGGAGTACTGTTTTCTCCGAGCTCAATCCAGGAAGCTGGGTGGCTTCTACGAATCAATAAAATATCCTGGAATTTGCTTCATTACTTGTACCTTGAACTCAGAGTTTTCTGGTGCTTTTCCTATGATTCAACTGTTTTCCCCAAGGATGAAGATGCACTTATTTGTTAGTAGCATTCAGTAGCAAAAGAGACCTCATTTTGATGGTCAGTTTTCTCCGAGCATTCAAAGTAGAAAATGAATTTTTTTTTTTATGGAAATTGCAATTATTATCGCTTTTGATTTATAAGTTGACAAATGAGTAAAATTCAAACTTCGGAGGGGGAGCACTTTGTCCTCGGTACCATGACATGAGAGTTGATTTTGTGGTCTCGGGCAAATTAAAAATCCTGTATTTTTTCTTCCAAGATTCGTTTGTTGGATCCAAGGAAACTGGGTTGTGGCATCCAAACTCCTTTTGTTTTTTGTGCTTCCAGTAGCCTGTTTGCACCCCTCGCATTTTCTATGAGCCCAGAGAAACAAAGACGTGGATATAACGTTTCGTTTGGCTTTGTTTATTCGAAAATATTTTTTTAAATGATTTTATAAAAATATAATTTTAGAAAATAGTTTTTTTTTCATGTTTGATGGTATTATAAAAAATAAATTAAAAAATAATTATTATTTTTTGTCAATGCCGTAAAAAATAATATAAAAAATAACTTATTAATATTTTTTTAAATATACTACAAAAATAAAAATCAAATTTGATAAGTGAAAAAATTAAAGGATGATGAAATAAAAAAAATTAAATTTATAAATTATTTTAAATAAAAAAATAAAAATCAAATCTAACCGTTAAAAAAGTTGAAAATGGATAAAATTAAAAAAAAATATTTTAAAAATTATTTCAAATAACACAAGTAAAAATAAAAAAGAATATATAACAAATAAAAAATAAAAAATAGAAAAAAAAATTAATATTATAAATTATCTCAATAAAACAAATAATAATAATAAAATATTTAGCCATTTCACTCTTTTTAAATTTTAGATGAAGGTTTTTTAAAAAAAATTAGATGAAAAACACATTTAACTAATTTTTTTCTTTCACCGTAGAGTATTTTTTCATTTTCAACTTTCTTTTGGATTATTAAACATTGAAAAGTGAGAAAAATGGTTTTAAAAAAAGTTGTTTTTTTCTAAGAATAAACGGTGCCTAAATTCGCGTTGTTTCATTGTGCTTGCACGAGGCCCTGTCGAATTACATCTTCTCAAGAATGGGAGGCGTTCGAAGCTTTTTTGGAGGTCAAGGTGATATGGAATTGGCTCAGTCCTCGAGCCCAATAAAACAAGGAACTGGGTTCCAGCCCCTCCTTTTTTGTGGCTAGCGCATAAGCCTGGCCCTTGCAATAACTTTATGGATAAATTGTAAACACGTTGATCTTTCCCTTTCCTCCTAAAAGTAAAAGGAAAATCAAATGGAAACATGGGGAGGGGCCGCATTTCCAACCACTGATCAAAAAGCTTCTGAGCTACAAGGCACTGGAGCAGGATTGGTGAAGATTTTAGGTTTAGATAACCCGAGCACCAAAGATTTTAGTGGATAAAATAGTTTTACCGTTCCGGCTATATGTTATGATTTTAGGAAATGACAATATAATGTATTTTAATGTTGAGCAATAAGTGGGGGTAATTCGTTGCTAGTAATTGATTCATCCAACACTAAGGACATAAAAATCTTGAACTCTGACAATAATTTGGAGGCCGAGGAATGAAATCTAGTCTCGACCAGTCATGATATGATCGAAAGCCATTCTTACGTCCCAATTCATAGAGTTGTGAAAAAGAAAAGAAATGCTTTCTCGTAACAACAAGAACAATTACAAACAATGAAATTAAAAGAGTAAAAAAACGAAGCAGCAGCAGAATAACCTCCAGGGAGGGCGGCATCACCATTGATTTTAGTGAAAGGTTGTCCAAACCGTGAGCTAACCAAAACACCTGCCTATTGACTGAACTGTGGTCCATCGACTACCAGATAATCTTTCACCAGATGCTGCTTTCACGTGATGCCATGCGAGGTCACTTTATCCTTTCTTTTTTAAATAGAAAGTGTGTGAAACTCAAAAAAGTTTAAATTGAAAAAGAAAGAACCTTTGTTCCCCCGATTAAAGCTGTTTTTGGTGCCCTATGCAATTCACCCTCCCTCTCCCCTCAACTTGCACTCCCTCCCTCACTGTACTGTCAACGTTCTTCTCGATAACACTCTGTTCCTGATCACCACGTTCTCTTAGATACTTAATTATATTTGTGTTTGTGTCTGAATCAGTCCATAGATGGAACAATTTAACGTTGACGGACTCACTGACACTACCATTACTGTCTCCTCCATTTTCATGCCATAAAAATACACCAACTTAATTTTAACCTCACATGAAAAAGAAAAAGAAAAAAAAAATATATATATATATATATATATATATATATTTATAAATAAACGTTCAAATTAATAAATACGTACACACGTTACATTCTATATCGATGTTTAATTTATTATTCTCACAGCCCAGCAACTTCCCTCAGAAAGACGACACACATGCTAGCTAGCATCAGGCAAGCAAGACCCCATCATCCTTACCTCAATTTTCTGGCTCTTTAGGATATAATCTTTTTCTAGAAGGGGTTGGTGTAAATGCAGCAGCTTGGTATAACTTAACCTACTTATCTTTAATCTGATGGGGAAGAAGGGAGGTAGCTCATGGTTGACTGCTGTGAAAAGGGCGTTTAGATCTCCAACTAAAGAAAGTGACAAGAGGGCTACTGGGGTTGGCCATGACCAAGAAGAAGATGAAGAAAAGGTCCTTTCTTTTCGCCTCTCTTTTAATTTTATCTATTGAAAACTAACGTCTCGTTGTTTCTCGATCTGTTTTTTAGTTGTAATGGCTGACCCTTTTGTGGGCTTTTCTTCTTGCAGAAGAGAGGGAAGAGAAGATGGTTATTTAGGAAACCTACAAATCAAGAAACGGCGACACAACAGAACCTGTCAAAGGCAGGAAATGTTAAGGCATCCCCAGGTGGTGGTGGAGGTGCTCCAGCAGACCATGTGTCGGCAGCTGCAGCAGCTGAGCAAAGGCATGCAATTGCAGTAGCAGTTGCTACTGCAGCTGCAGCTGAAGCTGCTGTAGCCACTGCCCAGGCGGCGGCGGAGGTTGCTCGGCTCACTAGGCCTTCATATCATCCTAGAGAACATTATGCTGCCATTGTCATTCAAACAGCTTTTAGAGGATACTTGGTAAAAACCGAATATTGCACATACATAGGAATAGATGCTATTTTTTTTCCTCTCTTGCATTGCAAATAGTGAAAAGTCATTCATGAATTATCAATATTTGTAGTGATTAGAAGAGATGGTGTGTTAATTTGTGGTGTGTGTAGGCAAGGCGGGCTCTTCGTGCACTTAAAGGGCTAGTGAAGTTGCAAGCTTTAGTAAGGGGACACAATGTGAGAAAACAGGCCAAGATGACCCTGCGATGCATGCAAGCTCTGGCTCGAGTGCAGGCTCGAGTGCTTGATCAACGCGTGAGACTTTCACATGAAGGCAGCAGGAAATCTGCATTTAGTGACACCAATAGCGTGCTTGAATCGCGATATCTTCAAGACATTTCAGATAGAAAATCCATGGTAATTAATTTGTTCTGTTCTTTCTAAGCATTGCTTAGCATTTCAATCTGGTCATACCTTGCTTGAACTTAATTCAAAGCAATAACAACGGTTTTCTACTAATTAATGACCTTATGATTTTGTACTTTAAAGCTACAAGAGTCTAATGTAGTTCAGTGTTGAATCAAATTTTGACAGTCAAGAGAAAGCAGTAGCATTGCAGATGATTGGGATGATCGGCCACACTCCATTGAGGAAGTCAAGGCCATGTTGCAACGCAGGAAAGAAGCTGCGTTCAAGCGTGAAAAGACCTTATCTCAAGCTTTCTCTCAGCAGGTTCATTTCTTGCACTTTTCTCTGCCCCTGTTTTCTGAGTTGTTAGGAGTATAGCTCATGGCTAATTGGTTCAATTTTTTCAAACCCATGTCCAAGATATGGAGAAATGGCAGAAGCCCATCAAATGGCAATGAAGATGAGCTCCAAGAAAGACCACAATGGCTTGATCAATGGATGCCTGCAAAGCCATGGGACAATAGCAGCAGAGCAAGAGCTTCAACTGATCAAAGAGACCCCATCAAAACTGTAGAAATTGACACCTCCCAACCTTATTCATATTTAGTTCCTAATTTTAGAAGAACAAACCAAAACCAACATCACCAACACCAGAGATCCAATTCATCAAACAATGGTGTGGCACACTCTGCTCCTTCTCCACTCCATAGAGCTCATCAAACTGCTCCACTCCACCACTCTCCTATCACACCCTCCCCATCAAAAACTAGGCCTCTTCAGGTTCGTTCAGCTAGTCCACGATGTGCAAGAGAAGATAGAAGTTGTAATTCCTCTCAAACACCAAGTTTAAGGTCCAATTATTTTTACAATGGAAGTTTGAATCAACATGGAATCAGGGGTGGTGCTAGTGTTAGTAGTAATGGTAATGCTACATTGCCAAATTACATGGCTGCAACCGAGTCTGCCAAGGCTAGATTGAGATCACAGAGTGCACCAAGGCAAAGACCATCAACACCAGAACGAGACCGGATTGGGTCTGCAAGAAAACGGCTTTCGTATCCAGCCCCCGACCCTTGTGATGTCGGTATAGTTTATGGCGGTGCTGGTTACGGCCATGGTTTAAGGAGTCCAAGCTTTAAGAGCGTGAGCGGTTCACGTTTGGGTGGACTAGAACAACAGTCTAACTATTCTTCTTGCTGTACGGATAGCTTTGGTGGTGAGCTTTCCCCTTCTTCAACTAACGATCTTAGGAGGTGGTTGAGATGATTTAATAATGCAGTTGGTGGGCTAGCTTACTGTGAACATGTTCAAGTGTTTTGTGATCAGAAGTGGTTGGGATATAATGGAGTGACTGACCAGAAGAGTAAAGATAAGTTGAGTTTTGGATAGGTGGTTGGGACTTGGATATTCATTGCGTTGTGTGTTCTTCTCTCTCTCTCCTTTTTTGTTTTATTGTTTGTTTGAGGTGATTTGTGAGGCCTCCTAGCTCAAGATAATTCCTGACCATTTTAGTCACTCATTCCCCGTAGTAAACTGATTTTCATATGTCTGTATATATTTGTTTGGAAATGGATTAATTGTTGTTTTTTATTTAATTAGAAATGTATTAAAATAATTAATTTGAAATAAAAAAATAAAATAAAAATTATTTTTTTTTAAAATCACTTTTAAAATGTAAAACAAAATTGTATCTAGCTAGTGCACAGAAGTCCTACCTTAATTGAAGCAATCCATATATGAGAGACTAAGATTACAGAAAGAAAAACCCGAAGTTTTGTTTTTTCCTTATCTTCTAAAAAGTGGTTTTCGACTTCACTGGAGGGTGTGGTGTGTGGGAGAACATTTGAGAGAGTTGAAGTGGCAGTTTTTTCAAGTTTCAATTATCTCTCATTTAATTGTCTGTGGGGCTCCGACTTGAGTGAAATCATTATATCAGGACGGCCTTGACATTCGAGAGAAATCCCCAAGAGGAGGCGTCATGTTGATTTATTTTGGATTCGTGCTAGTTAAGGTTGCCAAACCATCTGCAGCTCGCCTTTGCTACACGGTGCTTCTAAGATGCTTTTAGGTAACGTGGCTGTGGATGATGTTTACTGGCAGCCACATATATCAATGTTTGGTAAAGCAAGCAAAATTGATTTTATTTGGTAGGACCTATTAATTTTTGCTGTCCAGCCGCAGGATTGGAGAAGAAGCATTTTGCTGCTTCTTTGTGGGTATTTTTAAGGAACAGTGGAGGGGCTCCACTATCGCACTGTTCAGTTTTTTTTTTTTTGAAAAATCAGTGAGAAAAGTTTAGTTTTTTTTTTTCCCAAAAAACAAGTGCAGTTAATCGTGAACAATATTTTTTTTGTTTTTTTTTTAAATTAGTTTAAGGTAAATTAAATTTACTTGTACTGTAATCTCAATTTTATTCATGGTAATATTTTATCTAATTTTATTGTACGCTCAAAAAATCATGGAAACTGTAGTTCTTGTCGAATGACTTTTGTACGTAATGAAATGGTAAATGTTTTTTAAAAAATTGTGTTTCACTTGAAAAACTAGTATTTAATTATTGGATAGATTTCGTATGTAATGACATTGCACATAGTTTAATGGAATAATAAAAAATATTTGATATCAATATTATTTATTTCATGATATAATAACAGTAGTTAAATCTACAATATTTAAATTAAAAATCATTAATATTAATATATATATATATATATTAATTATTTTATAATCTCAATTTGAAAAGTATTTTTTTAACTAAACACATTAAACTACCTTTTGTTTTACCTCAATTCCAACCACAGTTTTAATCAAACATATATTTTTTCAAACCAACCTCAACTAAAAGTACTTTTTATAAAATAATTTTTTTTTAAATCACAACCACAACAGCAACCGCAATACCAAACACACTCTATCGAACACTTTTTTTTAAAAAAAAAAAATACCTATTTTTCTGAGATGTCATGCCACCTTTGTTTTTTTTTTTAAAAAAAAAAGAAAAGACTTCATTAAACACTTCTGTTTTTAAAATGTACCGAAAATTATGTTTGGTAATGTGGTAGTTTTGTGGTTGTAGTTTGAAAAAAATTATTTTATAAAAAGCACATTTGGTTGAGGTTGGGTTGATATTTATATATATTTGGTTAAAACTGTGGTTAATTGAACAAAAAATAGTTTAATATGTTTGGTTACGAATGCTTTTCAGATTAAGGTTATAAAATAACTAAAAAAGATATATATTAATATTGATGATTTTTAATTTAAATATTATAAATTTAACTACTGCTATTACATCATGAAATAAATAATACTTTATATAAATTCATCTGACAAAGACTACAGTTTCTATGGTTTTTTAAGCGTGCAACGAAATCAGGTAAAATATCATTAGGAACAAAATTAGGATTACGGTCAAATTTTGTAAATGTTACGCCATCATGTGATCTCCTTCTAATTTATGCAGTGTCATTGAATAATGTTAACCACTAGTTTTTTTAAATAAAACATAATTAAAATTTAAAAAAAATTGGTTATTTTTACTGGATCAGACCCGGTCCAATATATTTAGGTTCAGATTGGACCCAACCATTAACAATGGATTTAGCCAAACTATGCAAAGTGAATTAAAAATTCACTTTGAACAGTTTGGGCTGCAGAGTGAATTATAATTCACTCTACACTGTTCACTTTACAAAAGTGAACAGTGCAGGGTGAATTATTCACCTGCAAAGAGACGATATGGAATGCGGGCGATGAAGCAACAATTTTTCACTTTTGTTAAACTTGGGGCACAACCGCAAGTATGGTGGGTTCCACCAAAACAAAACTCTGTTTTTTAACTTAACTAAACATTAATAATTGTGACAGACAATCAACCTCACCCGCAGTTGCAATGCCAAACGGGCATGTGGGAAGCACAACTCAAATGAAGAGGTGGTGTAGTGATACCTATATAATGGAGCCTTTCAAATGACGGAGATCGGAGGGTTGCCTCATTTCTGCACCTCTGCCCTTCAAATGACGGAGACCCAAGAGAGTGGATGGTGGACATCAGGCTTGTGTATCGAGAGGCTAATGCGTCTGCTGATGCTTTTGCTAACAATTAGGAAATGAGACTGTTTTGTTTTTAACCCCTCCGTACCTTGTTAGTGACCAGTTGTATTGAGATCATACTTGTGTAAGGGACTTTAGAGCTTGTCGATAATGTTGAGGCCCCATTTGTCAAAAAAGAAAAAACTGGACAACTATGTAGGAACCAACTATGAGCAGCACCTTGAGTAGGGATGATAATTTCACCCAAACTTAAAGAATATCAACTTGAATGGGTAGAAGATGTTTAGACCTAATAGGATTTGGTTTGATTCGGTTCAGGCTTTGGTAAAATTTAGAGGTAAAAAGTTAGGTTTTGAGTTAGGTATTGGTTTGTTTAATCCGAACTTGACCAAAACTAAATAAATAACCTTAAATCTTTTAAAAAGTTACATATATATACGAAGCTAATTATGTACTATGTACTAAATAGTACTAAATTATAATATTTGAGCTATGAATACCTATTAGGTATATGAAACCTCACTAGGTCGGGATATCAAAAATTCATACATGTTCAAGTTTGAATCTGGTTTTGGATAGTTATTTTGGGTTCTGTTTGGATATGTATAGTGCAAAATATAATACATGGGTATCTATTGCCTTTCATATCATTATATGAAGATTTATATTCCATTTGATGATGCAATTCAACTTGTTTTTAAATTGTTTTTATTTAAAAAAATTAAATTATTTTTTTAAAATATATTTTTATATGTTAATGTCAAATTTTTTAAAATATATATTTTTAATTAAAAAGTATTTTTACAAAAACAAACCCACACTAAACCATGTGCCATGTTCTGTGATACTTGGACCTCGAGGGTATCTTCTTGAAATGGACTAGGCCTGCCTCGTGCTTTTTCTTGGACCCTCTATCAGTCTTATTAGGCTTTATGTCTACTTTAGTAATTGTATTGAATTCCCAATTGTACTTTTGGGTTCTAGAGCTTTAATTAAAGATACAAATTTTCCTCCGGGTTTTCAATAAAACTAATCTAATCGGTTCAAGCCTGTTTGAAAGTGTAGTTACAGTTATTTTTTAAAGTATTTTTTATTTAAAAATATATTAAAATAATATTTTTTATTTTTTTAAAATTATTTTTGATATCAGCGCATCAAAATGATCTAAAAACACAAAAAAAAAAAACATTAATTTGAAGCAAATAAAAAAATAAAAAAATTTCAATTTTTATCAAAAGCACTTTTAAAACGTAAAAACAAACAAGACCGAATCATCTTGCCTGCCACCGCAGAGGTTTTTTTTCTTTAAAAAAACAATCAAGTGAAGTTTTAAGTCAACATAATGACTCCTCATAATATATAGGCCCGGTTTGAGAGCAAATTGGGTAAGAATCGACGCAACATAGTGCAATCAATATCGCAACTTAGCTTATACAATTAAAATCTTGTTTGATTTTTTTAAGAAAAAAAATTAAAATAATCTCAACTCAATGCTTTTTTTATAAATAAATATTAAAATAATAATATATTAGATTAATTCAAGAAAAATAGAGTTACTTTGCTCAACTTGTGATTTAGAATCAAGTTTAGTAACCTTGTTTCTTGAAATTTTTTTTTTATTTAACCTGTTAATTATAAAAACAAAAATTCATAGGAATAATAATGAATAAAATCATCATGAGGAATGTATTTTTTTAACCTAAAATTTATTTTTTTATTGAATTATCTCTTAATTATTTGTACAAAAAAATGTTTTTTTTAATTAAAAACCGGTTACTATCTAAAGCAAGTTTAAAAATAAAATTAAGGCAATGTCTCAATATGCAACATGTTTTTGAAGGAAAAAAACAATAAATGTGATAAAATAATGTAAAACAATATATCAAAAAAAGTTAAAGAAAAGTAACTTTTTTTCAATTAAATATCCATGAACAATCTTTTATCTCTTATTTTTACATATTAGGTACACAACAATTGAAAAAAAAATTGTCAGCACCCACCCTATAAATTTAAGAACCAAGGCATAATTGAAAAGTGATATCAATATCATGTTAAGGTATTTTTTTTTATTCATAATGCATTTCAATGAAAACCTAAAAAAAATAAATTTTTTTAAAAAAATAGAAATGGACCGAGTGTTTGGGCTGAAGATCTGGGCTTTAATGCTTGGACTTTTTTTCTAAAAAACAGATGACATGTTATCCATATTTTATTTAAAAACAAAGCAAATGACACGCTCTCTCCTTCTCAATTTTTGAACCACTAAAAAGGTGGTTGGGAAATATGGATGGATTTATTTGGAGCCAAAAACTCATTTTTAACCTATTTTCATTTTAAAGCACCCTTATAAAAATTTGTCATGCCATGTTGTCACACTTGAACATAAATGTGACTCTTCGAAATATATATATATATATATATATATATATATATATATATATATATATATATATATATATATATATATTTTAGT
>Ga0307517_10008502_pt1 | contig 14729 bp, 14 predicted proteins | sample 23_EM_MG_FD_194515 | JGI IMG/M metagenome (GOLD analysis project Ga0307517, IMG submission 194515) | Populus trichocarpa ectomycorrhiza microbial communities from riparian zone in the Pacific Northwest, United States - 23_EM | ecosystem: Host-associated > Plants > Roots > Unclassified | place... | reverse complement strand
CCTACCCCAGTTTTCACCGCTCTTGATGCGGTACATGGTCATTTCACTTACTTTGTACTTTTCAGCCAGCTTCTTGATCGTAAGCTGCCTGTTCTTGCTGGACAGGGTCTTCTTGATGCTTTTGACCTGCGTGGCCGTTAGCTTCAATCCGACGGTACGGTTGGCCTGTACTTTTTTGTAAGCGATCTTGGCAGGGCTCTTTTGCTGATGATCGATCATCTCCTCCAGGGTAGCCCATTTTAAATTCTTCGAAGCATTGTCCAGCTTGTTGTGATTCACATGGATCACATACTTGTGCTTCGTAGAGGCTTTCCCAAGGAAAAGACGGGCGATCTCGCGATGAATGTACAGGGTGCCATTGTTACCTGGCCGGTGCAGATTGAGGGTTTTGTAGCCAGTTGTAAGACTGCCGTTGAGCAATTTGCCATCGGCCAACACATCTTCGGAGTAACTGGCTACCCGCCCCAAAGATGATAATGCATACTTTTTTCGGAGTTGTTTCCAGCCGGGAAACTGCAAAGGTTTCCACACTTCGCCGGTGAGTTTTCTAATCATGCCTACAATTTTCTTAAAGTTACGGAAAAGATATTTCGAATTACCAGTAACGTAAGAAAATATTATTATATGTTAAGGAGCCTTATGAACTCGTCCTCCGTTAGGACCCGGATGGAAGGGATCTTCCTGGCTTTTTCCAGCTTGCTGCCCGCATCTTCTCCCACTACCAGGTAGTTGAGTTTGCTGCTGACGCCGCTGAGCAGCTTGCCCCCGTTCTTTTCCACCGTCTCTTCCGCCTCCGATCGCTTCAGCCGGTTTAGGGTGCCCGTGAATAAGAACGTTTGCCCATCGAGGTTGCCCCCGCTCTCTCCGTCCCCGGACTTATTGCTTTTCAGGTTGAGCCCCAGGTCTCCCAGCTCTTTCAGCAGGTGATCCGTTTCGGGGTTATGGAAGAACTGGTAAACGCTGCCGGCTACCTTCGGGCCCACATCTTCCAGGTTCTGAAGGTCTTCGAGGGAATAGTCCGAAAAGTCGGATAGCTGGTTGACAGCCGCTGCCAGCACCTTGGCCGTCGTTTCGCCGACATACCGGATGCCCAGGCCGAAGATCAGGCGGTGCAGGGGCTGCTGCCGGGAGTGCTCGATGGCGGCTTGCAGGTTAGTCACGCTTTTCTCACCGTAGCCTTCCAGGGCCCGGATCTTGTCATAAGGCAGGCGGTAGACGCCCGGAAGGTCTTTCAGGTAACCCAGGTCGAAGAACTTGCGCACGTTGGCGTCCCCGAAACTGCGGATATCCATGGCGTCCTTACTGGCGAAGTGGATGATCCGTTCTACTACCTGGGCCGGGCAGTTGAAGTTCACGCAGCGCCAGACGGCCTCTTCTTCCGGCTTGACCAGCTCGTGTTTACAGACGGGGCACTGGGTAGGGAACTGGATCTTCTTCTCGCTGCCATTACGTAATTCCGCCAGGGATTTGACGATATAAGGGATCACGTCCCCCGCTCGTTCGACCAGCACCTGGTCGCCTATCCGCAGGTCCTTTTCCCGGACGACCTCCTCGTTGAATAAAGAGATGGAACTAACGGTGACTCCGCTGAGCGGCACGGGGTCGATCTTGGCGACAGGGGTAATGCTGCCGGTCCGGCCGACCTGGAATTCCACTCTCCGCAAGGTGCTGGTCGCCTGCCGGGCCTTGAACTTAAAAGCGATGGCCCAGCGGGGGTGATGCGTGGTCATGCCCATCTTGTCCTGCAGGGCGATATCGTTCACCTTGATCACCATGCCGTCGATCTCGTAAGGGAGCTCATCTCTTTTTTTCTCGAATTCATGGCAGTAGTCGATGACGGCCTGTATCCCTTTTACGACCACCTTTTCCTTTTGGGGGCTGCGAAAACCCAGGTCCCACAGCATCTTCAGGGAACCGCTATGGGTTTGGAGGGCATTGTCTACGGGCAGCTGTTCCCCTTTCTTCCCCTTCCCCTGCTTGGATCCGCCCTTGGCGCCGGTCTTTCCTCCGGGGGCCTGGCCTTCCGGACCCGTTAAATGGCCATCCACCATCTGCCATCCTTCCAGGGTAGTGAAATAGCTCACGTGATAGAGGAAGGCTTCCAGGTTGCGGCGGCTTACTTCCTTAGAGTCTTTTATACGCAGGGAGCCGGCGGCGGCATTGCGGGGGTTGGCCAGGGGAGGAAGGCCTTGTGCGGCCAGCTGGTCGTTATATTTTTTAAAATTATCCTTGTTCAGGAGGACTTCGCCCCGGATCTCGATGGTCTGGAGGCCATACCGGGAGAAGGCTGCCGAAAGGGGCACCGACCGGATCTGGCGGATATTGGTCGTGATCTCATCCCCGGCCACCCCATCGCCCCGGGTAACGCCCCGCAGCAGCTGGTCGTTCTCGAAGATCAGGGAGATGCTGGCCCCGTCGAACTTGGGCTCGACGCAGTATTCCACTTCCTCCAACCCTGTCAGCTCGCGGGCCTTCCGGTCCCAGTCCAGGAGATCATCCGCATTATAGGAGTTTTCCAGGGACAGCATGGGCACGAGGTGCTGAACGGTAGGGAACTCCTTGGTCAGCCCCTTGGCAACCCGTTGGGTGGGTGAATCCGGTTTGACCAGGTCGGGGTTCTCCCCCTCGATCCTCTCCAGCTCCTTGTATAAAATATCATATTCGAAATCCGAGATCAAAGGGTCGTTCAGGATGGCATAGCGGTATTCGTGGAACCGTAACACGTCCTTTAGGTCCTCCAGTTTGGCCACGCCGATGGATTGGCTGCGGGCAGGCGGGAGCAGGCTATTGGTCAGTTTTTGGAGGCGCTGGGTCTGATCGGAGGAATGCATAACATTTTTTTGATCCCATAAAATTACGCGAATAGATTAAATTCGTGCTTCTATGGACCTTTTAACACCATCCGGCGGATCGGCAACCCCTCCAGATACGGGCCTTGCAAGCCCAAAAAATATTACGACCATCCTCCAGCAACTGGAAAACGATGGCATCATCGGCATTTCCGTGGATTGCGTGATCTTCGGTTTCGATGAAAATGAATTGAAGGTCCTTCTGATCAAATCCGATCTGCAGAAATTCGAGAATAAATGGTCCCTCCTGGGGGACCTGGTGAATAATCACGAGGACCTGGACCAGGCCGCTTATCGCATCCTGAAGGAACGTACAGGCATGGACGATGTCTACCTGGAGCAGGTGCGCGCTTTCGGCGATGTAGGAAGGCATCCGGCCGCCAGGGTCGTCACCATCGCCTACTGTTCACTCATCAATATCGAACATCATAAGCTGAAGACCCATGACAACGAGCTGCACTGGCACCGTGTCACGACCTTGTCGGAAATGGCCTTCGATCACCAGCAGATCCTGGATGTCTGCTTCGAATGGCTGCAGAAAAGGATCCAGGAGCATCCCCTTGGCTTCAGCCTCCTGCCCAAAAAGTTCTCGCTGCGCGAACTGCAGAACCTCTACGAGGCCATCCTCGACGTAAAGCTCGACCGCCGCAACTTCCGCAAGAAATTCTTCACCATGGGCCTGCTGGAAGACACCGGCGAGCTGGAGACGGACGTACCCCACCGCCCGGGCAAGCTATATAAATTCAACTACGACAAATACCAGAAAAAGGAAAGGAAGAAATGGTTCGGCATCGACTTCTAGCCGCAGCCTCATTGCACATTCTTCTGATGATCGATGACGAACTGGATGATCTCCTCCAACGGCGTATCGATGCGGCCGATGGCGTCGGTGATATCCTCCCGGTTGACCTGGGCAGCAAAAGACAGCGTCTTTAACTTCTTCTGGATACCTTTCACATCCATGCCTTCATAACGGGTGGGACGTATCAGGGCGGCGGCATGAATGAACCCCGAGAGTTCGTCGAATACATAGATCATTTTATCCATGGTATTTTCCGGCTCCACGCCAAAATGCTTCGGTCCATGAGAGGCGATACAGTGGATCACGTCCGGGTCGATTTGTAATTCCTCCAGCTTTTCGATGATGATCCGGCAATGACTGTCCGGATATTTTTCCCAGTCGGCATCGTGCAAGAGGCCGGCCAACTCCCATTTGAGGGCTTCCTGTTCGTCGGCCCCTTCTTTTTCCAGGGCCCAGGCCCTCATGACGGCGCTTACCTGCCGCATATGCAGGCGGAGCCGTTCATTGGGCACCCATTCGTTCAGGAGGGTCGTTGCTTCAGCGATGGATAAAAGGTTGCCTTTATTGGCCGGGTCGCCGAACTGCGAGCGCCCGAGCGCGTAGATAAGAGTAGACATGGCTGTAATTTAAAGATTTTTTTTACTTTCCAAAGGTTTGGCAAACCGGTCACTGCACGTATCGAAACCGTACAGTTCCTCCCCCCGGCCCGGATTCAAATTATTGATTACTAATAGGGTAAAAAGATGGCATTTTTCTGGAAGCAGGACAGCTACCGGAAACTAAAAACCACACTATGCTATTCAACTACCTGAAGACCGCCTGGCGGAACATCGTCCGCAGCAAAGGGTATAGCGCCCTGAATATCCTTGGCCTGGCGACGGGGATGGCAGTCGCCCTCCTCATCGGTCTTTGGGTGTATAAAGAGTATACCTACGATAAATTCCTGCCGGACTATGAACGGGTCTACCAGGTACGACGCAATTTTAACAGCAATGGTGATACGCTGAACTTCACTTCCACTTCTTTGAAACTGGCCGACGCCTTGCGTAGTCAGGTCCCGGAGATAGAATATGTGGCGGAGGCCACCAGTTTTTATTCCCATGGCCTGATCGTAGGGGATAAGAAGCTCTATATGAAGGGCGGCCAGGTCGGATCGGATTTCTTGAAGATGTTCCGCTACCCTTTGTTGCAGGGCAATGCCGCCTCGGTATTGGCCGACCCCTATTCCATCGTGCTGACGGAAGGCACGGCCAAAGCCCTGTTCGGCAAGGAAGACCCCCGGGGCAAGACCGTCCGTTTCGATAACAAAAATGACCTGAAAGTGACCGGCATTATGAAGGATCTGCCTGCGAATTCCAGTTTGCAGTTCGATTATTTAGTGCCGTTCAGCTATTTCGAGGCGACCAACGAGTACGTAAAGAAAGCCCGGCAAGGCAGCTATGGCCAGAATAATTTCTCGATCTATGCTAAGTTGAAGCCGGGTATCACTAATGCTCAGGTGGCGCCGAAGATCAGGGATATTGAAAAAACGGAGAAAGACAATATCAACGCCATGGGCTCCAATGTGATCCTCCAGCCTCTCCGCAACTGGCACCTCTACGGAAATTATGTAAATGGCAAAGAGCTGGACGGCTTCATCGAATACGTGCGCCTGTTCAGCATCATCGGCATCCTGGTCCTGCTGATCGCCTGCATCAATTTCGTGAACCTTACGACGGCCCGGTCGGAAAAAAGGGCCCGGGAAGTGGGGGTGCGCAAGGCCATCGGCTCCCAACGGAGGGACCTTATCTTTCAGTTCCTCGCAGAATCCGTCCTGCTCACCTTCCTGGCTTTTTTCTGTTCCCTGCTGATCGTGGAGATGGCCCTGCCGGCTTTCAATACCCTTACGAAGAGTTCGATAAAGATCCCTTTTTCCAATCCCCTGTTCTGGCTGATCATGCTGGGCAGCGTATTGATCACGGGCATCGCGGCCGGGGGCAAGCCTGCCTTCTATCTTTCTTCCTTCAACCCCGTGAAAGTGCTGAAAGGCTCCATACAGCTGGGCAAAAGGGCCGCCCTGCCCCGCAAGATCCTGGTGGTGCTGCAATTCAGCTGTTCCGTGGCTCTGATCATCGGCACCAGCATCATCTACCGCCAGGTGCAATACGTGCGTGACCGGCCGACAGGCTATAATATCGACAGACTTCTGATGACGGATATGTCGGGTGACATCAGGCGTAACTATCAGGCAATAAAAAATGAATTGCTGGAAAAGGGCATTGTCAGCAGCGTGACGGTGGCTTCGAGCCCTGCTACGGATATCTGGTGGCATTCGGACGTCGATCAATGGCCGGGCAAGCACGCCGGCGAAACCATCGAAATGGGATGTATCGTCACTTCGGAAGATTATTTCAAGACCCTGGGCATGACCTTCAAGGAGGGCCGGGATTTCAGCGGTCCGGGAGATAGCTTGAACGTGATCTTCAATGAGGCCGCCATCCGCCAGATGCGGTTGAAAGATCCCCTGCACCAGTCCATTACCTTCCAGGGCAACAAGGTGCAGATCATCGGTATCACGAAAGATGCCCTGATGCTATCACCTTATGCTGCTTCCGCCGATCCGACCATCTTTATCTATGAGCCCGGTCCGCAGAATATGATCATGTACCGGCTGGCCCCGAATAAGGGAACGCCCGAGGCCATTGGACAGCTGACGTCGATCTTCAATAAATACAATCCTGCCTATCCTTACGACTATCAGTTCGCAGACAACAGCTATGCCTCCAAGTTCGACCTGGAAGTGCTGGTGGGCAAATTGGCTGGTCTCTTCGCCGGGCTGGCGATCTTCATATCCTGCCTGGGGCTTTTTGGTCTGGCCGCCTATATGGCCGAACAACGGACCAAGGAGATCGGTATCCGCAAGGTCCTGGGCGCTTCCGTGTCGCAGCTATGGCTGCTCTTATCCAAAGATTTCCTCCTGCTGGTGGTCATCAGCTGCCTGATCGCTTCGCCCCTGGCGCTTTATTTCCTGCAGAACTGGCTGCAGCATTATAATTACCATATTAGCATCGGAGCGGGTGTATTCCTGCTTTCGGCGGCCATGGCGGTAGTCATCACCTTGCTGACCATCAGCTTCCAGGCGATCCGCGCGGCCCTGGCCAACCCGGTAAGGGCGCTGAAGAACGAGTGATAAAAACTAAAGTAAGTAAGGATTAGGCAATGGAGTGATTTCCGTCAGAGTGACTTTTATTTCTTTTTTCAACAGGAGTATCTTTTATAATAATGGCCAGGCCGATGGCCTGCAATATCTTCAGGAGGTTCTTGAAGGAGATGCTTTTGAAGGCTTCGGCCTCATAGCGTTGGAGCTGCTGCTCCTTCATGCCAATTTTCTTTGAAAATTCTTTTTGAGTCATCCCGGAAATGATCTTGTATTCGGTAATGAGGGAGGGTAGCTCGGCAAGCTCCCTTTCTTTCAGGAAAGCCGCTCTGTTCTCTTTCAGATTTTCATAGTATGCGATCTCTTCTTCCAATTGATTTTTAAGATCGGTCAGGGATGCCAGGATCAGTTGATCCTTTAACACAGGGGTCTGCCCGCCGGTCATAGCAGCGATCTTCTCCTCAATAGCGAGGAGCTTTTTCTTAGTGATCTTATATTGCTTTTCATTTGTGATCATAATGGACAATGTCTTGTAGGTCTAATTTCACCAATCCCTTCCGGTTGCCTTCCCGGTCTTCCTTCAGCATATCCAGTAGGATAGGCTCTTCTTCATGATAGTGGAAAATATGGCAGTGGAATTCTCTTCGGATTTTCCCTATCTCGTTCAGGTCAAAGAACTGCGGAAACTCTCTTTTCAGTTTTCTCTCGTCAAGGGTCGTGATGTCGAAACAAAGGTCGATATCACCCGGATGTTTCTTCTCACTCACAAAGCTTCCCCCGACATAGACGGTAGCACAGCCGCAAGAATAAAATATCTTGCAAAATCGCAAGGCATTGCTGATCTGCTGCACCCGATGCGGGTTAGTGCCGAATTCTTTTTTAAATTTCTCATACGTTAAGCCAATCGTTTGGTGGAGATTCCCTTTGGAATTGAAACTCAAAGCCATGAGCTTTTGGTTTAATGATTTTGCGCATTATGATACACCTTGTACCATAATTGCATGGAATTGTTTGTGTCATTTGAATGAGATTAGGCTGTGGCAAGTTTTAACCAATTGTAGTTTTTCATTGGATTTGAATACCTAAAACTACACATTTTTCACAAACACAACAAATTTATTGTGTTCGAATTCATAGTTCCTGAGAATCCGAGATCTCCTTCCATCACCCCTCACCCGCCCTCAAAAGCCCATCCAGTCTTCCTTTCATTCTATCACTTTCAACAACACGCAAAATTTTTATTGTAAATCAATTACTTACAAAGGGTGCCCACAAAATACTCCCTCTTTTTCTTGGAACGTAACCCTCCTTCCCGCTACCTTTGCACTCCATTTTAATTTACGCCACTGGGATAGCAGCGGCTTCATAAAAAAACAAGAACAATGAGCAAATTGCATTTCACCACCAAACACGCTAACGAGGCTACCGTTAAACGCGACTGGTACGTCGTGGACGGTACTAATCAAACCGTTGGACGCGTGTGCGCCAGGATCGCCGCCATTTTGCGCGGAAAGAACAAGCCTTATTACACTCCGCACGTTGATTGCGGCGATTTCATCGTATTTATCAATGCTGACAAGGTCGTTTTCACCGGCGATAAGCTGGAGGACAAGATCTACATCAATTTCTCCGGATATCCCGGCGGTAAGAAAGAAGAATCTGCCAAGAGCCTGCTCAAACGTCGTCCCGACGCCGTCATCGAAAGAGCCATCAAGGGTATGTTACCCAAGAATCGCCTGGGCCGCAAGATGTACAAAAAATTATTCGTGTACGCCGGGGACAAGCACCCGCACGGCGCCCAGCAACCTAAAACATTAACCTTCTAATTTTCTGATACATGGAAAAGCAAAAAAACGCAGTCGGACGTCGTAAAGAAGCGGTAACCCGCGTGTTCCTGAGCAAGGGTGACGGCAAGATCACGATCAACGACAAGGATTACAAACAGTATTTTTCCCTGGTCTACCTGCACCTTCAGGTGGAGCTGCCCCTGAAGACGGTAGAGCTCTCCGATAAATATGATGTGAAGATCAACGCCTCCGGCGGCGGCATGAAAGGTCAGGCCGAAGCCTGCAAACTGGGTATTGCCCGCGCACTGCTGGAAGTGAATCCGGAATTCCGCCCGGCCCTGAAGGCTGCCGGTCTTCTTCGTCGCGACCCCCGTTCTGTAGAACGTAAGAAACCAGGCCGCAAGAAAGCCCGTAGGAGCTACCAGTTCAGCAAACGTTAACGGTTGTATTCAGAGATTAAAATTTATTAAAAATATACAATGGAAAATAATACTTCATTACAGCAGCAACTCCTGGAAGCAGGTGTACACTTCGGTCACCTTCGCAAGAAGTGGAATCCTAAGATGTTGCCGTATATATTCGCCGAGAAGAAAGGCATTCACATCATCGATCTGAACAAGACCACCGAAAGCCTGCAGGAAGCGGCTTCCGCTCTGAAGCAGATCGCCAAGAGCGGTAAGAAGATCATGTTCGTCGGCACCAAGAAGCAGGCGAAAGAGATCGTTACCGAATGCGCTAAAAAGGTGAACATGCCCTTCGTTACGGAGCGCTGGCTCGGTGGCATGCTGACGAACTTCAATACGGTCCGTAAGAGCGTAAAGAAGATGCAGAGCATCGACAAAATGCTCACCGATGGCACTTTCGACAGCATCACCAAGAAAGAACGTCTCACGCTCGCCCGTGACAGGGATAAGATGGAGAAGGTATTGGGCGGTATCGCCCAGCTGGGCCGCGTACCGGCTGCCTTGTTCATCGTGGACATCGGTCACGAGCATATCGCACTGGCGGAAGCCAAACGCCTGGGTGTTACTACCCTGGGTATGGTAGATACCAATTGCGACCCCAATAAAGTGGATTTCGCCATCCCCTCCAACGATGACGCCACCAAATCCATCGCCATCATTTGCAACTACGTCACCGCCGCCATCGCCGAAGGCCTGGCCGAAAGACAAGCTGCCAAGGAAGAGGACGTGGAAGACACGGGCACGGATGAGAATGAAAGGAAGGCGGCCCGTATTCAGGCCGAAGCCGAGAACGAAGCTGCCCGCAGCCGCGGAGAAAAGGTAAAAGGAACCAGCCAGCCCAAACGCCGGGTGCCGAACTCGGGCCCCAGGCGCACAGGTGCTCCCCGCTAAACGGATCGCGGGAGGCAGGTCCATGATTTTAAAAATATCAAATTCTATTTTATGTCAACTGCAACGATAACAGCAGCCGATATTAACAAATTGCGCCAAACCACCGGCGCCGGTATGATGGATTGCCGTAAGGCATTGGTGGAAAGCGATGGCGATTTCGAAAAAGCCATCGATTACCTGCGTAAGAAAGGCCAGAAAGTAGCCGCACTGCGCAGCGACCGTGAAGCCAAGGAAGGCGTGATCATCGCCACGACCACGGCCGACAACAAAACGGGTTTTATCACCACCCTGGCCTGCGAAACGGATTTCGTGGCCAAGAACGCGGACTTCGTAGCCTTTGCCCAGCGTATCATGGACGTAGCCGTAAAAGGCAACCTGAAAACCCTGGATGAGCTGCTGGCCGCCCAATTGGATGGCGCTACGGTAGCCGATAAGATCAACGACCAGGTAGCCAAGATCGGCGAGAAGGTCCAGCTGACCCGCTTCGAAAGGGTGGAAGCAGCAGGAGTCTCCGCTTACATCCATGGCGCTTACCGCATGGGCGTACTGGTGGGCCTGTCGGGCAATACCCCTGAAGTGCTCCAGGCTGGTAGGGATATCGCCATGCAGATCGCTGCCATGAACCCCGTTGCCGTAGACCCCGAATCCGTCCCCGCCGAAACGGTAGCCAGGGAAAAGGATATCGTTACCGAACAGATCAAGAACGACCCCAAGATGGCAGGCAAGCCCGATGAGATGATCGAAAAGATCGCCATCGGTAAATTGAATGCCTTCTTCAAGGAAAATACGCTGGCTGCACAGCCTTTCGTAAAAGATGCGTCCAAGACGGTAGGCGACTACCTGAAGAGTGTGGATGCTTCCGTGAAAGTGACCCTGTTCAAGCGGGTGCAGTTAGGATAAAAGATTAAAAAGAAAGAGGACGTCTCAGTAAATTCTTCGTGCTGCGACGGCCTCTTTTTTATGCCCGAAAGTGCTGTGTTTCTAAAAAAAGCCTTTCTTTGCACAACATTACGAAAATATAAATCTGAGTATGTTGCCTAAGTACAAGCGTATTCTGCTCAAGCTCTCCGGTGAAGCGTTGATGGGAGACAAGAGCTTTGGTTTCGACAATTCCGTGATCGCTCAATATGCCCAGGATATCAAGAAAGTAGTGGACCTGGGGGTGCAGGTGGCGATCGTGATCGGGGGCGGTAATATCTACCGCGGTGCGAATGAGGCGGAGACGGGTATCGAAAGGGCGCATGGGGACTATATGGGCATGCTGGCCACGGTGATCAATGGCATGGCCATGCAGGCCGGCCTGGAAAAGATCGGGGTCTATACCCGGCTGCAGAGCGCTATTAAAATGGAACAGATAGCAGAACCTTATATACGGCGCAGGGCGATCCGCCATGTGGAAAAAGGCAGGGTGGTCATCTTTGGCGCCGGCACGGGCAATCCTTATTTCACTACCGATACGGCCGGTTCCCTCCGCGCCATCGAGATCAGCGCGGACGTCATCCTGAAAGGCACGCGGGTGGACGGCATCTATACCGCCGATCCGGAGAAAGACCCCACGGCCAAGAAATATACTACCATCACTTTTAAGGAATGCATAACCAATAATTTACGGGTGATGGACATGACGGCCTTCACCTTGTGCATGGAAAATCAGCTGCCCATTATCGTGTTCGACATGAACACGCCCGGGACCCTGTCGCGGGTGGTCATGGGAGAAAATGTCGGAACGCTTGTAACAGACTGATATACATAAAATTATATAGGGCCGGTTAAATAATTTGCATATCTCCCCGAAGCATAGTATTTTACGCACATTAGCCCACCAAAGAAGTGGCTTCTTACTGCTTCCCTCCTCCCTCTAAATCCCTTGGAAAACGGTTGATTTTATCTTTTCGTCCAGGAAAGCCAGCATTCTTTTGTTATAGTTGACCTAAACTCAGCTCCGAACCGTTATGAACGCCTTAAACGACTTGAACGTAATATTGGGATTTCAATTGACCATGGGTCTTCCCGAGATCATCATCTGCGAACTGGGTGCATTAGTGCTCGGCTTCACGATCCATTTTTTCTGGAACGCCAGGAAAGGTCTCCGGATCAGTGAACATCTCCCCGCGGCCGGTATCAGTGAAAATGATAACTGGAAGCTGAAGTATTATAATGATATGGATATGCAGGAAAGGTCGCAGCAGCAATTGCGGGACCGCCTGAATGAATTATTGGAGAATGAACAGGTCTTTTCCGTTGAGCTGGAAGAAAGACGAAAAGAGATCGAAGAGCAGCAATTGGAGATAGAGAAATTGCACAAAGAGCTGGACCTGGCCGCCTACCGGCCCGCCCCCGTCGAAGTAGCCGCCCCGGCTATTCCCGTCCCGGCATCCCTTTCACCTGCTTCCGATTATCTCTCCCAGCTGAGGAATGCCCAGGAGAAATTAGTAGAGCACAATACCAATATCGGTCGTCTCTTGCAACAGATCGAATTATTAGGCGAGTCGGAGAAAAAGAACCAGGACCTTCAGCTTCATAATGAGCAGTTGCTGGGGCAATTGCGGGAATCCGGCCAGCTGCTGGCCGAAAAAGAGAACGAGATCAGCTATCTCCGTCACCAGCAGAAGCTGGCGGAGGAAATGAGCCTGCGCCTGGACAAGGCCTATGAGGAGTACAATGGCCTGCAGGAGAAACTATTGAAACTACAGACCTACCTGACACAACCCGTAAACAAGAGCGCGGATCACGAAGAGATAAAGGAGGCTTATTACAAGCTGAGCAAAGAGCATGACGAGATGAAACTGCGACAGATCTCCATCCGGGAGGAGAATTCACGCATGAGCCGCATACTGGCGGACACGGAAGAAAAATTGAAAGAATCTAATTTCCAGCGCCAGCAATTTCAAAAGCGGGCCGCCTTCCTGGAAGAATTGAACCGCGACCTGCAGGAAATATCGGAACATAACAAGAAAATAGAAGGCCAGCTGCGCAGAGTGAGCGATATGGAAGCCCTCCTGGCGAAAATTACGGCGCCCGGCAGCGACCGCGGACAAGACTGACAACCTTTTTTGGTAATTTCGCTGCATGAATACCATCGCCGATCTCCGGAAAGAATACAGGCTGCAATCCCTTTCCGAGAAAGATATCACGAAAGATCCCTTACTGCAATTTGAAAAATGGTGGAAAGAAGCGCTGCAGGCCGGCGTCGACGAAGCCAATGCCATGACCCTCGCCACGGCCTCAGCGGATGGTATGCCCGACGCCCGGATCGTCCTGTTGAAGGGACTCGATGAAAAGGGATTCACCTTCTTTACGAACTACGAAAGCGCCAAGGGACAGCAGCTGCTGGAAAACCCAAGGGCCTGTCTCGTCTTTTTCTGGAGGGAGCTGGAACGCCAGGTTCGCATCAGCGGGCTGGCCGTCCTGGCCAGTGAAAGGGAAAGCGATGAGTACTTCAACAGCCGGCCGGAGGGTAGCCGTATCGGGGCCTGGAGCTCACCTCAGAGCTCAGTCATCGATGACCGGGCCTGGTTGGAACAGAATGAAAAAATGATCCTGGAACAATTTGCGGGTAAGACCATCGTACGTCCGTCTCATTGGGGCGGCTATCGCATCCGGCCTACACATATCGAATTCTGGCAGGGAAGGCCCAATCGCCTGCATGACAGGATCCGCTATAGCTTGCAGAAGAACGGATCCTGGACGATCGAAAGGCTGGCGCCGTGATGGTCAGTAGTCAGTGGGCAGTGGTGAGTTAATCTCTTAATATCTTTATTACTTATCTCACCACTCACGATCTTATCTCACAACTGACAACTCACCACTCACTACTACGCTTTCTTCTTCGGCGCTGCTTTCTTTGCGGCAGGCTTGGCAGGGCGCGTCTTTCCGAATGAGCCTTTGAATATCTTTCCTTTTTTGGTTTTTTTATCTCCCCTTCCCATATAGATCTTTTAAAGTGTTATTGTTAGTGATAAAAAGCCCCGATACCCTGTGGAAGAATCCCCCTGGATATCGGGAGCTTGGGCCTTTCAGCCAGAATGCGATGTGTGCAGTACTATAATTTTGCAGACAGTTCTTTGCCGGCTTTGAACTTAGCAACTTTCTTAGCCTTGATCTTGATGACAGCACCAGTCTGAGGGTTACGGCCATTACGGGCAGCTCTCTTAGATACAGAAAAAGTACCGAAGCCTACCAGTGTAACCTTACCATTGCCCTTCAGCGTTTTGGTAACTGCTTCAACAAAAGAATCCAGGGAAGTGTTTGCCTGAGTTTTTGTAATGCCTGCATCATCGGCAATCTTTGCGATTAATTCAGCTTTGTTCATAGTGTAAATTTTTTTTAATTAGCAGCAACAAATATACCCGCTTTTTGAATCCGACAAAATTTTTTTAGAATTAATTAACAGGACCGAAACTTGCTATAATCCGCGTGGGATAAGGATTATACGAAGGTCTGAATCGTAAATGCCCGATGCCTTCCGGAGGCAAATCGGCCGAAACCACCTACAGGACAGTGTTTCACGGCTCGTCGGCTGAAATCCTTGCCAGTGCAGGCTTTGACGAGAAGGTACAAAAAAATTTAATTCTACGATCTTTTTTATATTCTTTTCCACAATTAGTGCACAGATGCGATCCGGCCTTGATTTCCGTCATCTATACGTCTCCACCGTTTCCATGATGGTGCGGAAAGCAATGAACTGGCCACCCCATTTATCGAGTGCAGCCTGTCGTTGCCGGGGCGCGGATTCGATGAGATATTGCTCATACCGTTCCAGGGAGCTGGTAAAATACTGGAGGACAAAGGTGGGCCCTT